>SDBV01005527.1_pt1 | contig 17813 bp, 15 predicted proteins | sample 2277081 | NCBI WGS metagenome assembly SDBV01 (sample SAMN10402039, study PRJNA504765) | marine sediment metagenome | isolation source: marine sediment core GS10_PC15, 223 cmbsf | place: Arctic Ocean: Southern Knipovich Ridge | collected 2010 | reverse complement strand
AGCGCCATGGGGTTCTGTTGACTGTAGAAATCAAACAGTCGAACTAGTTATCGCCCGCATACCGTCACACGTCGAAATAGTAAAAGAACCGCGGTTTCGTCCCGACTTTCTCTTTGAGGATGAACACCCGTTTGTTCTTGAGGATGTAGGATATTTCGGAATCGGGATCCGGCAGGTTGCCGAACTTGCGCGACCCCTCCGCAAGGTCGAAGAGCAGCAGCGCTGAATCGACTACACAAAAAACCGCGTCGAGGTCGACCGGAGTCTGCTGGCACGTGCACCGTGCGGAATCGCTGCTGGACGAGTATCGAAAACGAAACGTTGCAGCCGTGAGGAACGGCTTCTGGCTTTCGGTGTTGTATCGGCTTGACAGTCTGAGGGTGCGTGCTTGCACGCACGCGAAGTGCCAAATCGCTTCGGCCCGGCCGTCCGGTGACACCACGCTTCGCATCCGCTGGCCGCCATCCGTTCGCCGCGTGCGTGCAAGCACGCACCCTACTCCGCAGCGGCCGGGACCGGGTCGCGTTTGACCAGGCTGTAGACGCAGGGAACGAGGAAGAGCGTCAGCAGCGTGGATACGAGCATTCCGCCGATCAACTCGAGTGGCGCAGCCACGGGAGGCACGGCGTCCTCGCGTTGCTTCGCAACGGCGACACATTTTCCGACAAAGCCAGGCAAGCGGCTCCGGTCGAGCGTCTAGTTATCGTCGTTGGAATCCACGTCTTTTCCGTCAACTCGCGATTTCCAAACGGTTGGATCACGGTGGCCATGGAAGATCGCCACCACATCGGCTTGGTCTTCCTGGAACACGTAGCAGACAACGTACGGAAAACGTTTGACGAGTGTCTGCCGGACCTCCCTGTAAACAACCGCGTGGAATTCTGGCGTCTGGCGGATACGTTCGAAAACAGCTTCAACACTCTCGATGAATTCGCCACCTAGCCCGGGACGCTGATCTTCGTACTATCGGTAGGCTTCATTCAGATCTGCTTCCGCTTCCGGTTGCAGTACCAGCCGGTAGGTCATGGTTCTCCCAGAATCCTCGTTTTGACGTCGGCCCAGTCGGAGCCACGAGAGCCCGACGAGGCGCGTTGGGCGAGGCGTCGATCCAGTTCTGCCTTCTGGGCGTCTGTAAGCTCAAACTTGGCTTCATCCTCGACGATGCTGTCCCAGATCTGGTCAACCAGCGCGACCCGCTCGGCAACAGGCAAGTCCCGAATCTCGGGCGGCAACGTCGAACGACTCATTTGGAAAAACCTCGCGGGTCCTGTTGCTGATCCATGAAACCGCCACGTCGCGGTCAGGGCCGTTGGATACTATTGGATATTGTATCAGAACTCGCCCGGGGAGGGTAGTGTTTCCAGAGCCGGCCAGCGTAATTCGAGAGGACGGCGTGGGTGTGTCGCCGTGGGCGGATCGATCCGTGGCGTGGCACCGAAGGGGTTAAAGGAGTCGGGAGTCTTTCGTGAAAAAGACTCCCGACCCCTTTATCCTTTCTTTGACGACCGATTTCACAGTTCCGTCTGCATGGCCAACGCCTCGGCTCACACTCAATCCGAAGGCGCGTCTTCGGATTGTAGTTGTGCAGCCGATTGTTCGGCTTTCCGCGTGATTCTCCTGAGCCAAATCTGGAATGTGATGACGGCATCGGGTGGAACTTTCCCCGGGATGCCCTCGTCCCGATAGGCAAGGTGTGGGCTAACCTTTACCTTCCTGTATCCACCCTCGCGCATCCCGTACAGCGAGTATTCAACACCAGCGCACGCATGACGCTTTCCAAGGGAGGCCATGAAGTTGATAAACTCAAATCCGTCCTGACGGTTCAGTATCTCGGGATGGTGCTCTTCCAGATTCTGTCTGTCGGCAGGGGATAGCTCGTTGATGCTAATCTCGTCACCCCTGCTCAAGAATGCGCGCAAGTTGTAGATCACGCTGTCGCCACGCTCAGCGATGCGCCCATCACCCTCGACTTCCTCAAGCAGGCGAATTCCCGATTTGATGTTCATCTTCTCTTGCCGAACTTTGTTAGTAGACCGATCGGCCTATACCCGCGATCAGCGCGATAGGCCGACAGATCCGTCAGCCTAAGGCGCTTGCTGATTTCCTGATTTTCGCCAAACAAGTGCTTTGGTGTCAAGAGGTTCGCAAGCCGCACCCGTTTATCAGGCGGTCTTATCCGGTTTTCGGTATAACACTCAGCCTGCTTCCGCGATCTATAGACTATCGGCGGGACTGCGAACCCCCCTTCCACCGCGGTTGAACAGTCTGTAGGGTGCGTGCTTGCACGCACGCGAAGTGCCAAACCGCCTCGGCCCGGCCGTCCGGTGGACACCACGCTTCGCATCCGCTGGCCGCGTGCGTGCAAGCACGCGCCCTACGGGACTATTCGGCAGCGGCCGGGGCCGGGTCGCGTTTGACCAGGCTGTAGACGCAGGGAACGAGGAACAGCGTCAGCAGTGTGGATACGAGCATGCCGCCGATCAACGCTCGCGCCAGCGGGATCATGGCCTCGCCGCCGGGGGCGAGATGGAAGGAAAGCGGCAGCATCGAGGCGACCAGCACCAGCGCCGTCATGAGGATCGGCCGCAGGCGGATCTGGGCGGCCGCCAGCGCGGCACGCCGGGCGTCGTACCCGCGCTGGCGCAAGGTGTTGGCGAATTCCACCAGCAGAATACTGTTGTTCACCACCACCCCGATCATCATCAGCGTTCCCATCAGCGATTGGATGTTGATCGTGGTGCCGGTGACGAAGAGCATCCCCAGCACGCCGGAGAGGCCCAGCGGAACGGCCAGCAAGATGATCAGCGGGTCGACGAACGAGCGGAACTGGGCGAGCATCACCAGGTAGACGAGGATCGTGGCCACGGCCAGCCCGAAGCCCAACATCCGCACGCCGGATTTCATCGTGGTCACCGGCCCGCGAACCGTCATCGACACGCCCACTTCTTCGGGTATCTCCGCCAAGGCTTTCTCGACGTCGGCAGCGACCGAGCCCACGTCGCGCTGCGACACGTTCACGTAGACGTCGTTCACCCGCGCGATGTTGTAATGGGCGATCTCGCCCGGGATGTTCACCCGCCGGATCGTGGCGATGTTCGACAAGGGGATCGTGATCGGGCCGTCCTTGCCTTGCAGCGACAAGGGGATGTTGCGGATCTCGTCGAGCGACTCGATCTCGTTGTCTTCGTACTGCACGCCCATGAAGAAGTCGATGCCGGTGGCCGGATCGATCCAAATCGTGGAAGCGTATCCGATGCTCGAGCCCAGCGCGGTGAGAATGGTCTGCGCGACCTGTTCCTGGTCGAGGCCGAGGTACTTCGCTTTTATGCGGTCCACCTGGACGTCGAGCTGCGGATAGTCCAACGACTGGGCGATCTGCACGTCGACGGCGCCCGGGATTCGGCGGATCCGCTGGACGACTTCTTCCGCCTTCTCCCGGCACTTCATCAGGTCTTTGCCCGCCGACACCTGGATACTGATGGGAACCGGGATCCCCTTGTTCAAGGCGGCGTTGACAATGCCGCCGCTGACGAAGAGGAACTGTTCCTGGGGATACTCTTGCTTCAAGCGAACCCGAAGGCGTTCGACGTACTCAGGGGTGCTGGTGCTGCGTCCGGATTGCTTGAGATTGACGATCAGGTAGGCGGTATCCGGCCCGGTATTGGAACTCAGCACGGTCGAGAAGCCGGCCCCCTTGCCGACGGGCAGACCGATATTGGAGATAATGGTATCGATTTCGCGTTCGGGAATGACTTGCTTGATCGAGTCTTCGATCCGTGCGACGAGTTGTTCGGTGTTCTCCAGCCGCGTGCCGGGAATCGTCTTGACGCGAAGCTCGAAGGTGCCGGCGTCGACTTCGGGGAACAGTTCGCTTCCGATTCCCGGCAGCAGGACCAGCGAACCGGCGACCAAGGCTCCCGCGCCGCCGATGACAATCCAGCGCATCCTCAACGCGGTGCCCAACAGGCTCGCATAGAGCCCCTTCGGCTGGAAGGTTTCCTCTTCGGCCTGTTGGCGGCCGTGGCGGGCGATCCGTTGGCGGAAGAACCGCGCGCAAAACGCGGGCACGACGGTCATGCCGATGAAATACGAGGCCCCAATCGTCATCGTGGCAGCCACCGACAAGGGTTCGAACAGATAGCGGATCATGCCGGTGAGGAAAATGGCCGGGATGAAGACGGCCAGCGTGGTAATCGTTCCCGCCAGCACGGGGGCGGCGACTTCGATGGCCCCGTCGCGTGCGGCGTCGCCGGCCGACTTGCCCATCCGCAAGTGCCGGATCACGTTTTCCACCACCACGATCCCCACGTCGACCACGGTTCCGACGGCCAGGGCGATCCCGCCGAGGGTCATCACGTTGATCGTGTGCCCGGTGAAGTAGAAGCCCAGTGCTCCGATCAAGATCGAGAGGAAGATGACCGACACGATGGCGATGGTGGGGAGGATCTGCCGCAGGAAGGCCGCCACCACCAGGGTGACCAACAGCGCGCCGAGTCCGACCTCGTAGAGCAGGTTCCGCATGGCGTTGCGGATGTAACCCGATTGATCGCTTACCAGGGTGACTTCGGTGGCTTGGGGAATATCGCCGCGTTCTTTCATCCGCGGGATTTCTTCTGAAATGCCCTTGGTGATGCGGTCGACCACCTCAATCGTGTTTGCACCCGGCTCGCGCAGCAGCGGGCAGTAGACGCTCCGTTTGCCGTTGACCCGGACGATGTTGTATTGCAGCGCGGCGTCGTCCTTGGCGTAGCCCACGTCGCGAATAAAGATCGGTTTCCCGTTGCGGACGGCGATGGGGACGGCTTCGATGTCGTCGGTGGTGGGCAGCGTGTTGACCGGATGGACCTGGTATTCCGTCTTCCCCAGCTTGACGGTACCGCCGGCCATCACCAGGTTCGATTTCCGCAGCGCTTCGACTACGTCGCCGGCGCTGAGCCCCACGGAACTCAGCTTGCCGGGATCGACGTAAACCATCATCTGGCGGAACTTGCCGCCGAAGGGGTGCGGGATTTGCACGCCTTTGAGCCCGCCCATCTTGTTGCGGACCGCGTAGTAGCCGATCTTGTAGAGTTCGGTCTCGCTGAGCCCCTCGCCGGAGATGGCCGCCAAGATGACGGGCAAGTTGGCCGGTTCGCTCCGCAGGGTGAAGGGGTGTTCGATGCCCGGCGGCAAATGAAACATGTCGCTGGCTTCCAGGTTGACGACGTCGTTCATCGCCGAGGCGGGATTGGTCCCGGGGTGAAAGAAAACCTTGACGACGCTGGCGCCGGGCATCGTCCGCGACTCCTGATGTTCGACCCCGCCGGCCAACGTGAGCACACGTTCGATCCGCGAGGTAACACTTTTCTCCATCTCCATGGTGGGCAAGCCGGGGTAGGAGAAGTAACTGACCACCACGGGCGTCTTGAAGTCGGGCAGAATATCGACCGACATCATGGGAACCACGGCCAGGCCGAGCAGACACAACCCGGCGGTAATGGCCACTACGGCGTACGGATTCCGCAGGGCGAAGCGAACAAGGAACATGGTGTTGTCTCAAGGGAGTGAAGCGACTATTGATCTTGCACGCGGACCTTTTGTCCCGGCTTCAGGCGGCCGAGCATGGCGTCGACCACCCGTTCGGTCCCGGTCAGACCTGCGGTGATTTCGATCACCAGCCCGTCGTCCAGCCCGACGGTGACGTCCACCACTTGAACTCGGTCGTCGGGATCGATCACGTAGACGTAACTGCGGCCCGTTTCATCGTAGCGGACCGCACTGGCGGGCAGAACCAACGAATCGTGTTCTTCCAGCAGGATCGTGGCCTGGCCGAACATGCCGGGCAACAGCTTGTGGGCGGGGTTGTCGAGATCGATTTCGACCGTCATCGTTCGCGTGCTTTCATCCAGGCAACCGGCAACTCGGCTTACCGTGCCGGGAAAGGATTGGCCGGGCAGCGCCTGAAAGGTTAAGGTCGCCGGGTCGCCGTGGTTGGCCCAAGGGGCATCGCGTTCCGGAACCTGCACGCACACACGAACCTTGTCCAGTTGGGCAATCACGAACAAAGGAGGGCTGTCCCGTGGCGACGACGTCGGAGCGTTGCGGATCAGGTCGCCCGGGTCGGCGCTGCGCTGAGTGACGATTCCTTTGAAGGGAGACCGCAATGTCGCATACGCGATGCGTTCGACGAGTTCCTCGAGCTCACTTGAGGCTACTTCCGTTGCTGCCTGGGCTATAGCCACGTCTGCTCGAGCAGCTTCTGTCTTCGCATCGGCAACGTCGACGTTGGCGTCGGCCGAGTCGGCCGCAGCTTCGGCCGCCGCCTTGGCCGCCTTTGCCGACTCGAACCGTTCGAATGCCTCGTCGCCCAGACGCTTGGCGAGGGCTTTGTTTTGGACGAGATCGCGGACTCGCTCGTGCTCGATTTTGTCAGCACTCAGTTGCGCCTCGGCACTGCGGCGCTCGGCCTCAGCTTGTTTCAGCAACGCCGCAGCAGATTCTGCGTTGGCCTGGGCCACGGTGATTTCCGCCGCGGCGCGTTTCTCTTCAGCCTCCAGGCGGCGGATCGTGGCTTCCTGCCGCTGGCGCGACTTGTGCAACTCCGGGACGGCAATCGTCCCCAACTCCGTATCGAGATCAACCTGCTGTCCAATATCCGCGCTGAGTTCATCCAGATAGCCGGCGACCTGGGCATAGATTTCCGCCTGATAAAAGGCGCGAACGGTTGCCGGTTGCGTCGTCGTGCGGCGGAGCGAGGTTTTCTGCGGTGAAAGCGTCTTGACGGTGACCAGTTCATCACTGCCACTCTGCTTCGCCGGCGCACTGGTTGCCGGCTGCGTAAGACAGCCTGTACAACAGGCCAGAAGGAGTCCGGCGCACAGGGCGCTGCACGTGTAATCCGCTCTTTTCATGGGGAAGTCCTCAATCGGCAGAGATATCCCTGACCGTAAACTCGTTCAATGTAGGCACCGGAGGCGCCAATCTCCTATTTTAACGAGACCAGACCAAGAACGCCACGAGAACGTGCGTTTTCGCGGGGATCTCCTCGCCAGCGTCCATTTGGGCCGTCCATGGCCCTGTTCGGCCGTCAGAGGTTGTGAATCATTCGGAAACAACTTGTACGATGGCCCTCCGAGGCCGTCGAATCTAGGGGGTTTCAAGCTTTTCGACGGGCTCGGAGGCCCATCGTACACATTGATTCACAACCTCTCACTGCTGCCCATTCGGGCCCGGCCACACCGTGGTTTCCCTGCTGAGACCGGGGCTCTTTCCCGTCGCAAGACCGGTAACGTCAGTTGGGAACCGGAAAAACGCGACGGACCTTGCCGACCGGCAAGATCGTTTCAATTCGAGAATCCGTTAAATCTTGGCTCCCGCCCGGTCCGATTCCCATTAGAGCACACCGCTGTGCCGGCAGTTTCGACCTGCCGGCAACCGGCGCCAATCCATCCACGAAGCCACCATGCCCCGGGGGGGTGATGTCGAACAACCAAAGGGTTCTTCAGGGCCTAGGTCTCGCCCTGTGTCTGCTGCTGGGCCTTAGTGGCTGCCTGACCGGAAGCCCCGGCCGATCTCTGCAACCGGATCCTCCTACGCCGAGCGAGCATCCAGCGGAAGCGTCCGGCGAGATCAACGCGCCACGGGCCCGGCGCGAGCCTCTGGTGGAATTGGCGGTGGCCCCACAACCTCAACCATCCGTGAGGCTCGTCAAGGCTGATCTTCCGCCAGCCATGGTGCAACCCACTCCCATCGCTGCTTACCCGCCCTCACCGCTCGCTGAAAGTTCACCGGCCGAATTCTGGAGTGCTCCTGCCGAAAACGTGGCGTTGCCGCCGCAAGGTCCGCTCGAACCGCGCCGTCCCATCGGTGGGAGAAGGATTTCCCCCACCGAATGGGCGGCCGACGTGACGCAACGGACGTCCGGCGAACCTGCGCGGCCGGAGAACGTCTGCGAACTGAATCTCTCTACGGCGCTGGTGATGGTATCCGGCCGGAATCCGCGGGTGGCCTTCGCCGGCCAGCGGTATCGTGAAGCCTACGCACAATTGGAAGCAGCCCGGGTGTTGTGGCTGCCGTCGATTCGCGCCGGGGTCAGCTATAACAAGCATGAAGGGACGCTACAATCGTCCGATGGCAGAGTCTTCGACAGCAGCCGAGGCTCGCTCCAATCGGGTCTTGGAGTGCAATCGGTTGGAACCGGCTCGCCGGCAGTCCCCGGTCTGGTGGCGAAATTCCACTTGACCGACGCCATCTTTCAGCCCCGCATTGCCAACCGCATCGCGGCCGCACGGCGAGAAGCGGCCAGGGCCACCTCCCATGACGTGCTTCTGGAGACGGCTCTGGCCTACCTCGGTTTGCTGCAAGCAATGCAGGGAGAAGCCATCGCCGAAGAGACGCTCAAGAATTCCCGGCAGCTTGCAGACTTAACGGCGATTTTCGCCAGAACCGGCCAAGGCTCGCAGGCAGACGCCGATCGAGCGAGGGCGGAATTGGTGGTCCGCAAGAATGACGTCACCAGAGCCGAAGAAAAAACCGAGGTGGCGTCGGCCAGACTCAACGAATTGCTGCACATGGACCCGACCACGGTTTTGCTACCCCAGGAACCGACCATCGTACCGATTGAACTGGTTGCTCGGGAGACACCTGCCAGGGAACTGCTGGCCGTCGGGCTGTCGAACCGCCCGGAGTTGGCCGAGAGTCGGCATCTTGTGGGCGAAGCCGTTCACCGTTACCGCCGCGAGAGATACGCGCCGCTGCTGCCGAGCACGTTCTTAGGTGTCAGTTACGGCGGCTTCGGCGGCGGGATGGGCTCCACGGTTGACGGCTTCGGCGACCGCTTGGACTTCGACGCGGTGGCCTACTGGGAACTCCGCAACTTCGGCTTTGGCGAAGGTGCAGCCCGGAAAGAAACGCGGTCTCGCTATCAACAGGCCCGGTTGCGTCAAGTTCAAACCATGGATCGCGTTGCCCGAGAGATCATCGAATCGCACGCGCAGGTCCGCGCCCGGCACAAACAGATCGCGGTGGCAGAGTCGGGTATCGAGGCGGCGACCGATTCTTATCGGCGGAACATCGAGCGAATCCGTGGCGGCGAAGGATTGCCGATCGAAGTGTTGCAGTCGATTCGGGCGCTGGATCAGGCCCACCGCGAATACCTGCGCACGGTGGTCGAGTACAATCAGGCTCAGTTCCGATTGCATCGGGCCCTCGGCTGGCCGATTCGGTAACATCTCAGGCAGACTAGACATTATTTCCCGAAACGCTACAATCAAGGGAAAGGAGACCGTCGCGAGAATCGAACATCGTGGGGAGTCTGGCCATGAAATCTTGTCTGCGGATCGCGCCGTGTTGCCTCATGGCGACGGCGGTCGCGATAGGGATCGTCCACTGCGGCCGCTCTGCCGAGTCAGACCCCCAGGGCGCGTCGGCGGCCACGGCCGAATCGCCGTCGTGGCGCCGGATTGACCGGAGTCGATACATCGGGTCGGCGACGTGTGCCGAGTGTCACCAGAAGCACTTCGTTGATTGGTACGGCACGCTCCATGCGAAGATGGTGCAGCTGCCGCTGGCCGAAGGGCTGGCCCAAACGATTTTCGCTGATTTCAAGCAGCAAAGCCCGCATCGCAACTTCGAGTTGGAAGACGTCACGTCGGTGATCGGCAGCCGGTGGAAACAACGGTTCATCGGCCGGATCGACGGGCACGAAGTGGTCTTTCCGGCCCAGTGGAGCGTCCAGAAGAAGACCTGGCTGTCCTACGGGGGCAAGAGCGACTGGTGGTATCCCTATCACAAGGATTGGAAGAGCCGTTCGGTCTTCAAGTTGTGCGACGGCTGTCATAGTACCGGGGCCGATCATTACACGCAGACGTTTGCCGAACGGAACATCGGCTGTGAGCGTTGCCATGGCCCCGGCAAGGCCCACGTGGAAGAGCCCGCGGTGGACAACATCGTCAATCCGGCCCGCTTGAGCCGAGACCGTTCGATCGACATTTGCCTCTCCTGCCATCTTTCGGGCAAGCCCCCGGGGACGGAGTATGCGTGGCCGGTGGGTTACGAGCCGGGCATGGAGCTTAAGGAGTTCTGGCAGGGCTCGAAGCCTCAAAGAGGAAAGCAAACGGCCGAGTTCTGGCACAACGGCACCGCGCACAAGAACCGGGTGCAGGGCAACACGTTTTTGCAAAGCGGGATGTATCACGCGGGGCTTCAGTGTACGGCCTGCCACAATCCCCATGGCAGCCGGCACCGCAGCATGACGATCAAATCGGGCGACGACAACGCCCTATGTCTGATTTGCCACGGCCCCGAGAAGGATCTCGGCCCCGACTACAAAACGCTCAGCGACCACACCGGCCACGCCCCGACCAGCGTCGGCAGCCGGTGCGTCGAGTGCCACATGCCCAAGACGGGCAAGAACTCGGTTCCGGGGGAATCCCGCAACCACACGTTTGATTTTATTTCGCCGGCCGAGACGATCAAGCACGGTGTTCCCAACAGTTGCAACGGGTGCCACGCGGACAAGACGCCCGAGTGGGCACTTTCGGAATTGAAGAAGTGGCCGCGGTAGCGGCAACGTGTCTGGTGACGAGGCCCTGGTTGACCGCCGGCGGCAGGCAGGTATCTTCAAGATGGCGTGTGGTACCGGGGGGATGGTTCCAGTGCCCTGGCACGCATCCATGGCCGACACATTATGGGGATCAACTGACCAGGAATCGGCCGCTGCAAAGCAAAGAAAGGTCTACCGTGGTGCGTTCTCGGCGCAATTGGTCAAGGCGAAAATGGATACAGCCTCGTGTTAAGGTCTGGCTGGAGATGGATGATCAGTACGTTTTCGGCTTCGGTATCAGTGAGATTCTAAAGGCCGTGGATGCATCTGGCTCTATCAAGGCGGCAGCAGAGTTGCTCGGGAAAAGCTACCGCCACGTATGGGCTCGAATCAAGGAGACGGAGCAGGCATTGGCAGAGCCATTGGTCCAAACGCGTGTCGGCGGAAAGGGGACCAGCCGAAGCTCGCTGACGGAGTTGGCCAGCCGGCTGGTGGCTGACTACGACGCCTTACGACAGCGGATGTTCGAGATCGTCGAGCAGGAATTCTCCTCCCGGTTCGAAACACCCCAACTCTAACGGGGGGTTTCATTATCCCGACGACAAGTCTCCTATTGTTTCCTGGACGGCCGATTGACACTGAGTGGAGAAAGGATAAAATCCGGGGGCAAATGGCACCATGTTGCGATTTGCAAAGTCCTTGTTTGCCAATCTAGGCTACCGAAACTCGCGAGGGGTAAATTGTGCAGTCCCCAGTATTATCTATCCATCCTGGTCTGGCGGACAGTAGCCGCCTGCCCGTTCTGGCGCAACAGAGGCAGCAGTCGAAGCTGGCCATAACGCTGTTGCTATTGGGAGCCGGCGTGAGTGCGGCCCTGGCGACGGCGATGCTGCACCTGGGCCTGCGAATCCCGGGACACTCGATCATCCGAGCCGTCTTTCCGATGGCTTTCGGTTTGGCCCTGGCCCCCCGGCGAATGGGCGGCATGACCATGGGGGCAGGCGCGCTGGGCTCGGCGCTGCTGATCAAGACCTGCGGATTTGCCGTAATCGGTGTCGGCGCGATGACCAGCCTCGTGCTGACCGGGCCGCTTCTGGATGCGGCTCTCTGGAGGGCCGGCCGAGGTTGGCGGCTCTATCTTGCCTTTGCATTGGCGGGCCTGACCAGCAATTTGGCCGCGTTGGCGGCGCGAGCGGGAACAAAGCTCGTCGGGCTCGATCACCTGGCGGGTCGACCGCTGGGGGAGTGGTGGCTTCAGTCGGTTGTCACATACCCCGTGTGCGGTCTGCTGGCCGGATTGATTAGCGCGATGGTCTGGTTTCGGTTTTCCCCTTCCGCCAAGACGAACAATGGCCAAAACGGGATTTCGCCGGAGACGCGATCGTGATCTACGTCGGCATCGACGATACCGACACGCTTGGTTCGCCGGGTACCAACAAGTTTGCCAGAGCTTTGGCAGCGCACCTGGCAGACCGATACCGGTGTTCGCTGATCGTGCGCCACCAACTGCTTGAGGATTCCCGTGTCCCATGTACCAGCAAGAACAGCGCCGCCGCGGTGCTTCTCCTGCCGCGAAACGGTTCGCGCATTGAAGCGTTGATCGATGAATTGCGGGCTTTCGTGCGCCAGCGATTCGTCGAGGGAAGCGATCCCGGACTCTGCGTGACCGTCCGTGTCCCCGAGGCGATCACGGCGTTTGGCAAGCAGTGCCAGCGCGAGTTGCTCACCCAGCGGGAAGCACGGCGCCTTGCCGTGGAACACGGCCTCTACCTGGAGGGTCTCGGCGGAACCGAGGACGGCGTGATTGGGGCGTTAGCGGCAGTGGGGTTGGCTGCCGAGGGTAACGACGGGCGCGTGGTGCAGATCGGCGCCTGGCCCGACGACCTGGCCGGTTCGCAGGATATTGAAACACTACATACCCGCGGCGTGGAGGTCCGTTCTATGGAGACGGGCACCACCGTACCCAACGGCATGGTGGACGTGGGGAAGCGTCTGCGTCCCAGTTACCGCAAGAAGAAGATCGTGTTGTTTGCTCGCCCAGCGCCGCCTCAACGTGGTGAATCGAGTTGCTGGCATGGCGTTCGTCTGACGTAAGAAAGAGGCAGCAATCGTGAAAAGCCGGCGTGGCTTTACCTTGGTCGAACTACTGGTGGTGATCGGCATCATCAGTATCTTGGCGGCGCTGGCGCTGCCGGCGGTTCAGGCGTCGCGTGAGGCGGCCCGGCGTCTGCAGTGTGCCAACCACCTGAAGCAGTTGGCGTTGGCCGCCCACAACTATCACACGGCCCGGGCGACGTTTCCACCGGGCCTTGAGCAGCAGGAGGTCTCCTCGGCACCGCGGTTTCGAGGCACGTCGCTGTTTACGTTTCTGCTGCCCTACCTGGAACAGGGCAACCTGCTTCGAGACTGGGATTACGACGCGCCGCTGAACAACACCGAAGGTGGCCCCGATGCGCGATCGGCCACGGTGTTGCGCATCCTGCTCTGTCCTTCCGACCACATCGCCGAGAATCCCGTGGTCGTGGCTGGGCGATACTACGGCATGACCAGCTACGGCGGCAACGGCGGCACACGCTCGTACTATCCCGACCTGGCGACCTGCGACGGAATCTTTCACACTACGGGCCCGGCCTCCCATCCAAAGCCGAACCAGCAACCGGTGAGCCTGGCGATGGTCGACGATGGCACAAGCCACACGATCCTGTTCGGCGAACGCAACCACGAAGACGCCAACCTCGAAACGTTCGTTCGCTTCTATTGGTGCGAATCGCTGAAGTATCTAGGGCGATGGCCGGCCATCGGCGGGCGGAAACGCATTGCCGACGTCACGATGAGTGCGCTGGCGCCGATCAACTACCAGATTCCTTTCGACTACCAAAGCCGCCACCAGGCCAAACCGCCGTTGGCGTCTTCACGCGATTTGGAGGTTTACGAGGACCGGCGCAAGTGCGCCTTTGGCAGCCACCATACGGGCGGGGCCAACTTTGCCTTCGTCGATGGGTCGGTGCACTTTCTTCGAGAGTCGCTTCCACTGAGAATACTCCAGTCCCTGTGCACCCGCGATGGTAAGGAAGTGGTCCATGAGTTCTGAATCGCCGACGGTGAATTATGATCTGAGCAGTAGTTCGGGCAACGGCGTGTTCGGTTTTCAACAACTACGATGGTTCCGGCTCGTCCGCCTTAAGAGGTTCCTTGCCCTGTCCGGCGCGATCTTGGTGGTTGGCGTGCTTTGCCAAACCGAGGCACGCCGTGCCCGTGCCGAGACGATGCCTTTGCACCCCGTCAAGGACAACACGCTGTACACCTTCATCCCCGGCGATGCGAATAACCCGCTGAACAGCAACGGCAGCGGCAATTTCTTTGCGGCCGGACGGACGGCGAAAAAGAACCAGATACAGCGGGGGCTGATTCAGTTCGATCTGTCGAACGTCCCGACCGACCAGAGGGTCGTGCCGGGAACCGCACGGTTGAACCTCTTCGTGGTGGACAACCCCAGGAGAGACTTGAAGTCACGGCCGTTCTGGCTCGTGCCGCTTGCCGGGCTCGACCAGCCATGGGGAGAAGCGGCCTCCGCAGCCAATATCGGCGGCGGAGGCGGTGGTGGGGCCGGAAGTGGCGCCGCGGCCGAAGCCGGCGACGCGACCTGGTACCACACGATCTACGATCCGACGATCCACGACGAGCCGGCCGGTGAACCGAAACCGTTCCCCGACGAGCCGGCGACCGGCTTCTGGCCGCAGCAGGGCTACCTGGGCGACGCCCCACTCGACCCTCAGGCCTTGTACGGTGATCCGGATGGTTGGGTCGAAAGCGCCAGCGGCTTTTGGACCAGCTTGACCTCGTCACGCATGGAGTCCGCCATCAACGACTGGCTCAAGGACCCGGCGTCAAACTTCGGCTGGATTGTCCTGGGCGACGAGACGGTCGAGGGCGCCGATTCTTCCAGCAAGCGCGGCTTCGCCAGCCGGGAGAATCACGACGCGGCCCTCGGCCTCGACTTCCGTCCGGCTCTCAGCTTCCAGTACACGTCGGTTCCCGAGCCGGGCTCCGCAGCACTTCTGGTGTGCGGCGTGGCCGTGTGGCTCTGGTGGCGGCGATACAAGTCTCGATAGGGCGGCGCCTCGGTTGAAATAACCCACGTCGGCGTGGATCCGCCCCCGAAGCTTGACGGTGGGTTTCGGGTCGATCTCGGTCGGCTCGCATCGGGTGTGATCCTCGGCACCATCGGGCCGCTCTTCTGTTGGCGCCAACCGGAGGACGACGTGGTTGCCACGCACGGTTCCGTGGGGCGCGTCAAAGTAAGTAGGATCGGCACCGCCCACCGCTTTCGTCTGCGGAACGGTTGACGACGGGGGTTTGGTGGGCGATGCCCACCCTACGCCACTTACCATATACAGCGCCGGTAGCGACAGCATGAGAATCGGCAGTCTGACTACAGGGCTCTCCTTCGGGCGACGCCGCTCTTGGCGTGTGCATCCCGAGTTGACTGAAAAACGGCTAAGAAACGGTGCCCGGAGCCGACGCCTTCAGAGGCGCAAAACTCGTCCCCCCGGTGCGTAGGGCACTTGGCTTCTGAAAGTTGTGGCACATGAGTAACGTTTTGCGAGGGTTCAGCACCTCGCGTTTTACGTTTAGCGGCAAATCCTGAACCCTCCTCGGCCTGCGGCAACGCGTCGCTAGAAATCTACCTGTATCCGCATCGCAATCACGTCGGCTTCATTCCGGCCCACGCTGGCGACGTGCGAGAGCGCGTGGATCCAATTGAAATAGAGCCGCGCGTGGGAATGCCAGTACCAGTTGAAGCCCAGGGTGAGATCGTGCAGTTGACCACGGGTAGCCGATGTCAGCCCGGAGTCATCCAGGTCCACGAAAGACCAGCGGGCCAGCAGCTCCCAGGCGCCCCAGCCGGCGCGGGGACCGCAGGAGGTGTTGAGGATCCAGAAGTTCGAATGCGGCATCACCCGCGCGAAGTATGCTCCGCGGCGTTTGTAACCGCGGTGCTCGCCGGTGAGAAAGTAGCTAACAAAGGCATACGCCCCAAAGAAATCCATGTCGGGCGTGCCGGTGATGCCGTTGGTGTGGACCACGTAGAATTCGCTTTGCAGCGACAAAGGCCCGATGATCAGCGCCGCTTCCGCATTGGCGCGGTGAATCGTGTCGGCGCTGAAGCTGCCGGTGTCGAGAAAGATGGTACTTTCGTGAACGTCCGGACGCGCGCGGAGCCGTACGGTCTGTTCGGTGACCTCGGTGAAAATGTAACCACCGCCCAGATGCAGCAGGTAGCGTCCTTCCGACTCGTACCAGGGAGTCCACACGCTGCGGATCACGACGTCGATACCCTGGTCGTCGGAGACACGTTCCTTTTCCGTGGCGTCGATCCCCGGAAAGAACGCGCCGTAGGCCCAGAAGAGCGATTCACCGGCCGTCTGGTTGTAGGCGGTGATACCCACCTGTCGGCCGCGTGCGAAGATCACCGGCAGGGACCGTTCCAGGAAGGTGACGTACTTGTCGGCGGTGTTCTGTTCGAGTCCGAAGGGTTCATAGTATTGTCCGAAGCGAACGTATCCGAGGACCGGGATCTGGTGGATGCCGACGTACATGTCCCGCATCCCCACGCCGGCGGCGGTGATCGTGGTTGCCGCGGTCCCGTCCGCGTTGCGAACGGTAAACTTGTTCTCCGGCTCGAAGTCGAGTTGGAATTTGAAATCGTAAACGTCGTAGCCTTCGCCCGCCACCCAAAGACGCAGCCGGCGGAACTCGAAGTAATTGTCGATATTGCCGTAGGCCGCCCGGTTGGCCGCGTCCTGATGGGCGTACATGACATAATCGCCTTGGATCTCCCCGCCGAATTTCATCTGCCACTTTTCGGCGGAGACGTCGGTACTTCCGTCCTGCTCGGATTCCGGCTCCGCGATTGCCGCTTCGAGCGTGGCCAGGCGCGGCACCACGTTGGCGTGATTGACCGCCCATTCGGCGGGGCGTGTTCCATGTCCCACCGATGGGATGGCCGGGAGCCTGTACACCGGCTGCCCTTTCGTTTGCAACTGCGCCTCCAGTTCGCGGATCCGCGTCTCCTGCGAGTTAAGGCGATCGGTCAAAGATTGCACATCGACTGACGGTGAAGTGCGTTGCGCAGTCGCCGTGCCGGCGGCTATTGCCAGAACGCTGAGCAGGCCGACCAGCAGGAAAGATCTTTGCAATTGCACCGAGTTGACTCCGTTGAACGTTCGGGCCGTGGCGCGAGGCCGAGCCCCGAGCCGTTGGTCCGTGGATTCTCAGCCGTGATTACCACGTCGAGACGAGAATCCGCCAGTAGGACAACTGACCACCCATACACGGGAAGCCAGCCGCTCGATGCCCTCCCCAACGGTGAACTGTCTCCCTCCAAGCGACTTTCCCCCACTGATCGATACGCCTGGTTTCTGCCGTACAACCACAAATACCTATCGACCCGTTGGTTCAACTGGAATTATCTAAACAGACTTGCGCGACCCTGGGAGGAATAGGTAAGACAGGAACGCCCAAGCACTTACTGCTGTTTCTCGAGCAGATCAGTGAAAGAAGTTCCTGATGAGAGTTGCCAAGATACTTAAGGGAGTGCAGGCGGCATGGAGGCGTTTACGGGGCCGTCGACGACTACGACTCCTTTTCCGCCGGGTGGGCAAACTCGGTCTGGGATTTCAACGTCGGTGGGCTCTCGTACGCGCGAATACCGTGTTGTGGGCAATCCCTGCCCGTGAATTTGTCATCTTCAATACGGGCCAGCGGGAAGAGCTTGGCGGGCTGCCGAGGTTCGAGCACGACGATGCCGCCCCGCCACCCGAAGACCTCTACGAGGTCTTTACCCGACTGCAACTGGAGTTCTGAATCACGCACCACGGCCAATCCGCTGCTGAGCATCTACTACCCCGTCTCACTCGTTTTTGGCATTTGAGTGGCACTGGCGTCTCGCCAGTGCTTCGCCGGGAAAACAGGCAAAATGCCTGTGCGCACCTACGGCACTGGCGAGACGCCAGTGCCACTCCGATCCACAAATCCACTTGCGATGAGGTACTAGCACCAAACGGTCTTGGCCCATGTTCGTGTTAATCTACGTATGTGACGGGTATCATCAGGGGGTGGCTGGGGTCGAGCGCAGCGAGCCCCCAGAAAACAGAAGCCTGGGGGCTCGCTGCGCTCGACCCAAGCCACCCCGGCACATCTCAAAACTAACCGAAAGCAGTCAAAAAACCGTTTGGTACTAGTGCACGCGGCGAATACTGACGGGACTACGTCTGTTTTCCCGAGCTGT
>SDBV01005526.1_pt1 | contig 17815 bp, 18 predicted proteins | sample 2277081 | NCBI WGS metagenome assembly SDBV01 (sample SAMN10402039, study PRJNA504765) | marine sediment metagenome | isolation source: marine sediment core GS10_PC15, 223 cmbsf | place: Arctic Ocean: Southern Knipovich Ridge | collected 2010 | reverse complement strand
TGGCGCCGCCATGCAAAAACCAAAGAGCTGGTTAACCCAATGCCTGTTACCACAGCGATGATCCGGTGCAAGATTGGTAGGAAAGCTGGGCTACCTATCGGCTCAGTCAAACCACCTGAGCAGGTCGGCCAATCCAGGCACGCGGAACTAGAGCCTGATACTCTAAGGATCACACCAAGCACGATCAAACCAAATGCCAGGAAAGCTGTACCCAACAACAGGTTTCGAAATGCGGGAGCGACAGATTGCATAGTGTTTTGGGGGGAGTTCATGCTTGTTTGTATCCTTTGGAATCAGAATCCGGATTTGATTCCTTTGAAATCTTGTGTCGAATATAGGGGGTTTTTTTTTCTGCTATTGAAACCGCTTGCCCTTCTTCTTTGCGCACATAAATCGGGTAGCCAATTCCCAGGATTGCGGCAAACGTAAACCATTGGAAGGCATAACCCAGGTGTGAACCTTCTGAGAGGTCTAATTCCTCCTCGCGGCGGTATGGCATCTGTTCCTCGATAAGATCGGGAGAGCTGACCTGATACACAGGCAGCAGCTCGTATGGGAATTGTCCGGAAATATCATCGATATTAATCCAGTACCAGGCTTTCAATGGATCCTCACCCGGGCCAGGAGCCTGATCTGCACGACCGCCAATCAACAGTTTTGATTGAGACCTTCGGATCGCCCCCTCAACTTTCACCAGGCCTGGATCATCATACTGAGAAAGATTATCCCCAGTGAAATCCTCATAAGGAACCCATCCACGGTCGACCAGGATAGCTTTTTCTCCGCCGCTGATCATCAATGGCGTCAGGAGGTGAACACCCAAGCGTCCTTGCCAATCCTGGTTTCGCAAGACCACCTGTCGCTCGTGATCATATTCCCCAGAAACCACTGCCGAGCGGTATTCCATATTGAACAAATCCAGGTCCAAGTTCTGGTTAGTCAGCTCCAGCGGGGGTTCAGCCAGCTGCGCTTCCACACGCGCATTAAAGGCTTTCCGCTGCTCTAGACGATCCAGCTGCCAGAATCCCAGGCGGACCATGACCACAACAGCGGCGATGACTAATATCGTGGATTTCCACCACTGGCGGCTGAATAATCTCATAGGTTTCATGGACCGGAATGCTTTTCGTTGGCCTGAGTTTCACGCGGAGCATTCTTCTTAGGTTCCGGGTTAATCGGCCACAATGCCAGGCTGTAAATAAAGAAAAAAGCGGTTGTCGCTGGGACGCTAAATCCCAGAGCCACCAGACGCGTTTGCCAAGTCGTAGACTGTTTAACATTCAAACCTAGGTAACGGCTGGACTGGAAGGAGCAAGAATAGGCATACCGGTCGGCCGCATCTAATACCAGACTGGCCTTGGAACGGGGGGGAATCCATAGGGGACCCAATTGGTGGTCAACAGAATCCTCATTCTTGACGATCAAGGTATCCCCAAGCACAAATGTCATCTCATCTGGGATTGAGGGGACTGGTTCTCCAGCGGCAACCTTGTCCGCGGTACCGGGGGGGATAACCAGTTCAATTTGCTCTGGCAATCGATCGGTATTCTCTTTGAGGAAATAAAATGCCACCTCACTGCCGGCCCAAACCAAAGCCAACGAGATGAGCAAGGTGATGATCAAGCGCTTGAACCCCTTCTTTAATGTCGAGCTGGTGTCCATCAGGAATTCATCCTCATTACTGCCTTAATCCTTCCAATTATTGTCGTGCGATCAGGTGGCGAACATCTTCCATGATCACCTGATTCTCGGTGCCGAACAGGTACGTGAGTCGCAAATTACCATCTGTGTCGATCACATAAATCCTGGAGCTGTGATCCACCAGGTAGTTATCGTCACTGCCGCCATCTACCTTGGCCTCATACACTCCGTATGAAGACCAGACCGATTCAAGCTCCGCGCGTTCCCCGGTCAAACCTATGATCGCTGGATCAAAATTGGTGAGATATTTATTCATTCGTTCCGGAGTATCTCGTTCCGGATCGATGGTAATAAACACAAAGCTTACCTTTTCTGCTTGGTTCCCAAGTTTTGAGCGGATTCGCAAAAAATCCGTGAGTGTCACAGGACAAACATCTGGACAGCTGGTATAGCCAAAGAACATGATTACAACCTGCCCACCCAATTCACCCAACTTGAAGCGCTGACCATTGACATCACTTAACTCAAATTTGGGCGCTTCAACTGGAGGGTCGATCAAGGAGCCCTGAAATGTATATGGTTTTGTAGAACCCAGCAGGGTGAAAACCGCTACCATTCCAAACAGGAGAGCAATACCAAAAATTAGGAGATTGCGAGGTTTCATCATTTGTGATGGTTCAATCCAAGATTACTGATCAACAATTAATACCTTCAGAAAACTATACAGCACGCCCCATCAAATAGAGGGCTGGATAGAAAAATACCCAAACCACATCCACGAAATGCCAGTAAATCGCGGTTGCCTCGACAGGAAAATGTCTCTCTCGTGAATATAAACCTTTCTTCCCGTTGCGGTAAACGATGGTCAGGAATATCACTCCGCTCAAAACATGTAGGGCATGCATGCCAGTCATAGTGAAGAAAACCGATGACATAGAATTCTCACCAACCGAGAATGGAGCGGTCGGCCACTCCAGTCCTACAACACCAAACAGGAATAGACTACCCAGGATAATTGTTACCAGAATGTTGCGGGTAAATCCTTTTACATTCCCGTTGGAGATATCTATATCGGCGCGATACATAAAAAAACTGCTGGTGAGCAAAATAAATGTAACGACAATTCCCAACCATTGGTTGAGTTCGGGTCGTTCACCAGCAAATAGGTAGAAACGGCTCACCAGCAGGCCACCAAATACAAATGCATCGGAAATAATGAACAGCCAAAGACCCAGCCGGTTGGAATCAGTTTTATATTTGTAGTTCCTTTGTGCTTCAACTTGAGTGGTCATGATCCACCCTCCTTAGAACCTCCAAACACTCTAGTAACGTGCATGAAGTAATAAATTATCAAGGCAGCTTTTAGGATGGCGATACTCCAAAGTGGCCAAGACCAATCCACTGCGATACTGCCGATGAAGAATTCACCAAATGTCAGTGCTACAAGCAGAAGAAAAACAGCTACACCGATATTCTTGCCTTCTTTATAACCATCATTGTTTTGTTCTTCTAAATTACTTTTGTCTTCCATGAAAATCTCTCCTAAACTTATTTGAGATAAAGAGAATCAAAATTCTTATTGGGACTCAGTCTGCTGCTGCTGGTTCAGGCACTGCTGATGTTGAATCTGCTGCGAAATCTGCTGCCTCACCTAAACTCGTGTAAGCCGAATCTTCCAGACCGTAATCGTAGGGTTCGCCGATCACTTCAAAAGGTTTTTCGTAATTGTGACCCCAAACGGGTACAGGAATGTGCCATTCGGGGGAACGCGAACGCCACGGATTAGGTACTGCCACTTCACCGCGCCGTATACTAAGTGCCAGATTGGTAATGAAAACCAATACTCCTACTCCAACAACCCCACCAGCGATACTAACCATCATTTGTGGAAAATCTACCCCGAGCCCCGGGTCATAATCAGCGATCCTGCGACGCATCCCTAAAAGACCAGACTGCATCATGAATAGGGATTGGGCATAAAATCCAATCAGCATTAGCCAAAAGCCAATTTTCCCCAACCTTTCGTTGTACATCCGACCAGTCATCAATGGGAACCAGTAATAAATTGCTGCGATGAAGGGGAATAGATAACCACCAAACATGGTGGCATGGAAATGGCCGACGATAAAGTAGGTATCGTGGATGTATAAATTAGTAGCGACCGTCGCATTCGGTGGACCACTGAGACCACCCAGGAGAAATATTGAAATCGCGCCTAGAACATACAGCATAGGTGTCTTAAAGGATAATTTTCCACGCCACATGGTCCCAAGCCAGCTGAAGAATTTGATCCCCGTAGGTACCGCAACCAGCAAGGTGGAGTAAGTAAACGGAACCCGTAGATAATTCGCCATCCCCGAGGTGAACATATGGTGCGCCCAAACAAAGAAACCAATCAGGGCAATCGCCATGGATGACAAGGCCACCCACCTGTATCCGAAAAGCGGTTTGCGAGAAAAGACCGGCAGCAGTTCGCTGATAATACCCAGACCTGGCAATACAAAGACATATACCGCCGGGTGGGAATAAAACCAAAACAGGTTCTGGAAGAGCAGCACATTACCACCCTGGTCTGGATTAAAGAAATCCATGCCAAAAATGCGATCAAACAACACCATCTGGAATGAGAGACCGATCAACTGGGTTGCAGTTACTGAAATCACCACTGTCGCCAGAACAGACCAGACGAAAATCGGCATGCGGAACAAGGTCATTCCTGGCGCTCTCATCCGGACAATTGTGACAATCAGGTTCAACGCTCCCAGGATAGAGGAGAGTCCGATCAGGTAAACCCCGAGGAAAAACATAGAGAAGCCGATCTTCGCTAGATTCTCACTCAGTGGGGGATACCCAGTCCAACCGGCATCGACTCCGCCTAAAAGGATGGTGCTGAGCAGCATTACGATAGCAGGGATATTGAGCCAATATGCGAAAGCGTTCAAGCGGGGAAAAGCCATATCATTAGCGCCGATCATTATCGGCACCAAATAATTCGACATGGCCGCCACGCCGATCAGCATACCACCAATGTTAACAATACCGTGTAAACTGATCAGAGTGTTGAATCCATCGGGAGTCAAAAATTGCAGTCCCGGTTGGGCTAATTCACCCCGGAAAATCATTGCAAAAAATCCAGCGACTAACAGCACAAATAATGAAGTCAACCCATATTGGATTCCGATTACTTTATGGTCATACGAGACATGTATGAAGCGCTTGTAGCCTTCGACATCGGATTCAAGGGAAGCTTCTGGGGTGTCAATACCCTTAGCCCATTTAAGCCAGTCGTCCAGGACACCGGTACCGTACATGAACGCCATTGACCCCAGGAATGCTCCGGCAACCAGCACTGGTTCTGCATTCCAGGCTGGGAGCCCCACGAGTAAACGGATTAGGATGGTGATAAGCGCTCCAACCAGAGTGCCGATCACCATATAGCCAAGGCCACGATAAAGTGATAATCGATAAAATCTCATCTGATCCTCCAGGTAAACTATTTCAAACTCTCAATAAAAGCGATTAAATCATCGATCTGTTCATCGGTCATATTCGCTGCGATATTTTCCGGCATGATGTTCTGATATCCGGCAACGATTTGGCTCCCCGGGTTGCGGACAGATTTGAATAAATAATCTCGATCGACAACCATCGATGAACCATCCTCGAGCATTTCAGTGCTTCCGAAGACTCCCAACCAGGTCGGACCAACCAGCTGCGATCCATCGCTGCTATGGCAAGCCATACAGCCAAATTGCCGGGCAAATATTTCACCGCGTTCCACAGGATCATCCGAAACTGGTCCGGTTTGAGATTGCACCCAGCCATCGAATTCAGATTGAGAAAGGACTCTAACTGGCGCCAACATATCGTAGTGGTTCTTGCCACACAATTCAGCGCAGCGGACTTTATAATCGCCTGTTTCAATGGGAGTTACCCGTAATTCGCGCTCAAATCCTTCCCCTGGCAGCGCATCTTGTTTCACCCGAAATTCCGGAACCCAAAATGAATGGATCACATCCGTGGATGAGATATTTAAGAGAGCCTGCTTATTAACGGGCAGCACCAAATCTGTCGAAATGATCCCATAATCTGGATATTCAAAACGCCAGGACCATTGGGAGCCGATCACATCCACTCGCAACGGCTTCGGATCAGCCGCCAGGGTCTTTCCTAAAACCGCACTACCATAATAAGCCAGGAACATGACAAAAAATAATGGAACCAGTGTCCAGATAACTTCCAATTTGGAATTTCCTTCGATATGCGGACCGTCAGTATCGTCCCCCTTTCGCCTGCGAAATACGATGATGCTGTAGACCATAAAACCGATAATCAGAGAAAATAACACCAAAATGGCAATAAAATCAAAACGAAAAAGCTCGTCAATCGGTATCGCCTGTGCGCTGGCTTGTTCGGGAAGCAGTTCAATATTGGTGAACAGGAAAAAGCTGCCCGCCATCAAAACAATCACCAATAATGCGGCAAGAATAAAATGTTTCATGCTATCTCTCCTCTTTGGTGCTCCTTGGTCCTGAACAGGTTCAGCAGGGATTTGAGGGGACTTTTCTTCTGAGTCCGACCACCCTTCTAACCAATCCTCAATTTGGGATGCAGCCATCGTACGGCGGTCGTAAACAATGGCTTCGTCTCCGCCCTCTTTCAGTGAGAACAAGACCACTCGCAAACGTCCCTCCCCTTCGACAAAACGCGCTAAAAACTCCTCGCGGTTCACTCGATCATCATCGTAGTCAACTATCACCAGGTCCGGTTGGAGATTTTTCAAGGCATCCAGAGCTTCATTAATCGTGGATACGATACCAACCACTTCGGTGTCCATCTCTGGACGCCTTAACAGTAAGCTGTTTATTCCTTGAGCGAACAGGGGATGGCTCGAGGCGATCAAGATGCGGAGTGGATCTGTTTGTGTATTCAGGGTCATGAGATATTAGAGTTTATGAATTCTCACAAAAATTACTTCTCTAATTTACCAAATCCGGTCTTATTTGTCATTCCCCCTGGAATAGTAAAAGGAAGGATTTTAAATGCACAAAAGGGTGATTTGAATAATCACCCTTATATCAACGACCTGAACCTTAATTAGATCAAGGAAACGTTATTGGCGGATTATGCCTAATTGAATTGCCCGGCTGACGGCTTCCGCCCGGTTTGAAGCCTCCAGTTTTTCCAGGATATGCCTGACATGGGTTTTGACGGTATTCTCCGAGATGAATAAATTCTTGGCAATTTGGGCGCTGGTCATGCCTTTCGCCAGGCATTTAAGCACATCCATCTCCCTTTTGCTTAAGGCTACATCCGGTGGAATCCCGTGTGAACTGCTGACAGCTTTTAACACTCGACTTGTTACCTCCGGAGAGAGCACAGATTTCCCATCGGCAACCAGGTTGATCGCCCTGCGAAGCTCGTCCGGTTCTGCATCTTTGAGCAGATAGCCGTCTGCACCGGCAGCAATAGCACCAAATAGATCCTCATCATGCTTGGAAATGGTGAGCATCAGGATGCGCGGTCGATCGTTTTCCTGCAGGGCTTCTACCATTTCCACTCCACTCATAACCGGCATATTGACATCCAACAAGACCACATCTGGTTTCTCTTCTCTCACCACAGCAAGAGCTTGCCTGCCATCACCCGCTTCACCAACGATTTCAAACTCCGGAATCGACGTCAGGAGGCTGACTAATCCTGCTCGAAACAAGGCATGATCATCGACGACTACGAGGCGGATTACCCTCACTGGACTATTTCCCCTGTTGGTATAGGAACCCGGATTTTGACAATAGTGCCTTCATCGATTTGGCTGATAACTTGGAAATCAGCCCCAATCAACTCTGAGCGCTCCCGCATTCCCTGTAGCCCATATTTGGACACACTCGGGATTTCCTCTAATGAAAAACCGCAGCCATCATCCCGGACCTCGATTATGAATTCCTGACCTACTTGACGGTAAGAAACCCAGGCTTTAGTTGCGCAGGCATGCTTCCTGACATTACTGAGGGCCTCCTGGATAATACGGATCAACTGCACCTGGATCTCTGGCGGGAGATTCTCATCCGTGGGGAGCTCATCTAAATTCACTGGTAATCCTGTGTTTTCTTCAAACTCCTGGCAGGTTTCCTTCAACCATGAAGAAAGCCCTTCTCCAGTTGGTGAGATGCGTAACCCATCAATTGCTTGCCGGACATCGAGATAAGCATCTGATAAAACCTTGTAAGTAATAGAGAGACTGTCCTGCAGGCGATCTGTATCCTTCGCAGCAAGCAAATTCTCCATTTGTGCTACATGCAGCTTCAGGAACCCAAGGGTTTGCGCCAGGCCATCATGGATCTCTCGGGCTAACCTGGTGCGTTCAGCGATGATGGTCTTGAATTCCATCTCTGCTCGCAGCTCTGAGTTTCGCACAACCAGGCTGACCTGCCCCGCCAAAGTTTGCAGCAAGGTCAAATGGCGGGTATTGAATTTATGAGATCCGAAGTTTCCGGCCACTATAACACCAAAAGGTGGTTCTTCCGGGATCACCAAGGGGGCTGCAATTAATGAACGCAGCCCATTAACCAGACCTGGATCACCATCAACTTCACCTAACAAGACCGGCAATCCGGATTTTAATACTCCCTCAATGAGACTGTCGATTATGGTAATTCCGGATTGCGGGAATTTACCGGTACTCAACTTTTTTGAACTTGGCTCATCTTCTCCCTTGTATTGGAGGAGAACAAAGTCAGCTTTTAGTGCTTCCTGGACATTTTCAATGAAGTCCAACTCTAATGTCTTTATATCCGTTTGGTGTCTCAACTGCTGTAAAACAGCAATCTCGCGGTTTTGTAAACGGATACTCTCTAAAACCAATGCGGTCTCATCCAGCAAGGCATGCACAAATTCTTGAGTATTGGCATCCAGCGTTGTATCTTGCGATAGATACAGGTTTAATACTCCATACTCATGATCGCCGCGGCGTAAATGCAAACAATATACGCTTGTTGGCGAGGAATAATCATCGGTGTCAAAAACATGGATCTCCATCAGTGGGCAGTTTTGAACCAAGGTATCTGTCTTTTGGCAAGCTGCGCAACGGTGGCGTACTTCCGGGGAAGCCAAGTATTCCACCCAAGCATCATTCAGCGGATTAGGAATTTCACCATGACTGATGGCAGTTAACGGCTGTCCGCGCTCATCCAAAGGAACCAGCGATGCCCCAATCGCTTCAACCAGTTCAATTAAAATTTTTAGTAGTGAAGAAACAACTTCATTTTCGTCATCGGTTTCAACAAATTTCCGACTAAGCTCTAAGACTGCATTTGCTCTACGGTTTACATTGGATGCATCTGCTTCAACTTCAACCATGCGGCTTTGCAGACTGAGCATTTCACTTTGTAATTGAATAAACCGACTGGATATAAAATAAATGACCCCGGCCATCCCCAGACCAAATAATATGCTTAAAAATAGATTGTTTTGAGGCCAAATCCAGAGGGCTCCCACAAATACCAAGATCACCAACAAAGATATTCCAGCTGCCACCCAGCGAACGGATGGGGATAGAGAATATGCTTGAGGAATCTTAAGACTGGCCTTCACAGCCCTTATTTTACCCGAGTTCTGATCAAAATCTCCCCACTAAAGGAATTTCCAATCATGAGTTTTGTACATAATCGGACCGGTCGCAATTCATAGAACGACCATCGTGCGCAAGAAGGCGATCACCTGCCAGATTCTCTTCTCACTCAATAATCCCTTCCAGCCTGGCATTAAGGAATTAAAAGGTTCCATCAATCCACCTTCAAAAATCCGCCAATAGAGGTAGGAATCGCTTAAATTAGGTTGGTTCTCAGCAAGATTCTTCGGTTTTGGATCCAATCCTGCCGATGCGGGACCATCGCCTTCACCAGTAAATCCATGACAAGATGAGCAATTTGCCTGGTATAGAATTTCACCCTCGGCTATTGCATCTGGATCCCCAGTATAAGGATTTGCCAGGCCTGCAAACTCTTCCGGGACATCAGGATTTCTTACCGGATCATCCTCACCAAAGAATGAATTCTGGGTGGCTGAAACTCCACAAGCAGAAAGACCCAGCAGGGTGACTATCAGAGCGACTAATAACAGGTTGAATCTTCTTTCCACTTATTCATCCACGTCTTCAAGCACAGCAAGGATTTCTGCGCTGTGGTTTGCTGGTTTGACTTTTTCAAATACTTTCAAGATATTCCCATCTTCGCCGATCAGGAAAGTAGTTCGCATCACGCCTTCATATTCACGACCATAGAGTTTTTTCAATCCCCAAGCACCATACATCTTGATCACCTCCCGGTCTGGGTCTGCAAGGAGAGTAAAGGGCAGCTCGTATTTAGCCCTGAAATTTGCATGCGACTTTGAGGAATCTGGACTGACTCCAAGGATTGTTACTCCCACATCTTGGTAGGCAGAATAATCATCTCTAAAACCACAGGCTTCCTTGGTACAGCCAGAAGTATTATCCTTTGGGTAAAAATACAAGACCACTGGTTTTCCACGGTAGTCAGAAAGTGTATGCATTCGACCTTCATCATCTGATAAGGTAAAATCGGGGGCCTGACCCCCAGCTGAGATAGGCATGGTTAACCTCCTGTGGTGAGTTTTTCAGCATTCATTTCTTGTATCAGGGCAGCTTAGCGATCAGTTCGCCCATTGGTGCAGTATCGTAACCCGGTAAAGCAGCAACCATTTTTCGGAAATCGCTATTTTCAAGCACCCCGAACAGCGGTTCCAGTAAGGATTGACCAACATATTCTTCAGGAATTATCAAATCATAACGTTCCTCAACCAGCGGAATAAAGTCAAGATCAAGAGATTGCGTGACGGCCTCGATCCCCATCCCACAATCTGCCCTCCCAGACGCAATAGCTGCTCCCACTGCTAAATGAGTATATTCTTGATGCTGGTAACCCTGGATAGACTCTTTAGATATTCCCAGCTTTTCCAGCTGATAATCAAGTAGCAGTCGAGTCCCAGCCCCCCGCTGCCGGTTAACAAACCTTACATCCTCCCGGGTGAGATCACCTAAAGATTGAATACGCTTCGGATTTCCCTTCCGAATAAGCAAACCTTGTGAGCGACCGACCAGGGCAATAATTCTTACTGGAACATCTGGCAGATATTGGCTGACATAGGGCAGATTATATTCACCTGTTTCTGGGTCTAAGAGGTGTGCCCCTGCGAGATGTGCCTCATGGCGGCTTAGCGCGACCAGACCAGCTATGCTGCCCACATTTGCCGCGGCGAGTCGTCGCTGTGCGCCATACAAGAATTGAGCCAAGATATCCAGAGTGATGTCATGCGAGCCGGTGGCAAATATCGTGCGATCAATCTCCTCAGGGGAGCGGTAGAGACGAACCTCCAGATCTGAGCCAGCTGGCATCCCTTGGGAGCCGCGTGGCAATAGCACTAATCCATCGGCTCTAACCAAAGATGTGATCACACCGGCTCCACGAGCCAAGGGGGCTGCAAGAATTCGTTCCCCAACTCTACCTACGGCCACTCGTATAAAATCATCATCTCCAGCTGGTGATGTGATTTTCCTGGTCAAGGTCGCCTTGATTGTTGGTGGACTGATAGAGGAGCGACCTAACCACCTGGCCAGCAACGGTTCGACAAACAGCTCCCCGGTAATTGCAGCTGATACTGGATATCCCGGAACACCGATGATCGGTGTTGACTTAATACTAATCTCTTCCCTTTGGTCTGAGTTTTTTAATTCCGTTGGGTGGATCATTCCCAAGATTACTGGGTGACCCGGGCGGACCGCCACTCCATGGACCATTAATTCGCCTAGCGCTTGAACTACCTGCGCTGAATAGTCTTCTGACCCAGCTGACGAACCTGCATTGAGCAAGATCAGATCGTGGTCTCGCGCGGCCTGGCGGACAATGGCACATAGTCGATCGAAATCATCTGCTGTAATCGGAAGCTGCGTTGCTTCTCCACCCCATTCGATGATTTGACCGGCTAAGACGAGTGAATTAAATTCGATGATCTCTCCGGGTACCACCTGGCTGCCAATCGGAACTAATTCGCTCCCAGTTGGCAAGATGGCGACCCTCGGTCGCCGGGCTACCTTTACCTGTGAATTCCCGCTGGCCGCAATTACACCGAGATCGACTGGTCGCAATTTGTGGCCGGTTGGTAACACCAATTGGGTAGCCACGATATCCTCCCCCATCGGGCGGACATGCATCCAGGGGGTCACTGCAGACCGGATGCGGATTGCATGCGGTTGGCGCACCTGGGCTGCTGGGCCACCATTCGTATCGAGTGGTTCAACATTTTCGATCGGGATGACTGCATCAGTGAATTCGGGGATCGGATCGCCAGTATCGATATAAACTACCTCTTCACCGGTGAGCAGTGTGATTGGTTGGGTCGGCATAGCACCCTCGGTCTCGACTGCCCGCACAGCAAAACCATCCATCGCAGAAGCGTGATAATGAGGTGAAGAGATTTTCGCCCATACCGGGTCAGCTAAAATCCTACCGATAGCTGACACATTAATAGGTATCTTCTCAACGCCCAGTACACCCCACAATTTTACTTTTATTAATGAGCTCTCTAAACGGGCATTCGCCTCTGGAAGAGGGATATCTTCTAAATACATTGGTTACCTAACCACTCAATCTGGGAGATACTTCCGCGGAGGTGAAGGCAAAAAATGATTGGTCCAGGGCAATAATTCAGCAAAAGCCTCCAAATCAACACCTCCTTGTACTTCTCTGCGGCTTAAATTATAAACAGTACCATTGGAATGATTCGAGATATTGCCAACGCCAACCGCGGCCCGGTAACCATAATCGAATACCTTGCTCGAAACATACATATCCAACAATCCAAAAGGATATGCCAATGAGAAAACTTTAATCCCCAGGGCATCTTCTATATCCAACCGCGAGCGAAGGATTTCATTTCGCACCAGGGTATGGTCCTGGGTTAACTCCGTATGAGTCATGCCATGGCTGCCGACCTCCCAACCGTGATCGAGTAATTCTTGCAGCTCTTCTACTTGGAGAAAACCATCCGAGTTCAGCCGGTTGGCGACTATATACACAGTCCCAGTAAAACCATAACGCTCCATAATGGGGAACGCATTATCGAAAACATCTAAATAACCATCATCGAAGGTGATCACTATCGGCCTGCGTGGTAATGAATGTCCCTTATTGATATGGTCAACCAAATCCTTAATCGCGATTGGGGAATAACCCCAGTATCGCAGCTGCTGCATTTGATCTTTGAAATCGGTCACAGAAACAGCATAACGGCTATCAGCTGAGCTATCGCTGGATATACTGTGGTAAAGCAGAATCGGAACAGTCACCACCCGCACCTTTTCCAGGCTCTCGGCACTTACCTCCGCTGGTAACCCAGTCAGGCTAAGGATTAATATGATCGATGCGAATACTATGAATAGCTTCATCACAGATTCCAACCACTTAAAATGGCAACACATATTTTATCGCCTTTATCGAAAATATGTGCAAACCCATTAGATTTTGGTACAACCAGAGCAATCCAGATGAAAAGCAGCCGACCAGGCAGCTTTAGGGAGTGAAATGCATAATTTGGTACCGTAATACTTCTTGGACTTGTGGTCCCATTTATTAATTCAACAACATTACTTCTGCCATCTCGCCGGCGTTCAATCCGGTCACTTGTGGGGGAATGTGCAACAATCCATCTGCCCGGGTGAGAGTGAAGATCAAATTACTCTTCCCAAAGATCGGATCTGCAATATATCCATCCCCTTCAGGTATCAATTTTACCGGCACCCAATCTTCTCTCCCCGCTCGAGAAGCCAGGTTGATGGTGGTTTTTGCTTTTAAGAGTGGTCGAATTCGAGGGGTACGTAGACCGTGCAAATAATCGATAACTGGTTCCACAAAGAGAATTGCAATCACCAATGCACTGACCGGGTTACCTGGAAGACCTATTACAGGTTTGGCGAATTTGCTTCCTTCTGTCATACAGGCTGCTAAGATGGTTGGCTTTCCCGGACGTACATTTACTCCATGTGAGATTACACCGGGCTCTCCCAAGCTATCGATCACTTGGGCTGTCAAATCCCGGCTGCTGGCAGATGAACCAGCGGTGATCACAACCATATCGCATTCATCTAGTGCCTGGGAAGTGACTGCACGTAATGAATCTTCATCATCGGGGATGATCCCGTAGCTCACCGGGATAGCTCCAACCCGTTCAACCAGTGCAGAGAGGGTAGAGGTATTGATATCTCTGACTTGCCCTGGTTGAATATCCACAGCTGGGGGAACGACTTCATCTCCACTTGAGATAATGGCAATTTTTGGTTGTTTGGTAACCTGCAAGTGTGTGATTCCTAATGCCAATAAACCACCGATCTCCGGTGCTCGAAGCAACCCGCCACCTGGGAGTACAACTTCCCCCTCGCGCACATCTTCACCAATTTTGATCACATTTTCACCCACTGCTACAGCGCGTAAGATTTCGATCTCTCCAGGATGAGCATCCTGGGTGTTTTCCAGCATGACTACAGCATCCGCGTCCTGTGGAAGCATACCGCCAGTGTGGATCAGCCCACATTGTGAAGGTGAGAGAGAGAAGTCAGCGGAACTGCCCATCCTTACCTCGCCAATTAAATTTAAGTAGATGGGCAGGGAATCACTCGCCCCGTGAGTATCACCTGCAATAACCGCATATCCATCGACTGTACTGCGCGGAAAAGATGGTAGAGAATGAGGTGCCCCGATGTCTGCGTACACCACGCGACCTTGCGCCAATCTAACCTCTATTTGTTCGGCTTCGAGCTGAATTTGGATGCGCTCCAGGAAGCGATCTAAGGCAACCTTAGGGGGGAGAAGGTCTAAAAATTCAGGCATTAGTAAACTTCACTCTTGAGCTATCCTTCCGTCATCTAGTCCAGAAGGTGAAAGCCAGCAGATAAGCAACACTGCCAAAAAGTACCACAGCGGTAAATCCCATTGTAGTCCAGTTGGGTTTCCCACCGCCTGCAATGCGTCTAATTTGCCAAATTTGTAGTAAACCTAGAGGGAGTGGGAGTAAAGCTGGCAGCACAATCGCTAATGGAAGCCCAAAAGTTGCTGCTAAGCCTAATAACAAGAATGCCGTCAAAATTAAGATGTTGTGCAACACCATCCCCCGCTCCCAACCAACTCTTACCAATAATGTGTATTTCTCGTACTTGAGATCGTTTAGATAATCTGGAAATTCAAAAACGATCATCATCGCCAGGTGCAATGTGGTTAATGGAAAAGTGCTCATTACCAACAACCGGTGGAGTTCACCATATTGGAGGACAAAGGCAAAGATTGGCACCAGATTGGCTACCAATATCGAAGTAATCAGTTCTCCATATCCTGAATGAGCCAACTTTATCGGTGGAGCAGAATAGAAGAAGCTGCCCAGAAATGCCAGAACCACGATCGTGATCAATAGTGGAGATACGGGTTTAACACGGATCAAAACCACGACCATAGAGGCGAGAATGGTCAGCGTGGTGAGGGCGGCCCACATCACGGTTTCTTGAGATAATTTCCCTGCCCCAACTGCTCCGCTTCCCCCTGTGAATGGCGTCGGGTGAGGATTATCCTGATCAGCAGGTGCATCATAATACTCGTTTAGATATTGGGCACTGAGCTGCATAGTCGTGACAATAGCTTGTCCCAGGAAATAAAAACCCCAATCGATAGGTGCGCCCAAAAAACGGGCGATTCCTACTCCCAAAGCATAGACCAATGCTCCTCCCAGCAAGAACAATGGGCGCGAGAGCCGGAAAATCAGGCGAAGTTGATGCATCATCAGAGCAGTCCTTAAGGTTCTATTGGATAACCAGCTCCGTTCCAAGCTTGCAGTCCACCTAGAATTGGGTTGGCTTTTGTATAACCATTTGCGACCAAGATATTTGCCGCACGGGCACTCGTCTCTTCACTGGGTCAGGTGCAATAAAGGATAATCCAATCAGTCGGATCGAGCTCATTCAATCTATCCTCAAATTGGCCTAAAGGTATCGATCGCGCTCCAGGTATATGCCCATTCATATAATAGGCTTGATCGCGGACATCCACAAATACCGCTTCTCCAGAATCGAATGCAACTTTTGCGGCAGACAAATCCACCCTTGCGACTTGGGGGTAGGGAATTTTCTGGTTTGGAACGCTTACCTGCTGTGAATCATCTCCTCCAGAAATAAAGACTATTCCCACAACAGCACCAATCAAGAGAATCAGGCCGGCAGCTATGAGCAATAATGGAAGAATGGGACGTTTGTTATTCTTTCCCAAACTTGCCTCCTCAAATTTGCATCATACCATAGAGATGTAATTTTACCCTTTGCGCTGTTCATTAAGCCCGCCTAATTATTAATATTTTATATGTGTTCCCCCAATTGTCGGTTCCTGGGAGTCCAAACGCAATAATTACTCATTCCTTACAATTCATATTCCAAACTCGGTAACCAATTTATATAATGGTTGAAGGTCTCTAAATATCAAGCAGAATTACAATGTTAATAAATGTTTATAAACTTGTCACCTATGGTTCAGGTTGTGATATATTTCGTTCTGATGAGAAGCAATTCTTTTTCAGCATTGCGCTGGTTTTCACTTTTCATGATCCTTGCCGCGGTAGCGTTGTTTACTATGCAGTTGGTGAGGTTTAGTCGCTTACGGACTAATTTCCCCGATGGAATGGGGATCGCCGAAGTGCCGGTAGGTGGACAAGACCGAGCAATGAGTGCGCAACGCTTACTTGAAGTTTATTCCGCAACGCCAGTAGAATTACATTACGGCGACGAAATTATCCATCTCGATCCTGCTGTCGCTGAATTTAAACTCGATCTGGAAAGTATGCTGGCGGCTGCCAACCTAGTCCGCAGTCAGCAGCCTTTTTGGGTGGAATTCTGGGATTATCTATGGGGACGAACACCGTTTCCTGCCTCTATTCCTTTGAGAGCCTCCTTCTCTGAGCTCCGCCTTAAAACTTACCTCGAGACCGAGATCGCTGAACGCTACGACCAGCCCCCTATTCCCGCCAAGCCAAATGTGGGTACGGTCAACTTTCAACCCGGCATCCAGGGGACCGAACTGGATATTAATCGCTCGGTGGACTTAATCGAAACCGCACTGCGTTCCACATCGAGACGCGTGGTCGAATTGCCCATGCATCGCACCAACCCCCCCAGACCATTGATCAGCAATCTTGAAATCTTAATTAAACAAACGATTGACCTGTCAGAATTTGATGGTTTAGTGGGCTTGTATTTATTAGATCTCCAGACCGGTGAAGAGATAAATTTTGCCTACAGTCAGGGAGAGGATTACTCCACTAATCCAGATGTTGCCTTCACCTCCGCCAGCATCACCAAGATACCCATCATGGTTTCGGCATTTCGCCGCCTTGAGGAAAATCCAGATCCTGAAACGTTACGCTTGATCGAAGAGATGATCGAAAAATCCGGCAACGACCCAGCCGATTGGCTTATGGAGCGGGTCATAGACCCATTTAGTGCCCCTTTGGATGTCACCGCAGATATGAAAACACTGGGTTTAGAGAACACATTTCTCGCAGGTCAATTCTATTCTGGCGCTCCACTCCTGGCAGTCTTCCAGACACCGGCAAATCAACGTTCAGATGTCAACACTGATCCTGATATTTACAACCAAACTACTCCCTCTGATATGGGCATGTTATTGGAGGATATCTACCAGTGCGCCCAATCCGGCGGCGGGAATATGTTAGCTGTATTTCCGGAGGAATTTACCCAATCTGAGTGCCAGTCAATGATCAATTTCCTGAGTGGTAATAAAATTGGCTTGTTGATCGAAGCTGGTCTGCCGGATGGTACTCCAGTGGCGCATAAACATGGTTGGGTGACATATTTAGGGGTGATGAACACCTTGGGTGATGCTGGGATCGTCTACACTCCCGGAGGAAACTATATTCTGGCGATATTTATTCACCATCCGGACCAGGTGATCTGGGACCCTGCTTCAGAATTGGTTGCTAACCTATCAGAAGCTACCTATAATTACTTCAATCAGACAACTCGATAATCGCATATGGAGGGTCTTTTCGCGAAGCCTTGTTGGCACAGGCCATGCTGAACATTGATATTAATTCCACTCGCTAATCCAGT
>SDBV01005525.1_pt1 | contig 17815 bp, 20 predicted proteins | sample 2277081 | NCBI WGS metagenome assembly SDBV01 (sample SAMN10402039, study PRJNA504765) | marine sediment metagenome | isolation source: marine sediment core GS10_PC15, 223 cmbsf | place: Arctic Ocean: Southern Knipovich Ridge | collected 2010 | reverse complement strand
ATTTTTAGAAGCTAATATAGTGCATGTAATAACCTAAAAAATAAAATAGTAAGTTTTTAATATTTGTTTTTTTATTTTAATAGTGTTGAGATGAAAAAAATAAAGTAAATTCGTGATTCAATTTTAAGTGATGTTATAAAATGGCAAAAGATGAGATTAATGGAGATATTACTAAAATAGAAGATTTTCAAAAAAAACACTGTTCTACTTGTCATAAAAAAATATTACCAGGACAACATTATATTAGAGATGTGATCTCAAATGAAATCACGTGCTCAAATTGCGATGATGGTCAGGCTCCAATTAAAGGAGATATTCTTATTTCTATTGATTAACACTAATTTATATATTCTTACCTGGTTTCACTCATGTTTTTATTTCGTCGTATAATTAAAGAAGATGAGCAATTTAAGTTCATTACAGGAAATAAAGCATTTGACGAATTGGCCCCAAATGGATCTTTGAAAAATTATATCAAACAAGATACCATAAATGGAGGCAAATATTTAACATATCTCTTAATAGAACGGCAAGAATCAGGAAATGAGTTATTAGGGTTACTTAGATTCCGATATACTACAATAAAAGAATTCTTTGAACAATTATCTATAGCGTCCGTCTCAGAAGATATTAAAAAGAATATAGAGAAGCTCTTTTCCTTAAAAAAATATCAAGTTGTATATTTAAGTCGGATTGGTATTTCGGAAAAATATCTTGAAATGCGGGTTAGTCAAATTATCAGTAATTTTTTTGAATTCTTAATCCAAAGAAAAAAGCAAGATATAATGATATATGCTAAAATTTTAGAAGACCTTACTAGTGTAATTGGCTCTAAATATAGAGTTTTGGGAAAAAAGCATGACGACAATTGGGGCAATTATTGTTTGGTAAGTAAAATAATGGAATTTCTTCCAGAAAAAGAATAAAATGACAATACTAAATGTTTATTATATATCGGCTTTTTTTTATTAGATCTAACACTTTTTATCAATAATAAATCATGTATTTATATTAAATTCTTTACTTTTTATCAACATCTTATTGTAAAATCTTAAATCATCCAATAAAGTATTTTTTGAACCTTTTGAAGGTTTTAGAGCCATTAACCTAGAACAAAAAGTAGTAGATATTTCAAAAATAAATAGAATCTCAGAATTGGAAACGTTAGAAAACGAAGAAAAAGACAATATTGAAGCGGAAAAACTAAAACTAGAGCAGGAAAAAGAAATGCTTGATTACCCATTAATAACAAAATATCAAAAGTATGATTTACTTATTAAAAACTTCACATCTGATTAATAAAAACCACTAATTCCAACTTTCATTTATAGAAAACTCGAAGATTAGATTAAAGAATTTTAATTTTATTTCTGAATTTCTTAATAAAGGTTTTAAATTACTAAAGTTATTGTTAAATTTAAATTCAATATTATATATAAGTCCTAAGCTTAATAAAATTAATAAAATATTAAAATTGGAATATTAATATCATCACTCATTTGATCCAAATCATTTGAAAGTTTTTAAAATGTAAAAATAAATATAAAAATCTAAAGAAACTTTATATTAATAGCATTAAAAAATGTGAACAATATGAAAGTAAATTCAACTGAGAAAAGAGAAAAAAAAGAAAAAGATCCACATTCCAGTCAATTATCCTCAATGTCAGTTAATTTGAGTAATATTGTAAAGGAAAAAGAACTAAATGAACTAACTTACGAAGAAATAGACAGTTTAACTGTTGATGACCTTGAGTTTTTAAGACACAAATACCAAATTGAACACCCAAAACCCACAATAATTGGCAAAGTACCTTATGATCCTTTCCTAGCGGGAATAACAGACGATAATTGGATGAGTACTGGAGATCGAATTAAGGAGGACTAAATTCCCGTAAAATTACCCAATGTCATCTCCATTTCTCGTCATATAATTTTCTTGAGACCTTATATAAAGTAAAGAATTCTTCTCCAAATCTCTTTATCATTGATTTATACATCTGTTCATTTATATAAGCATATAATAAGAAATGATTAAATACATATTTCGCATGTCCATCTAAAAAGGATCTTAACATTGTTCCGAATCCTAATCCATCTAATTCTTTTAAAACACCTGCTCTACTCATATATATCACCTGTACATCAGCATAGTCCTCTATATCTTCTAAATTAAAAATATTTTTTCCTAGAAGGTCTTTTTTGAATTCATCAAAAGGCACAGGTCTCATACGAGCAATTCCGAGTAAAGTATTTTCCTTCCCAAAAACATAGGTTATAAACACACCATCTTCATAGCAACCTTTATCTTCTCTAACAAATTCTTTTAATATTTTTGAAGAAGTATTGAATTCTTCTTCAGATGTTATAAATGGGTTATTAGCATCAATACGTAATATACGCCTTAGAAAATAGTTCGTGTGTTTATCATCCATAACTAAATAAATGATATCTTACATTATTACTTTTATGAATAAAGATATGATATATTTAATTATATCTTCTTATTTTAATAATTCTCTTAAATTCAGGTAGTTATCTGATATTTGGAATCCCTATAAAACGATATTAGAATTTTTCTATGTAAGGATCGTTTAGAAATGCGAATAATAGTGATGTATTCACTAGCAAAAGAATTGAATTTCTGATAGGGAATAATAAATTTTGGGAGTATTCTTTTTTAAATAATAAAGAGTTTGAAAGAAACATACGACAAAAAAATGAATTGTGCATTAATTAAATAAAAATGACTCTTGAAAAATATATAATAAGAATAATTAAAGAAACAGGACTTTCAAGAAAAGACATCAAAAAGATGGTTAATAATAAAAAACAAGAATTACAGGGATTAATATCTGAGAAAAATACTTTACTTATTATTCTAACTGAATTATATATTGATCTTCTTTAATTTAATTATTTTTGTTTTTATAAGAAACGCTCTACTCTAAATTGTATAACTACTTTTATCATTAAAATAAAAGGCTCAATAATATTAAAAAAAGATTAAAATTAGACTATTAATATTATTAAAAAAATAATTAAAAGAACTCTTCCTTATTATGTGTTTATGCTTAAAGGATCTAATCCCATTGATTTATACTTTATGAAAAAAGAATTTATTATTTTTATCGAAATTTTAAATGATATACTTAAAATATGATTGGATGAAATCTAAATTAGAAATAAAGAATCAACATTATATTTTTCATTACACATTTTTAATGATTAACATAAATTTATTTTTTAGTCAGTTTATTTGATACTTATAACTTAAAAAAAACCTAGATTCTTATACTTTTAAATTGTTTCTGTTTTAGTAGAAGTATCTTTTCGATTCTTCATTTTCTAACCATTTTAATTTCAAATATCATATAAGATTATTTTTGAAATATTTTTATTTATTATTTTTTGTATGCTGCTTTTTAATTAAGACTGATAGTACCTTAGAAGTAATGGTAAAAACAATGGATACAATAAACGCTGTTAATAAGAAGATTTAAATTATATAAAGGTGAAAATACATAAAATTTGAAATAATTAAAGAAGAGGATATTTAATCACCTTAGATTTTTAAGGTCAAAATTTATTAGCTATTAAAGAGTTTACATTTCTTTAAATTTATTTATTGTATGGGTTCAAATCAATCAAGAAGTTCATAAATTGATAGAAAAAACTTGGGGCGGTATGTACTTAGAAATTTCTAAAAATGAGAATCATGAGTGAAGAATATTTTGAAATAGAGAAACAAAAGTTAAATTTTAAAAAAGTTTTTGAAGAAATATCTAAATCTAAAGAATTTGATATTATTTTAAAGGAAAATTTAGAAGATCTTAACGAAACATTTCAAGAATTAAATAATAGAAACATTACCACATTAGATTTTCTTCATAAATGTGCTCAAATACTTGCTGATAATTTTGAAACTTTACAGGCAAATCCATCAATAACTGCAAAAGAGGAACAAGTAGTTAAGCAAAAAAACACTTCTTCTTTAATTAATCAAGAAAGCGGTGGAATATTAATAATTAAGAAACATGAAGGGAGACGCCATTGCCCACAGTGTCTAAATGATGATAAGAATTTTATTCGCGAGTCTATTGATAAAACAAATATTATTTTTAGTTATCCTAAAATGTATGGAAAGAAAAATCATTGTGGAAAGTGTGGTTGTATATGGAGGGAAACGTAGAAATTAAAGTTTTAAGAGAATTAGAAAGGAAAATTGGTAAACCATTACCACCCGTGGATGAACTCAATTGGGACACATTAGGGGTTAAATTTCATGATACAGATGTAATTGGATTAGGTTTATATGGGTGTAAATTAAATGATCTTCCAGACTCCATTGGAAAACTAAATTCACTTGAGGAACTATTTTTAGCAAGGAACAATTTGAAAACACTCCCAGAGTCTGTTGGAAATTTAAAGTCACTTCGAATTTTAGATTTACGGTATAATATCTTGGAAAAATTTACATTTTTTAGTAACCTACAATCAGTTCAAGAACTTTATTTAGGTTTCAATAATTTATCATATTTTCCTAATGAAATATTAGATTTAAAATCCCTCCAAGTGTTAGAAATAGCGAAAAATGAAATATCAAATCTTCCAGAGGCCTTTGGAAATCTTATATCGCTAAGGACATTAAATTTAAGTATAAATCGATTAAAAAGTATTCCTGAATCTTTTGGTGATATTAAACATCTAATGATAGCCAATTTTATGGATAATAACTTGTCATCTCTACCGGATTCTTTTAGAAATTTAAAACTTATCGAATTAAATTTAAGTTATAACTGTTTTGCCTTTCTTCCAGAATCTCTTTGTCAAATCTTATCTCTCACTTATTTAAATTTAGGAAAAAATCAAATAACACAACTTCCTGAATGTATTGATAATTTAAGATTGCTCAGAACTTTAAATTTATATGAAAATAAGTTAGAAATTATTCCAGAATCACTTGGAAACCTTCATTCTCTTAGATTTTTAGGTTTAATGAAAAACAAATTAAAATTTCTGCCAGAATCAATTGGTAATTTAAGTTTGCTTGAAGAACTTAACTTAAAGGAAAACTATTTGATTTCTCTTCCAGAATCTATAAAAAACATAAAATCGCTCAAAATATTAAATCTACAATTAAACAAATTTAAAAAGTTCCCAGCTTCTTTAAAATCGCTGGAAAACTTAAAGAAAGTTAAGATTAAAGGAAATCCTATGACTCAAAAATTTGAAGCGAAAGAAATAGATTTTTATAAGTTAAAGGACCATTTAAAATACCAATTCAAAGAGTTTGTTAAAACTAGGCAATTCCTTGATGTTTTGAAAAGAAATCTTGAAAAATTAAAAGAATTAGCTAAATTATTAGAAGATAATGAAATTAGCAAGATGGAGTATTTCCTGAAATATATTAAAACTCTTGTGTAGAACTCAATGTTTTGAGAAATGATATTAATTAGAAATAAAATCTCAAAAGTATGATTGTTCTCATTAAAATTTTGATTTATTGTGTATGACTTATATTGATTTGATATTTCAAAATAACACGAAGAAGGACATTAATATATTTATATTCATTGTGTAAATTATTATATATCTTTTTAAAAAAAATAAAGGTAAGAAATTATGTCAAAATCAACAGGTTTAGCTGTTTTAGCACTATTAGTCGGAGTTAGTGCTCTAGGACTTGGAGCATATCAAATGCTTTTTGTAACACCAATAGATACGAAATCTGGTATTAAACATACATGGTATAGTTTTGATAGGTCTAGTCATTATGCCGGGCAGGCCCCCTTAGATATAGCAATTGATTCATTATTAATCAATTTTACTGTAAAATCTGGAGAATCAGTATATTTTCATTTTAATACAATGTTACATGTACCCGGGGATGTAAATTTTGTATTTAACTTTGTATTAGATAGTGTTATTTTGTGGGGATCCCTGTATCCAGGTTGGACTATTGAAGTATTTAATAGTACTTTACCCGTTTCACTCCAACTTTCACTAGATACAGTTTCTGCTGGAGCTCATAATATAACTATAGGCATATATTCAAGGGATGCCGCTAATTATATTTCTTCTAGTACGTTATTAGTACAAACTTATATCCCTTAAAATCTATTGAGAAAAATTGAATTATAGAGTTAAACTTTTTTTTTTTATTTAAAACAATATTCGTGGTCAATACCATCTGTACAATTATTATATCGAATATCAAGAAAAAGACTACTTTTATTTTTCATTCTTGTATTAAAAGTTAAATTAAGATACAAGTTTTTAATCAATAATTAAAAATAGCAAATATAGTTAAAATATAAAATAATAATTGAACCAATAATACTAAGAATTAATGATAAAAAAATTTAAATCTATATTAAATAGTGTTTGATAACTTGTCGAAAATAGTAGAAATCTTAAAACGTAAGGAAGAAAGAAAAAAACAATTAGAAATAGCTTTAGAATCATTAAGAATTCAATTAATTGATCTTGGAGCAAAAAAAATCATCCTTTTTGGGTCGTTAAACGAAAATGAAATAGATGTAAATAGCGATCTCGATTTATTTGTACTAATGCCCTCCTCTAAGACTGGGAAGGAATGGACAAGTTATATTTACGAGAACTTAGAAAGAGACATTGCTTCAGATATAATAGCATATAATGAAGATGAGTTTTGGAAGTACTTACCAAATAGTTCTTTTTTAAAAGAAATAAATGATAGGGGTAACGTTATACATGAAGCGTGATTATAAAAAAGAAGCATTACGATGGTTTACTCAAGCAAGTGATGAGTTTAATGATGCAGATGAAATAAGAAAAATGAAAAAATTTTATTTGGCATTATTTCATTTCCAACAGGCTGGAGAAAAAGCATTAAAAGCTTATTTATATCAAAGATTAAAATCTATAGAGGTATTTTATACTCATTCAATAGCAGATTTATTTAAAATGATAGTTGAAATTGATTCTGATTTTGAAAGCATTAAACATGCCAAAAGACTTGACCAATATTACATTCCTACTCGTTATCCGAATGGTTTGCCAGGAGGGGTCCCTTCACGTTTTTATGATGATCCTAAAGAAGCAGAAAATGCTATGCTTCATGCAAAAAGCATCATAGATTTAGTAAAAAAAAAATTGATAAAAGACTAATCAAATTTCAAAATATTTAAGATTTTTTTTTCTTTTGCTATAGGAAAGATTTTATTATCACTTTTGCTACTAATGAGATTAAACGTTGTGTTAACAGCATATTTAAATATTTAATTGATGAATTTAATATTACAGATAAGACAATTTTTTAAATCCAAGTAATTTGAATGAGTGATTAAAATTGAGTGTTAAATATGGCTTGACTATAGAGCTAAGTATAAATTGAAATTAACTTGACTTTTTTATAAATTTATTTAATTTGCTAGTATAGGTTTTGACAATGTCATAATCTTGAAGTTCAGAAGCTAAATCAATTATAGAATAACATAATTCAATAGCTTGTTTATAATTTTTATTCATAGAGCATTTTTTGACAGCTTTAGTTAAAGTATCAAGTTTGTCTTTTTCTTTATCCACAAATTCAACACTTTTTTTTAGAATTGTGTTTATGTCTGCATTATACACTTGTATTAAGGCAGTTTCTATTTCCGTTGTTAATTCATATATTCTACCAGGATTCTCTTCATCCCAATTTAAATAAAGAGGTATTTTAGTGTATAGTTTTAATAAATCATTATTGAATAATTCTAAAACTTCAGAAGGTATATCCAAAATAGGGCGTTCGGGATATTTACTGTATTCAATTCCTATGATAAAATGATTTTCAAGGGTAATTGATAAATATATTTTAACATTTGAGACAGATTCTATAAATTCTGTCTGAAAATAATACATTAAATCCTTTGCTTCTCCTGCAATTTGTATTTCCCTATCAATAAGTTCAGAAGTGCTAACTTCTACTTCTGGAGGTTCTTCTTTAATTTGAGCATGTTCTTCCTTAATGTTGACAGGCTCCTCTTTAACCTGAGCACTCGGCTTTTCTGCACGGGGAGTGATCTTAAATTCTGTCTTCTCTTTTATTTCAGCAATCTGTTGTAAAATGTTTCTTAATTCTTCTTCTAATACCGTTTTTTGAGTCCTAAATTCCTCCAAAGAAATTGCTGATCTTTCTAATTGCCCCTTTATACCTTGTATATCTAAAACTATCTCCCTTATCCTAATTTTTAACTCATTGATTTTTTCTAATAATTGTTGATCGCTCATTCTATACTATTCTCCGATTTCTAACTTCTTTTTTGCTAAGGATTCAAATCCAATTGCATTAGAAAAGATTGGGTCTTTAACTTTAACTATTCTATCAAGCTCAAGAGGGTCAATAATATTATGTTCTAATATTAGCATTTCAATTTCTGTCCAAAAAAGCTCCACAGCTTCGCCTGTTACAATATAGTACTCAATTTCTGCTTCTAAAGGGAGATTATTTAAAACGGATATTAAATTATCAACAATTTCTTTAGCAATTTGGCGCACATAATGCTCCTTTATTTTGCCTATATCATATGTTTTACCAGATAAAGCTACATACTCCATATTTCCTCTTATATTTTCTAATATTGCATGAGGATTTATAATTATACCGGTTTTTTGTCGAAGTGCAATTGCAATTTTGTTTGATAAAACAAATAATGATGCATTCGTTAGATTACGGGAGGCTTTTCTAATTAATTTCCCTTCAAAAATCGTTAATATCTCTGTTAGTAAATCGAGAGATATTACGACAGCGTTTAAAGCTGTATTTGTTTCAGAAAAACTGGAAACAACTTGATAATAACTCCCATAACTTTCTGGCATTACCAATACTTGTGTGATTGAAAGCTTTTTTTCTATAATTTCTTTAGTAGCGTCATTGATAATTTTAACATCAAATTCTCCTTTCAATTGAGAACTTAATTCTTTCATTTTTTCTATACTCGTGGAAATTGGAGTCCCAATTCCTAAGATTATATCGTCTTTTACCTCTTTTAATAACACAGATAATACTGCTTTAATCAATAAAAATAGATCTTCAATTCTATTCAAACTTCCTTGATCTAATATAAAATTCTTAATTTCACTTTGAGTTCTGGCTAATTCCCCTATATAGTATTCCTCTTCGTTATCCACAATAATTAAATTGTTTTCCCAGCTTTTATCTGTAGTCAATTCTCCCCAACCGACAGGATTACTGCTCCCAATAACATTAGGAATTGACAGTTTCTTCTTATCAAACGAAAATTTAATTTCTCCACCAATATCAATCCCTATTGCTTTTATAATCGAAACACCAATAATTAATATTATTTTTATCTAAATGTTAAAGTCTCAAAAATGTGAAACAACAGTAAATCATATAGTGTAAGTTTTATAGACTTACAATAAGTGTAACTCTTGTATATAGATTATATAAAATTTTAACTGAATAAGAATAATTGTTAAATCTCTTCTAGAGAATTTATAATCTCCTCGGAAATAATAATACTTTTTTCGCATAAGTTCATATCTATCAATATATTCAAATGATAGTCAGCGTTTACTCGATTATCTCTTAAGCGATCTAACCAGTTTTTTATATTATATTTATCAAAGTTATCTAATGCATCAAGAACATCTTGATGTTGGTGTTCTTTATCAAATGTAACTCCTCTATATCTTTTCAAGTATTCTCTTATTGTTAAAAAAGCTGCATAATAGGCTCGTCCTATTACAGTTCTTATTTTACCTTGTTCGTCCATGTCGCCGTTGTTTTTCATTATCTTTGCAATATCTAAAAAAATCTCAGGATTAAAGAAACTTATTATTCAATCACCATCATTACATTTCCAGTTTAATGAAAAATTTTTTTTTCAATTCTTTAATTCTTCTTACTTTTTCACTCGAACTAGAAAGAATTTTAGATTTAATTCTTTCATACACTAATGTGTTTATCATTTTCCACATTAACATTTCTTGTTTAAATGGAATTCCTTTAAAATTTAAAGAAAGTATAAGTTTTTCATAATCTGGAATTTCCCAATCTTCCTCGAAAAAGATTCTATTTTCTAATTTCTTATGTTCAAGATCGATAAATTGGTTTAAGCTTCTCTCTATTTCGCTAATGAATTTCCTAAATATTTTATCATGAATAATTAATTTTTCAACTTTTTTGCTAAATTGCAGGTCTATTTTCATTGGTGTTATTTCTGCAGGCAGAGAATCAAATTCAATTTCCTTTCTAGGAAATTTAAAAATTTTTGGATAAGAAATTAAACTATGTTCAATTAAAGAAGATTCTCTAAGGAACTCTATTTCTTCACTTGATTTTAAAGACTCAGAAATTATTTCATCTTTATGAACTTCTTTTTCCTTGTTTTCACTTATTTCAATCCCTGTTTCCGGAAATTCCATAAATCCAGTAGAATCAGTACCATATGCTAAATTAATATCTGATGTGTTATTATTATTAAGATTACGATAAGTCCTGAGAATATCCGATGATAATTCTAAATAAAACTCACTTGATTCCATTTTTCCAATAATTTATTTTATTTTACTATTTCGTTTTTCTCTTCTTTTTTAGCTAGTATTTTAGAGGGAGTTATAGGAACTCGAACAATTGCGGGAATTTGTTCTGAAACTGTAGTTCTAGCTACAATTTTTGGCGGATTGAATAAGAAATATAATTCTCTATATTCCTTACCAATTTTCCAAAGTTCTAAATTGTATTCTTTAAAATCCAGACTATCATCAAGATAATTTTTAACTATAAAATCAATATGAACTTCTAAATATTCTTTGTAATCATCTTCATTAATTATTTCTTCAGGATAGTTTTTTTCAATTACATAAATGTTTAAAATTGAAAGTAACTTAAAATACAAGTAAACCATAGTTTCTTTAAGTGTGCAAGAATGATTTTTCATAATTCTTACCATTACACCTAAAACACCATTAATTAAGGTGCAGTGTATTTTTTTTAAACTTTGTTTATTTTTTTCTAAGAATTCTAATATCTTTCTAAAAATTATTTTTGTAAATTCAGTATTTTCTATATAGACTTCAAATTCTAATTCATCTTTTTGAAATTCATTTATTTTCACTGTAAACTCTTGGAAATCTTGCCATAGACTTTCAATATTAATACCACTATAAAAGTTAGTTTTAATAGATGTGATAATTTTTTTTCCTAAGACTTTAGCAGAATTTAAAATATTTGTTTTATTTTGGAATATACCCATGTAATCATTAGCAATATCCTTAAGAATAGCTGCAATAAGGAATATTTCTTTATTTTCAAGAAAAATACTGTTTTCCATTAGACGATTAGCAGCTATGTTCATCAAATCGAATTTATTGTTCTCATACGTTTTAATACAATATTCTAAATCCTGATTAAAAATTTCAATATTTATAGAATCATTCATATCTGCAATAATGTAATTATTTTTTAAATTTTTAAATTTCTCTTTAATAAACTTAAAAGATAATGTGAATTAATTATTTTTTTTTAAAAAAAATAAGGAAATTGTAAAGGAGATGCTAAAATTAGATGGCAGGAGATAAAAGTTAGAAAAGTATAGCAGAAAGGTTGATACTTATTTTTTTATATTTCTCTATTCTGTTAAATAAGGAGAGGATGAAAAATTTTTACTTTTTCACCTAATTTCCTTATTTAAGAATACTTTTTTTCTTTTTTTGATATATTCAATTACATTTTTTTTTTCCCTCAAAAAAAAGTAAAAAGCTAAAAAGCTGAGATAAAACTAATTATTTAATTATTTAATTATAGAAAAATAAAAAAAAACAAAAATGATTTATTATGGTTTTACCAATTGGAATAGATCTTGGAACTAGTACAATCAAAATTTCATGCCACGGAACAGAATTTATGATTCCCTCGCTTATCGGGGAACCTAATCCAGGATGGTCAGGGTTGGGCGCATTAGACAAATCATTAGAAAATAATTTAATCCTTATTGAAGGGGAAGAACAGTGGTATGTTGGAGAATTAGCACGAACACAATCTGAAATACAACGTGCTCTTGCAAGTGATGGCCAAATGAAATCTGCTGAAGAAACATTTTTGGCACTAAAAGCCGCACTCGCATTAATAATAGCAAAAGAAGAACAAGACGTTGTTATAGCAACAGGTGTACCAGTTGCTACTTCTCTAGAAGTAATGAAAAACTTGAGTCGAATGTTAAAAGGTCACATGGAAATAAATGTAAAAAATGACGCAACGGAAAAAATAGAGCGAATCACTTGCAACATTTTAAAATGCTTAGTTCTCCCTGAGCCGTACGGAACGTATTACTCAACCTTAAAAGAAAAAGGTGAAGATGAAGCAGTTGATACAGTATTAATCGATATTGGACATGGAAGTACCGATATCTTAACCATGTATTCTGGACGCCCGATGCGTACCGCGAGTGGCTCCTTAAGAGAAGCAACCGATACTCTTACAAACCGCATTGCTGCTAAACTTCAAGAAAAATCCAATATGATTGTTAAACCTTTTGATTTAATGATGACTATTAAAAAGCAGAAGGAAACAGTAATGTTAGGAGGGCAGTCGTACTCAATCAAAGCGATCAAAGATCATTTTACAGCAGCAATCGCTAAAGTCATGGTGGATGAGGTAATACGACTAATTGCCACCTTGCCACCCGATGCATTTGTTGAATATTACATAATATGCGGTGGTGGCGCTTATACTTTCGGAGATGCAATAAAAAAGGCGATAATTGATGGAAAATTGGTAAGTAATCCTGAAGCTGTCTTGATTCCAGACGATCCTGTAATGTCAAACGCGAAAGGATTCGAGTTAATTTCCCAATCTCAAAATTAATTTTTTTTTCTATATTTTCTAATTTCATTTTTTATAAAAAAAAAGATAAATAACAATTTTATAATTATCTTATAGAGATTGGTATTTTTTAATAAATTAAGCTTGGAAGATTAACGTGGATGACAAATCACCAAAAAAAGAGATAGATGAGCTTGAAGATACTGTTAAGGATATATTAGGTAAGATTTCTGATATAGATTCTTCAGATGAATTTGAAACAATTGAAATCTTGTCGAGTATAGATAACTTAGTAAAAGATGCTTTAACAGAATTGACAGTTTTAAAGGGAGGGCTCTTAGATCTAATAAAACCATCATCAGAAGCGGGATCCAATAATCAAGAAAGCAATGTATTAATGGCTGTTAGACGCTTTCAAAATGCTATGAAATTGGCTTTATTTGATGGCGCAAGCAAAAGAGACCTTAATCTATTTGAAGAGGCTTTCAACTTCTTCAATAATGCGCTTGAATTAATATCCTCTACGGGAAATCAAGGGGAAATCGAACAATTGAAAAGTGAATTTGCTCAAGCTCTGCATAAAATTGCTTCGTTAGGAGATCGAATTAGAGATGATGCATTTAATCCGTTTCTTATGAAAACCTTCCAAGTTTTAGCTGAGATTTATGATACATTTGGTCAATATAAAACCAGTATTTCATATCATGGTAGGGCTGGAAATATATTAATTAAAGACCCTAATCTCATAATTCAAGCAAATTTAGAATATCTTCAAGCAATTATAGGTTATCTTATAATCAATGAAGTTGAAAAAGCCCAAAAATTCTCAACTCACTTAAAAATAAAACCAGTTAAGATGATGGCTGATGGATTATTCTCTAGTTTTAATGAGAAAAATCCTGAGTCTATTGATAAAATTAAGGATAGAGTAGAAGTATTAGGAGCTCAGCGAAGAATTGAAGTGAAAAATATTGTTTACTTACTCCAAAATATTAAATCTAAGTTGAGTGGGGCAGTAAAACCTTCCACTATAGAAAAATTAGAGGTACCCATAGAAGCAATTCCTTTGTCAAATGAGAAAGTAAATGCTATTAAAGTTTCCTTATCAAAAGGTATTTCTCAATTTCAAGCGGCTCATCCTAGTATACAAATTCCAGTTGCTCAAATCGATACGAGTTCTATTGTATCTGAACTAAAAAAAGTTATTTCTGATAATATTAGTAAAGAATTAAAATCCGTATCCGATGAAATTGTAGTAAAAATTTTAAGTGGCTTACCTAGTGGTGGTTTTACAACCGCAAGGCCAAGATCAGCTGGCCAAATATCAGATGAAGGCGTTCCAGATATAGAAGTTGTTGAGGGTGGTCTAGCTCCTGGAGAAAAACCTAAACGTCCTAAGCTAGATGATATGTTGGACTCTATAATAGTAAGTGAATAGTTATTAGCTAATTTATAGGAATAATAGGGTTTATATATTAGCATTATATTTCATTATTTTTTTAGCTAACAGACAAGTCTAAAGAAAAATGCGCATTAACTTCAATTAAATTCAGAAAAAGTTTTTTAAAGACTTAAGACAAATTCAATTTTTTCAACTAAATCTTCAATATCAAATGGTTTTTCTATAAACATAGATGCTCCTATTGATAAAGCTATATCTTTAACTAAAGTATCTGCACTTGCAAAAATAATTTTTGAGCTTTCACACATACTTAAAATTTCTTTTGTCGCCTCAATCCCATTTTTTATTGGCATTCGATGATCCATTAAGATAATATCTGGCTTCTCCGTAAAAGATTTAAACTTTATAGTTGCTTCCATTCCATTATTTGCAATTCCAATAACTTGAAAACCAAGCAAAGTTAATATAGTTGAATATAACTTTTGAAGTGATAAATCATCCTCAACAATAAAGATTGTAACTATTTTAAAGCACCTCGTTGTTAATTAAATACTTAAAATCCTCCTTCAGGGAGTAATAATACAAAATTACTACCTTTTGAATGATCATCCTTTATTTTATTTTCTACCCAAATATGTCCATTATACAAGTCAACAATCTTTTTTACAAGTGATAATCCTAAACCCATTCCACCTCTTTCTTTTGGCATAGTATTACCTCTTTGAAATATGGTTGATTTTCTCTCATCTATTATTCCTATGCCATTATCAATAAATTCCATCTTGACATAATTTAATTCTGTTTTTTTTTCTTTTGAAATCTTAATCAAGATCTCTTTTTTTGGATTTTGAGTGTATTTTACTGCATTAATTAAAATATTATCAAATAAATCTTCTAAAAATTCATTTGCATTGATATTAGGTAAATCATCTTCTTGGTTAACTTGAATTTCAATTTGTTGGTGTTTATAACTTTTTTTTACATACTTAATTGATTTTTTTAATACATTTATGAAGTTGATTGGTTGAAGTTTGATTTCTTGTTCTTCAATTAGTGAAAGCTTTCGAATATTTGAAACTAATTTAGCTCCTCTGTTAACCTGTTCTTTTATTGAATGATTTATTTCAAGTAAATCTTTTGAATCTTCTAGTTTTCTCAATTTCATGAGATTAAAATCTGCAGCTGTTAGTATACTCTGAAGAATATTATTTATGTCATGAGCAAAAAGATCTTTATAAAATTCTGCTCGATTGAATGCCCGACGATAATTTTCTTCTGATTGTTTTAAATTAATCTCTGCTAATTTTTTCTTAGTGATATCTGTGGATGTTCCAAGGATCCCGATTACATTTTTATTACTATCAAATATTGGAATTTTACTTGTATTAACCCACCTTTTGCCCTGATTTGTCTCCCAAGGTTCCACTATATTCATTTTCGGCTTTCCACCTTTAGCAACCTCTAAATCATCATCCCAATAAGCTTGAGCTTCTTCTTTTGGATATAATTCAAACAAGCTTTTGCCTTTTAGAACGTCTTTAGATTCATTCTGTGCATCTGCTAGGTATTTATTAACTTGAATGAAATTGTTATCTAAATCTTTATAAAATATTAATGCCGGAATATTATCTAAAATCATTTCCATTTCTTCACTGATATTTTTATAATTTTCTTCAGATTCTCTTAATTTTTGTTCGATTTTCCTACGCTTAGTTATATCAATTGCTAACCCTATAACTCCAATAGTTTCCCCCTCTTCATTAAATTGTGGAACTTTACTCATAATAGCCCAGGTTTTTCCGCTAGGATTGTCTGCGGATTCTTCAATATTTAACTTTGGGATTCCGGTATTGATCACTTCTAAATCATCTTCACGAAATTTTCTCGCTTGTTCTTCAGGAAACAAATCAAAAGAAGTTTTCCCTATAATATCTTCTTTTTTCATCTTAAGGAATTCAGCGAAATTTTGATTTACTCGAGTCACAATATCGTTTCTATCCTTACAAAAAAGCAACCCTGGAATTAAATCAAGTATAATTTCCAATTCATTACTTAAATTTTTATAATTTTCTTCAGATTCTCTTAATTTTTGTTCTGCCTTCTTACGCTCGGTGATGTCATGTAAAATCCCAAACAAACCTTTTATATTACCATCTTCATCAAACCATGGTATTTTTGTGGTTAGAACCCATACTCCTGCAGCGTTTTCTTCCTTATTAATTAATGGTATCCCCGTCTTGATAACTTGAAGATCTTCGCTATGCATCTGCTTAGCAATTTCCTCTGGAAAAAGTTCCAAGTCCGTTTTTCCAATAATATCTTCCATACTTCTCCCAAAAAATTTACAAAAACGCTTGCTAATATGTTGGAATCTACCTTCGCTGTCTTTAAAGTAAATGAAGTCGGGAAGGTTCTCTAAAAGTGTCTGGATGAGATCTCGTTCGTGATACAACACCTCCTCCGCCTTTTTGTGCTCGGTGATGTCAGTATGCACAGAAACAATAACTTTACCATACTCTGGATGGTCAAATAGTGAAACATTAGCATAGCCCCAAAATGGGGTACCATCTTTCTTAATATTATTGACTTCTCCATGCCATTCTCCAGTTTCTAACAAAATTCCCACGATATCTTGCTTTGTTTCCTCGGGGGACTTATCAGTTGGTGCATTTACTATAGTCACGTATTTTCCAATCATTTCACCGGAATTATAGCCAAACATCTCTTCAAACCTGGGATTTGTATAGACAATTATTCCATCGTCGACTCTTATAAGATATACTCCCTCAGCCAAATTTTTCATGATTGCACTATGTAATCGTAACTCTTCCTCTTTTCTCTTGCGTTCGGTAATACCACGAAATATTAATACAGTTCCAAGAATATTTCCATCTTTATCTTTCACTGTTGCCCCACTATCGTCGATTGGTGTTTCAGTTCCATCATTCCCAATTAAAACCGTATGGTTTGCTAAACCGACTACATGTCCTTCTTTAAGGACTTTTCTAATGGGATTTTCAATAGGTTCTCGAGTATATTCATTAATTATATTGAAGACTAATTCTATTGGTTTTCCTAGGGCTTCTTTTTTTAACCATTTAGTTAATTTTTCGGCAACTTCATTCATGAAAAATATATCCCCATTGACATTTGTGACAATTACAGCATCACCGATACTTTCAAGAATTTTTAAATACATTTCTTCGCTTTTAAATATTCTACCAATCATGATCTAACAGCCCTTGTAGTGTGATTTTTTCATTTCCCCCATTAAATCATTAGAAAAAATCAAATTAACAATATTATAGTTTTAATTAACTCAAAAATGTTAATAAAATTCTTATAATACCGATGAAGAATTTTTTATTTAAATACTTTTTTGTCTCAAAATCTTTTCCAAAATGTAAATTATTTTATGAGAAACAGCTTTAACAAATTTTTTACAACTTTAAATCCATAATATACCATATTTACTAATATAACTTAGAAAGTTATGGCTTCAAGAAGAGAGTACTTTTTTTTGAGGTTGATTGTTCATTATCTATTTCGTCCAAGTTTTTCATGGCTTGAAACCCATTCTCTAGAACTGACTGCTGCCAT
>SDBV01005524.1_pt1 | contig 17819 bp, 10 predicted proteins | sample 2277081 | NCBI WGS metagenome assembly SDBV01 (sample SAMN10402039, study PRJNA504765) | marine sediment metagenome | isolation source: marine sediment core GS10_PC15, 223 cmbsf | place: Arctic Ocean: Southern Knipovich Ridge | collected 2010 | reverse complement strand
TTCTACAAAAGCCGCCGTTTCGCGTGATATACTGGCCCGGTCGGCCCAGATAACTCGCAGCATGAGCTATATGGAATTGAGCGCAGACAACACTTTCATGGACAAATATATGTCCGCTCTATTCCTGCCCCATACCGACGAATCGCTCTTCCCGTCAGTGTGACGGCGCAATAGGGGGTGACAGGTGCAAAAGCAAGGAAGATCTCTGCCTGCTATGATTAGGGGTGCCGACGGGCGTTTGTTTGTTTTGCTCGCGGTGAACCTCTTCTTGTTGCCACTGCTCTACACTCCTTTTACTCATGATGTTTTTGGAATCGGGAAAGCGACATTGGTCCGCATTATCGGCGGGATCCTTCTGCTCCTCGCGGCCACGGACGCATTAAGGGGCCGATTCCGGCTGGCGCCGAATTCGATGCTTTACTTGGTGGTCTCGTTCTTTGGCTTGGTTATGCTGGCCGGCCTGACTTCCGTGCATGTCCCGACCAGTATCTTTGGATTGCGACATCGCTTCTTCGGTATCATCTCGTATCTGCCGATCCTCATTATCTTTTTATCGGCGGCCAAGATCCGCTGGACGCCTGAACGCCTGCTCCTAATGTTTCAAGCATTCACTTTAAGCGCGGTGCTCGTGAGCGTGGTCGGGCTGGCTCAGGTTTTGGGGGCGGGCTTCCCGGTGGATCTAAAATTCAAATTCGGGAAGGCTGCGTATTCAACATTTGGGAACCCCAATTTCGTCGGTGTATTTCTAGTGATGAGTGTGCCTATCGCATTGACCATGATCAGCGAGGCTGACAGAAAGACCAGGATATATTGGTTGATTGCCACGGCGGCGATCATTGGGGGGATCTGGGCGACCCTGTCGGCGGGTGCGTGGGTGAGCGGCGTCATTATTATGATGGCTTATGGCCTCCTCCACTTGAGTCGCAAAGCGATGATTTCCGGCCGCCAACTTGCCGTCATCGCTCTCATATGCGCCATCGCGGTAAGTGTCTTCGGGGCCCTGATCTTAGGTCAAGAGGGCCGGCATGCCCGGGATCGGATCGAAACCTGGAAGGCCTCGTTGAGGGTGATGTCGGACTTTCCACTGACTGGTACCGGTCCGGATACCATGCGGTTCGTGATCCAGAAATACAAGGGTGTCGTGCCCGGCGTGGACCAGGAGATCCCCGAAGACGCCCACAACCTGTTTCTGACGATCGGAGCGACTACAGGCGTGCCGGCCTTGATCATCTTCATCGCCTTGTTGGCCGTAATAGGGCGACGCTTGCTTAAGGCCCAGGCTGACGGACCTAGAGGCCGCTTGTATCATACATTGTTGCTGAGCATTGCCGGCTATCTATTGGCTGAAATGATCAATCCGGACAGCGTTGCCAACTTGGCCGTATTTTGGACACTCATGGGCGTGGCCATGGCGTTGACGACGGAGGGAGCGCCGCGTTCGCAGATCAAATTCAATTCATTGGTTGCCGTTCTCTTGATACCGCTGGCGATCGCGATGATCGTATTGCCGGTTCCGCTTTTTATGTCTGAGTACTTTCTAAAGCGGGCTGAAAGATCAGTGAATCTGAGCGAAATTACGGCCGCCTACAGGACGAGCCAGACTCTCAACCCTTATTGTGATTGGTATCAGATCAGGGTGGCCGATCGCTTTCTGGACGAACTCGGTCGCGATCCGCAAGCGTCCGATCTCGTCATCCGCGCTGCGAGCCGCGCTGTCGAACTCTCTCCGCTTGAGGGAGACAATCATCAGATTCTTGGCGCCGCTTATCACAATCTGGCACGCGTTGAGGGCGATACCCGCCGCTATCTCCAGGCAGTTTCCAGCTACGAACAGGCACTTGAGCTAAATCCGTATAATCGGGCGGCGGCGGGGAACTTGTTGCTGGCCTATGAAGAGCTCGGGATGTCAACAGAGGCCGCGACGTTGCAGGCGCATTGGACTGAATTGGAGACCAAGCTCGGTCTGTAGTCCTTCTCGGCAGCAACAAACATCCTAGGAAAATTGGAATTTGCTAGTAAAATAGTAGAGTGATTCGGGCAAAGACCGGCGTTCTCGACAGAGTGGGCATATCATATGATCGGCATATGATCAGATGCCTCGCTTTTTTCGTGGCGCTCTACCCATTTGTCGTCAATCCTTTTGTTGCGCCTGTCTTTACGGTCCCTAAGCTGACTTTCCTCTACATTATGACCGCCACTATCATGGCGATCTGGGCTCTTAAGGTTGTGCGGGAGCAGCGGTTCGAAGTCGTCCGCACCCCTATCAACGTTCTTGTACCCGCCTTCTTCCTGTTGACCATTCTGTCGACATTGACTTCGATCAGTCCGATAGTCTCCTTTTTCGGCCAGTATGGTCGCTGGGAGGGCCTGGCCACTACCATCAGTTACATGACCTTGGCTTTGGCGGCCGCCAACTTTGTCGATCGGGATAGCCTGAGGACGATAGTCAGGTGGTTCCTGCTCTCCGCCTCGATGGTGGCGGCCTTAACGATCATGGAAAGCATCTGGTTTAATCCGATCACCCGCTTGGCTACCGTCTACTGTGCCGCGGGATTCGGTGTGAGCGACCAGAATCCTTTTGGTCCGCAAAGGCCGATCGCCGTTTTTGGCAATCCGGACTTCCTTGCGGCGTATTTGGTGATGGCGGCGGTGTTGGCTTGGACGATGTTTATTTGGCGTCCGGGCCGTGATAGATGGATGGCGATCGTCTTTTCCGCCGGTGTCCTCACGATCGTCGCCTTGGCCCTTACCGAGAGCCGGAGTGCCTGGTTGGCGGCGGCCGCGGCTCTAGCGTTTGTCTCAATCTTGGCCATACGCGATCGCCGGGAACCCAAGCATTTAGCCGCAATGTTCGGAGTGATCTTGGTTTTGATCACAGGACTGAGTTTTGCGCAGCCGCGCCTTGTCGGTAGAGCTCGGACGTTGATCGACCCCGGACAGGCGGTGGCCGAGCGGCTGGATGTTTGGCGGTCTACTGCTCGGATGATAGTCGCCAGACCGGTACTAGGGAGCGGGCCCGGCACTTTCCCGCTGGTCTTTCCTGAATATGCTTTGGACAATTTGCCGGATACCGCAGATCGGGCGCCGGTCGATCGGGCGCATAACTGGCTACTCCATCAGGCCGCTACCACTGGGGTGGCCGGGGGTCTGATACTCCTGGTTGTGCTGGCCATGGTAACCGTCAGGGGTATTAGGTCTGAAGCGACCGGTGCGGCCCGGGCAGCGGCGATCGCAGCTTTGGCATATGCGATTCAAGCGCTGGTCAATCCGACACACCTCTCCGGCGCGGCCTTCTTTTGGCTCTTGGTCGGTCTGAGTTTCAGCCGCGGGAGCCATGGGTCCGTTCGTTCCACTGCCTGGACATGGCGGATGAAGCGGCCGGATGCATACCGGGCCGTACTGTTCACATTATGGTTGGCTGCCGTCGCTATGGCCCTGCTTCTAATGGCGGCCGATGTCAGGTTTAACGGTTCGTTGGCCGCCGCCGCTATTGGAGACAGTCCGCAGGCGGTTTTGGGCGGACGTGATTCGGTCCGGCTTTTTCCATATGAGAGCCGTTATCATGTGAACTTGGGAGAAGCATATGTGGGCCTATGGCGGGATGATCCTCGCCCGGCCCACTTGGATGCCGCCCGGGCCTCGTTTGCCAGAGGGATCGCGGTCAACAAAGCTGATGCGACCAGTTATTTCCGTGCCGGGGCGGCGCTCTTGACGGCCGGGCGCCAGACGCGGGACAAAGCCTTGCTGCGTCAGATTATCGTCTGGGAAAAACAGGGTCTCGAATTCCGCCCGAAAATGGTCGATGCCCATCTTGATATCGGGGTGGCCGAAGCTTATTTGGGGCGGGTGAAGCCGGCCATCTCCTGGTGGAAGCGGGCGGCCGCGCTGGTGCCGACCGATGCGCGGCCGCACGTCAATCTGGGCTGGGCTTACGAACGCATGGGGCGCCCGCGAGCGGCTTTGGCAGCCTATCGTCGAGCGTTGGAGTTGGACGAATCATCGGGCTCGGCAAGAGAGGCGGTGGTCCGTCTGGAGGGCAAGAAGGGCGTCTTTACCGAACGGGCGTTGCCGTGATACTGTGATTTTATGCTGATGCTGCGACGACAATTCTAATGAGTACAGAAGAAAACCAGAGCGCAGGGGAAAGAGTACATCCCTGGCTGGCGGCCGGCATCTTGATCACGCTGGCCGGCATTTTTGTTCTGGGCGGAGTGGTCGCCAAGCGGGTCTATCTCGATATGCCGACTCCGCGTACAGCCTTAGAGCGTGAATTAGTAACCCATAAGACCCGGCTAAGCCGGGATCCGGATGATACCGGCGCCCGCGTCAAATTGGCACAGGTCTATTTTCGGATGGGCAAGATAGCTGCCGCCCAATCGCAACTGGAGATAGTTGAACAGGTCGACCCGGGTCTCTGGGATGTTCATTTTGTGAGAGGCATGATCGCTTTAGACCAAGATCAGACGGGAGAGGCGATAAAAGCTTTCGAGCGGGCGAAAAAAGCCGACCCCCGAAACGAACTGGCCTACTATCACGTTGGGGTGATCTACCTTGAGAGAGAGCAGTATGAGTTGAGCGTGGAGAACCTCGAGCGAGCGGTGAAACTCAACTGTTGTGGGCTCGCTGATGCTCATTATAGCCTAGGTCTGGCATACGAGCGTCTAGGCAAGGACGGCAAAGCGGTTGAGCATTATGAACACGCACTCGAATACGTACCGAGCTTGCGTGAGGCAAGAACAGCCCTCAAACGACTGTCGGACTAGCAGGTGAGTTGAATTGGGTTTACGCGTCAACAGCAATAGGTTATTCGGTTTCATACTCTTCTTGTTGATCCTGGTCTTTTCGGGACTCTTATATGCGTATTCCGTGCTTGTCCGGCCGGCGGTCGAGGTGGTTTCCAGCCCCCACATGGAGCTTCTGTTTGGCATCTACGCCTTCGGTAACCGCCCCGACCAATTCTTAGATCGGCCCAGTGACGTCGCCTTTGATTCGTCGGGTCGCATCTATGTCGCTGATACGGGCCGATCCCGGGTCTTGGTTTTTGACGATCGGGGCCGGTTTATCAGGAAAATCGGTCGTGCGCGGGACAGGAAGGGTTGGCTCAAACTGCCCATGGGGATCACGGTCTCAGAGAAAGGTCGCATTTATGTGGCCGACCAGGACCGCGATGCCATTGTCGTCTTTAGCCCCAACGGCCGGGTGCTCCGCGAAATCAAGGTCGAATCACCCATCAAGCCGCTGGCGCACGACGGCCGACTATACGTTTCTACCTCGAGCGGTGTGGTCGTTTTTAATCTCCGGAGTGGTCGCCGGCTCTTCAGATTTGGCCGGCCGGGGAACGGCGAAGGAGAATTCAGCATTGCCGCCGGTTTGGCCGTCGGTTCTGGTGGGGACATCTTCGTTTCTGATCTCAACAACCTGAGGATTCAAGCCTTTAATAAATCCGGGGATTTCCAATGGACTGCCGGTAAGCCGCCGAGCGATCTGATGGCACGGGGGCGGCGCTTCGGCTTGCCCGCCGGCCTAAGCGTCGATGACGACGGCCTGCTCTATGTGGTCGACGCCTTCCATCATCAGATCGAGGTCTTGACGGACACGGGCGATTCACTGCTTAGTCTGAGCGCCAAAGGCCAGAAGGAGGGCGAGCTCTATTACCCTCAAGGGATCGCGTATTGGAAAGACCGGATCTTCGCCGTTGCCGACAAGCACAACGATCGGATCCAAGTGTTCAAGATCGATTTGCCGCCAGCCGGTGACTAGCTTTCAGGTTTTTTGGGAATACCCAATAGGGTGCACTAGAGCAGCCTATAGGTTATTGAAGCAGCTCCCGTATTGGAAGATAATTATAGATTGTATATTACCCGCTAACGGCACCAACAAGGGGATGCGGTCAGTCTTGGCGAGCAGCGGACATTGAGAGTGAAAAGAGCAGCACATTGGCTGTTACTTTGGTTGGTTTTTGGCATGTTCTTTACCATCGTTCATGTACACTCGGCGGTTGCCGGTGGCTATACGGGCGACTCGACAATCACGGCGGGTGGCGTCCCGCACAGCGGCTTTGTCACGGGCAGCAACAAATGCAAGAGTTGTCACGGGGTACACGAGGCCAGCGGGACCTTCAGGCTTCTGAGGTCTGATGAAGCTTCGACCGCTTGCGAGTATTGTCACGGGCAGGCTGGAATCGTCAGCTCCAAGCGCGTCTGGCTCGATGAGGCAGGCCACGGCACCACTCAGACGGCTGGATTTCTGCAGGCCCCCGATGACACCACCATCACCACTTTCCCTCTGTTCCGTTGGGGCTGCATGCGTTGTCATTCAGTGCACGACAGCGAGACGATAATCCTGGCCGGCGAAGGATATTCGAGCTCAAAGCTATTGCGGAAGAGACCCAACCCGTACAAAGTGTATCCGCTGACATTCTACGATCCCGAAGAGACCAGTGAATCGGTGAGCCAGTGGTGCAGCAATTGCCATGGGGCCAACTTCGGTTCTCATACCACGACCAAAACGGTGGTCGGGGAAGCGCGCTGGGGACATGATGTCTCGGCCGTCGGTTATAAGGATGAAACCGCCCCAATTGGCTGGGTCGACGTTGATCCGGGGGATGGTGTCAATAACGGGCCCAAGTGTTCCCAGTGCCACACGGCGTCAGGCGCCCCGGCCGGCATCTCCCAAGAGTTCCCTCATGCAGGAGGGGCGACCGAAAGTATGCTGAAGGCGGGGACCGTCAAGACCAAATTGGACAATTTTTGTACCGGTGCTCCTTGCCACTACACGCCATCTCTACCTTAAAGTGATGGAGATGATCTAAACATAAGCAGGCGCATTTTGATCGGGCTGATTATAGCCATATCTGTCATCGGCACAACGATGGTCGGTGCCGTCTATTACATTGGTAGCAATAAGCTATTGGCGGCCTATCAGCCGACCGACCCGAAAAAACCACCGCGGTTCCTATTCACAATCGAGGACCGGGGCTCAAGCAAGCTCGACAAACCATCGGCGGTGGCGGTATCTGAAGGCCGCCTGTATGTCGGCGGTCTGGGAGCGGTTTCGATCTTTGCTCGTAATGGGCGCTGGCTGGAGGATTTCTCGCTTTCTTTGGGGCAGAAGGGTTCGTATGTGCCCTATGCTCACGATATGGCGGTCGATGCCGATAACCGCCTTTATGTTACGGTCGGTCCGTTTAACGCGATTATGGTTTTTGACCGTAAAGGGCAGGTAATATCAGGTTTTCCGCCCCCCGGGGCAGCGTCTGGATCAGTACCTGTCGAGGCAAGAACGACCAAGCCTATCGGTATTCACTACGACCAAGAGGCAGATTCTATCCTGGTCAGTGATGTCGACGATCACGTAGTGAAGGAGTATGCGGCCTCCGGCCGGTTCTTGAAGCAATTGGGGCGGCCCGGTAACGAGCCGGGGACTTTTACCTATCCGAACGGCATTGCTACCGGAATGGACGGAGTGCTCTATGTCGCGGACAGCAACAACGGCCGAGTTCAGGTCTTCGAGAGCGGCCGCTTCGTCCGTTTTCTCGAGCCGCCGAAAGATAACCCGTTTGTGCGTCCCAAAGCGCTGGCCATAGATAAATTCGGCCGGGTCCATGTTGTCGATAGCCTAAAGAGTTTGGTCTATGTTTTCGCCTCGCAAGGGCGGTTCTTATTCGACTATGGCGGCGAGAGCGAGACCGAAGGTCGTCTCACGTTGCCGACGGATATAGCGATCGATACGGATACCGGCCAGGTCTTCATCGCCGATCGCGGTGGCGATCGCGTGTTGGTTTGGGCCAATTAGGATTACGGTCCGGGGAGGGATCAAGTTTGACGCAAAAGACGTATAAACCGGCCGTTATGGCTATAGCGGTCATGACTTTGGCGGTCATCCTAGCAGTTTATGCAATCGGAGTTTTTTCGAATGGGCGTGAGGGGACCGAGCTGGCTTCTCTGACTGTACCATCGAGAGAGCAAGTAGAGAAGCTATACGCTGAAGGTGAATTTAAGAAGGTCGTCCCGCTCTTGAACCGGCGCTTAAGGAAGAAGGCGGACGATAAGCGGTCGAAGTCATTGCTGGCCTCCTCTTACTGGCAGATAGGTGAACACGATAAGTCATACGCGCAGTATGAGGAGTTGCTCGAAAAAGATCCGGGCAACGCTGAGACCCTGTACCTCCTAGCTTTGTTGGCGAAGGAACTGGATAAGCCTAAAACTGCTTTGGCACACATGAAAAGCGCTGCGGATGCAAAACCGGATTCGATTATATTCCAAGTTCGCCTCGCCCGTCTCTACCAAGAGCAGAAAGAATATGAGTCGGCATGGAAAATCTGGGAGACCCTTTTATTGGAAGTCCCCGGGGACGAACTCGATTTGCCTGAAGTTTATTTCGAGCTGGCCACAGTCCACCTGGGTCTCGATCACGCAGTTGAGGCCCGGGGCGCGGTCGACGCGGGTTTGGCGCTCGCCCCCAAGCACGCTCGCCTCCTGGAGCTGCAGGCTCAGCTCGGACAAGGAGAGAAAAGCGAAGTGCCGGGGAGCGATTGACGAGACCCCATCGGTTACAGCATTCTCACGTGTTGATCGGAGATAAAACCGATGCCCCAGAAAGTGATGATCTCGATCGCCAGGGCCCCGACTATCAACCAGGCGATCCGCCGGCCCTTCCAGCCTAAGGTGAGGCGAAAGTGAATGATGATGCCGTATGCGAGCCAAGTCACCAGCGCCCAGGTCTCGAGTGGGTCCCAACTCCAGTAGTTACCCCAGAGACCGTTGGCCCAGATCGAGCCGGAGATCAACATTAAAGACTGCGCCAAGAACCCGAATAAGACCAACTTCAGGGCGATGTCTTCGGTTAGCGGCAGGGTCGGAAAGAGATTGAGAAAAGGATTGCCCTCCCCCTTGTCGATGCGGCTATCTTTTATCAAGTAGGCGATGCCCAGCGTGCTGGCCACTGCGAAAGCGCCGTAAGAAAACCAGGCGAAAGTGACATGTACCCAGAGCCAGTTGCTCATGAAGGGCGGAGACAGCGGCTCAAGATCGGCGCCGCCGAGCAAGCCGTAGCCGAGCATCGTCAGCACGATCGGCGTCACCACTATTCCCAGCCCCTGAATTTTGCGAAACCAACGATACATAAGAAGGAAGACGAGCATGACGAACCAGGTGCCGGCGAGGTTGTTCTCAAACCTGGCTAAGACCGGTGGGTGGCCGGTGGTCACCCACCGCGTGGCGATCGCTACTGTGTGGCAGCCGAAACCAGCGATTAATAGATACCAAGCCCAACTCCCCCACCTGGGGGACTTGAAGCTCGCCGACACCGAGTAGGCGAGGAAGCTTAAAGTGTAGGCGAAGATCGCCGCCCAAAACCATATCGACTCAAATGCGCCCAACTACTTCACTCTTTTTCCGTGGAAACTATGTTATCGGCCATACGTTCGATGTCCTCCTGAAAAAGCGCCGGAAAATAGCGCGACTTGCCGCTGACCACGATCTCCGACCCGCGTCCGCTCTCGACCACGGTGACCTTCATCTTTCGTTCGTGGAGAAAGAATCTTACCACCAAACCAATGAAGGAGATGACAAATCCCCAAAAAAGGATATCGACTCCACGGTCGCGGATGACCCGGAAGTAGACCCAGCGGCGCATCTCGCTGAATTCCAGATCGATATCTCCGACCCTGATCGGTTTTCCGGGCTCGCTTACTCCCTCATAGATCTGCTTGCCGGCCTGATCGATATTTAGGTAGTAGACCGGGTTTTTCGGTTCGAGGGATTGCTTGTTCTTCTTGTCCGGTAAAAAACTAGTCTTGATGACCAGGTCTTTTTCCGGAATCTCAAATGAATCCTTGCTGCCCGGCTCGCGCCCCTTGAGATTGATGAATCCCTCAAAGACCGTTCGTCCACTCTGATCTACCGCCCGGAACTCCGGCGCGTAGCCGAAATTTTCCAGGATGAAGGTCACGCCGTCTACCTTAAGCGCTTTGTTTACCTTTGAAGTCTGGGAGCTGGTCTGGCCCGTCTTATCGGTAACGTTCAGAAATGCAGTGTAATCGACCGGGAAAATCCCTTCCTTCCAAACCGCATCGACCCTGGAAAGCTCCATTACTAGAGGCGGCAGAGTCAGATTATCCGGCCGGCTCGACACCGTCGTGAACGTCTCTTCGCTAAGTTGGATCGACTGGCCCTCGGTGATCAACAGAGACGCATTCAACCGCGTGTTGGCGCTGATGATAGCCCCGGCCAGGATGATCAGAAATCCTAAATGGAAGACGATCGAGCCCCAGAAACCGAATGACCCTTTCTCGCCCATGATCGTGGCTTTCTCCGGGCCGGTGACGGTTTCAATATGGCGCCATCGGCCCGCCTTGAGCAGCGACGCGGCCCGCTCGCTAAGAATCTCGGGCCGCTGCTCGGCGGCGAGAGTGATCCGGGTCCGAAAATATTCCGGCGTTCCGGCATACGGATCGCTAAACTCCCGGTTCCGGATCCGCTCGATCGCGCACAGCACGGTGCTGGTGAATAAGAGGGTGGTCAAGATCATGAACGACCAAGAACCGACGAGCGCCGGCGGATCAAAGGTCGAACCCAGCCTATAAAGGAGGGGCTGTTCGCGGCGGAAAAGCTCCATCTCCTCGGGCGTGTGATGAGAGACCACCGGCAGCACAATACCGAGAAAGAGCATCACTGATATGATGATCAGGAGGCCGACGGCCAGGCGGCGGGAAATAAGCAGCCGCCATATCGAGGAGAAGAGACTGTCCATGTTTATCAAGTACGATTATACAGCCATGCCGGTTGTCTTAACAGGGGTGTTGGCGGGATGATCGGCTGCCGGTTTGGAAAAAACCGGGTCAAGAATGTAATATGTGAAAGCATATGAAAACCGAAGAAACACACACCAAAAAGCGGACCGGTGCGAATCGCTTATTTCGCCTGGTGGTTCTGGCCTTGGCTCTCTTCATCGCTCTGGCGCTGGGAGAGGGGAATGTCCAAGAATTGCTCGCCGACCGCGCGGAGCGGGCGGCCATTGCCAAGGCCAAGGAAGCTGTCGGCGAGGTAGTCAAGCAGTACAACGAGAAGATCATCATCGCCCATGACCAGAACAATCCCGCTGTCATGACAGACATGGTTACCCCGGCGGAGCTCAGGCGAATCGATACATACATTACGTACAACAACTATGAAAAGAACCAGACCCTCAGCAACCGTCTTTTGAAGATCAAAATCGTCAGTGTGGCGCTAGGCGCAGAGCAAGAGTCGGCCAGAGTTAAAACTAAAGAGACATGGAGTTACCGGTATATTGATAAGAAGACAAAGCGGGCGGGCAAGTCCGAAACGGTTCGTTACAAAGCCACGTATGTGGTCGAGAAACAGGCCGGCCAGTGGCTGGTCGATGAGGTGAAGATCGATTCGGAGATCAAGGATAAAACTTAAAGCCGGACTTTACGGCCAGTCGTAATTGGCGTAATTCCCACCGGAATTGCTGTGACCTTGAGCGCAGTAGTTTACCTCATCTTCGCCCCCCTTTAGCCAACACCTTACTTGTTGACCGGTGGTTGCGGCCCGCGTGACACCATTCCAAGTGGCGCCGTTGAGGAAGCGCTCGCCTCGATTAGCAGTTCCTCCCCGTCCGATTTTACTGGATGTGCCGTGTATACCGCCCAGCGAGTCGCCGCCATGGCACATCATGCACAGGATTCCCGGCGTATTTCCCCACTTGTTGCCGCTCTCGGCGCTGCCTGGACCCCAGCCGCCGCCTACGACACGATAAGTGCGAGCTTGCCCCGTGACATCATGCGATACACGGCCCTGATAAGCCGTAGCACTTCCAGGGATGTTCGGATTATCGGCGTCGGCGCCGTTTTGATCAATGTCGCCATAGACATCGCGACGGTGGCAATTGTAGCAAAAGATAACGGACGTGGCCGTCAAAGGTTGGTTGGGATTATGCCCACCGACCCGCATATTCTTATTGGGTTCAACTGTATAGGTCGTGCTGTTGTAATACCAGGTGAAGCTGATGTCGGGATCGGCCTCCCGCAAGATCCACGGCTGGGCCGACCCGTGCGGACCCGATGGGTCCGCTGCCCCATCGGCGGAATGGCAGTCACTGCAAACCACCCGCGACCAGGGACCCCAGGGGGCGACAAAAGCGTTGCCCAGGCCGGCGGTGAGCGTAAATGAAGGGTTCGGGCCTTGCTGGGCACTGGGCGTGGGAGTCACCTCCATGGTCTGCGAGTCGATTACTCTGGTCACTTGATACCAGCCGTTTTGAGGACCGTCCGGCGGGGTTGTCGCCCCGAACTTCAAATACCACCCCGGGATGACTGTTTCCGGCGTTGCCTGGCTGAAGGTGGCCACAGCCGGGTTGGAGGCAGTGATCGTCACGCTGCCGGAGGTGAACTTCGGCCAGTCGGGATTCCAGGCGCTGTATTGATCTGAGCCGGTACCGTTTACCGCAATCGGCTGGTTCTTGCCTAAGGCCGTCACCGGATGGATCGCCATCTGCTCGGTGTTGAAATCGAGGGCGATATCCGTTTCCTCGATCGTCGAGCCGTCCGCCATTCCTGACGGGACATCCGGCGGGCTGTCGCCAAAAGCATAAGAGCTATGGCACTTTAAACAGATTTCGTATTGGTTCGCGGCTTCGGCCGTCCGTTCGTATTCGACGCCGCCAATGGTGTAAGCGACGCCGCTCAGCCTCGTGTCGCCATCCGGCGAACTAAAGGTGGCATCATAATTGGTATTAAGAGTTAACTGGGTCCCGCTCACGACGGTGGTGATCTCGTACCAGCGTCCCGCCATATCCCAAGTATTCTTGATAAATTGGCCTTCAAGGCTTGATGTCCAAGAAGTGCCGCTGCCCGTCACATTCGTGCTGGCGTTCGTGAAAGAGGCGGTACCGGTATTGTACAAGCTGTACGTTGGTTTGACTCCCCAGACGCCCTTTTGGGAGAGGCCGACGGCGGCGCTGCCCTCTTGCGAGTTGCCGGCGGCGGCCTCGTGCGGGTTATGGCAGTCTTCGCATTCGACGTGCCGATTGCCCCTGGGATTCCATGGGCTCGAGTCGCCCTCGATCGGTGCGTGCCTGGTTGTCGAGGCAGTGCCGATCGGATGGGAGCTGACGCCGGAGGTGAACATGTCCTTGATACTCCTGGCCGCGGCCGACATTGCTTGAGCACCGTAGTAATCGTTGCCGGCAGTGATCCCGCTATGGCACTCGAAGCAGAGGTTCTCCTCCAGCGGGTCGCTGGGAGCGGCGATTCCCAGGACGGCCAGGAGACGCCGGTACGGACTGTCGTGAAGCTCGAATTTATAGAGCGAGCTTTGCTTGCTCTTCCCTTCCTTGGTCGAATCCATCGTGTTGTGGCACTTTATGCAGTTCGGCCTAAATGTCGAACTATCGCTGCGAAAAGTAGCGGTTGGACCGGCCGTATATTGATGGGCCGAGTCGGTAAAGTCCGTTTTACTGATCACCCATGTTCGAGTCGTTCCGTCAGTAGCCCTCGTTGTACTTTTTGTCTGGCTATTCTGATGGCAGGAGAGGCAGATTCCACCGTTAGCCAGCACCGCCACAAAATCGGTGTTGGTCGCGTCGTCGATCGTTGACGGTATCGTTGTTGCGTCGAGCCGCAAGTTTTGCGAGCGGACGCCCGATGGGTTGGCGTTAGGACTGAAGATATCATGGTCGACGTGGCACATTAAGCACCGCCGGTCTTCGGCGTCTCGATCTCCGGAGCCGAAAAGATTCTTAGTCGGGTACTTCGAGTTCGACGACGTGACCGTGGTCACTTCAGCGTTGTTTAAGTAATGGTGATAGCTGGTCGTGCTGGTGTTCATGCTCGTGAAAAAATCATGGCAAGTGGAGCACTTCTGATTGCCGGTCGACTCTCCTGGTCCGGGATTGTGCGGATTACCATGGCAACCGCCGGCTCCATAGCAGACCTGTGTGTCTCTGGGGGCATCGGCATGGCTGCCCGGTCGGGCCATATCGATGCCGACAATGACGCTCTTGTCATCGGCGAAGCCGCCGGTCCCGTCCTGGATATCCGGGTCGGTATGAGGTGCTCCGTCGTCGTCACGGTGGCAAACGATGCATCTTTGTCTTTTGATCTCGTCCGTACTGCCGCTCGAGCTCCACAAAGTGGAGCTGGCGTCCCAAGAGGCGGTGTCGGTATTTTGCGACGAGCCGGCGGCGTACTCATACAATTCGTCAGCGAGCATCTTGTAGTTACCGTTGCGCGATTGGTGGACGTCATGACAGATCATGCAGGGTAATTGGGTGTTCTTGTTGTAGACTATGCCATTGTCTGGATAGCCGTAGCTGACAGCCTTCGTCGAATCACCGTCATAGTCGATCTTGTGGCCCGCGTTCTCTCCAGTCGCCTGGTAGTGCTGGGCAATATTGATCGATGATCCGCTCCCGTCGTGACAGCTGAAGCAGAGCTCGACGTATGATGATGTCGGATTGTTGTTGACGAAGTCGGGATCCATCGTAAAGACCTTCTGCAGGATCCGCTTTGAAGTCCCTGCTAGATGGATAGTATGGCAACCGCCGCAAAGAGATGTATTTATAAAGGCGCCGGGGTTGTTCGGCGAACCGTGCGGTTCGCCGATGATCGTGATCAAATATGATTTAATATCCCGGAAGGGAACGACCATAGAGCTGGGATCGACAGTAAGATAGGTTTCATCCGCCAGGTTGGTGCCGATCGTATCACCGATCGAGGCCGAGTCGTTTATGACGATGACGATAAAGTAGTAGGTGGTCGTCGTGGTCGAGATCGTTTGGGTTGGGGACAATGCCATGTCTCCGGTTGTTCCTCCGGCCAGCGTGGCCGTGGCCACGATTGTATCGCTCGTCTCGTCAAATGAGCCATCCGCCGATTGATAGATCCTGACCTGATCGATCGCGCCGTCGTCCAGGGTCCCGGCCGTATCGACTTTGATCGCGGTCCAGGTCGTAGAGCTGGTATCTGTACTCAGTAGCAGCATCTGCGTGGCGACAGTCCGCGTCCATCCGGCCTGCGGGCCGGCTATGGCTCGGGGCGCGAGATTCCAGTGATTGACGCTAACTTCGATCCCCGAGTTTGCCACAACATTAATGATGGCCGAGTCGATAATGGCGTTAGAGACAGTGCCGGCGCTAACCGTAAAACCATTGGCCGGGGTCCTGGCGCCGATCGAATCACCCGGGTTGGCGTCGCTTGCGAGTTCTATTACAACAAAATAATAGTTGGTGATCGACGTCGTAACGGTTTCGTTGAGACTGCCGAGTGTGACGGTTCCGCCGGAAAAGCTGCCGCTGCTTATTTGGGTGTCCGCCCCTTCGTCGAAATTAGTATCGGCCGATCGCCACAGCGTGACGGCCGATACGCCCGCGTCGGCCAGGGTCCCCAGCTTATCGACGGTCAGGCTCTCCATAGTCGTTGTCCCATCGGCCGTGGTCACGCTGAACCGCAGAAAATCGTCTCTCTCTTCTTGTTTCAGATCGGCCGGGGCCGTATCGACACCGGTCAAAGTAGCAGCGATCGTTTGGATGGCGGTCGCACCTGTCTCAAAGGGGAGATTGGTGTCGGCGACCGTGTCGGGAGCCGAAACCGTGAAATAGGTGCCGCCCGGTGTGTCGAACTTAGCCGTGACGCTGTGGCCGGTGTCGGCGGCGTCCGCCACGTCGTAGACGATGAAGTAGTATTGGCTGCTGGTCGTGGTGGTGACCGTCTGATCGACTATGTCGATCTGGGCAATATTGGAGCCGTTTACGGCGGCCGATCCAATTAAGGAATCTGTGCCCGGGCTGAAAATGGTATCTGTGGACTTATATATCTTGATCAGATCGATGTCGGCATTGGTTGCCCCGCTTCCGCCCAGATCGACACGGACATCCGTCCAGTCGGCCGTCTCAGTATCGGTCAGCAAATAAAAGCGGGCCATGGCCACGTCTGTTTCACCCAGGAATGCCGACGCCGGGGCGACGGAGGTGGGATAGACTGAAACCTCGTTGACTACCACCCCCGCGGGCACTGCCGTGTCCGCGTTCGAGCCGGCGGAAACCGTATCATTCCAATTGCCGTAGTCATCAAGAGAGAAGACGGCGTAGAAATAGGTGACTCCATTGGTGCGTCCGAGGTCGACGAAGTTGTTCGAACCCCCTTCGGTCGGGGAGGAGGCGTCCTGGTAGACTTGCGTACCGTCGGTGTGATCGCTCGGGTAGGAGCCTTCTTTTCTCATCACCAACACTTCGGCCAGATCATTGTCTGACGGATCGGGATTGGTCCAAGTCAGAGTCGACTGTTGGGCCTCATTGTCGGCGGCGTTAAAGTCCGTGACCGTCGAGGGCGCTTGGGCGTCTATCGTTATGATGGCGTCGGCATTGTCGTTTAGCGTCACCGGGTTTGTGGCCGTGGCCGAGGTGACGGAGCCGGTCAAAGTATCTCCATGGGTCGGAGAAGCGGCGATATCATAGGTTATCAGGTACTGAGGTATCGCTACGGTTACCCCGATACTCAGACCGGAGAAGGTCGCGATGCCCCCCGAGAAAGAGACGGCGCCGTCGATCTGGGTGTCGCTCGAGTCCCATTCGTTCGGGGTACCGCCGTCATCCGCCCATAGCTTCACCCCGCTGGAAGCCACGTTTGCGGGGTTGGTGCCGGTGAACTGTATCTCTGTCACCGTATCGACTCCCGAAGCTGTACTCAAGGTGAAGGCGCTGACGGTCTGAGTCGTGTATGAGGGGCCGGCCGTCTTGTTGGCGGGCGAGGCGCCGTCTCCGACGGTGGTGTCGGTGGCCGGAACTGCCGTGTCCGCGTTCGAGCCGGCGGAAACCGTATCATTCCAATTGCCGTAGTCATCAAGAGAGAATACGGCGTAGAAGTAAGTGACTCCATTGGTACGCCCGGTGTCGACGTAATTGACCGAACCCCCTTCGGTCGGAGAGGAGGCGTCTTGGTAGACTTGCGTGCCGTCGGTGTGATCGCTCGGGTAGGAGCCTTCTTTTCTCATCACCAACACTTCGGCCAGATCATTGTCTGACGGATCGGGATTGGTCCAAGTCAGAGTCGACTGTTGGTCCTCATTGTCGGCGGCGTTAAAGTCCGTGACCGTCGAGGGCGCTTGGGCGTCAATCGTTATGATGGCGTCGGCAGTGTCACTGAGTATCACCGGGTTTGTGGCCGTGGCCGAGGTGACCGAACCGGTTAAAGTATCTCCATGGGTCGGGGAAGCGGCGATGTCATAGGTTATCAGGTACTGAGGCGTTGCTACGGTCACCCCGATGCTCAGACTGGAGAAGGTCGCGATGCCCCCCGCGAAAGAGACGGCGCCGTTGATCTGGGTGTCACCCGCATCCCATTCATTCGGGGTGCCGCCGTCATCCGCCCACAACTTCACCCCGCTGGAAGCCACATTCGATGTGTTGGTGCCGGTGAACTGTATCTCTGTCACCGTATCGACTCCCGAACCCGCACTCAAGGTGAAGGCGCTGACGGTCTGAGTCGTGTATGAGGGTCCGGCCGTCTTATTGGCGGGCGTGGCGCCGTCGCCCACAGTGGTGACGGTGGCCGGGACGGCGGTGTCGGCATTGACATTGGGAATCGTGGAATCGACCGTATCATTCCAATTGCCGTAGTTATCAAGAGAAAAGACGGCGTAGAAATAGGTGACCCCGTTGGTGCGTCCGGTGTCGACGAAGTTGACCGAACCCCCTTCGGTCGGGGAGGCGTCCTGGTAGACCGGCGTACCGGTGGTGTGATCGGTCGGATACGAGCCCTCCGTTCTCATCACCAGCACCTCGGCCAGATCATTGTCGGAGGGATCAGGATTTGTCCAAGT
>SDBV01005523.1_pt1 | contig 17820 bp, 53 predicted proteins | sample 2277081 | NCBI WGS metagenome assembly SDBV01 (sample SAMN10402039, study PRJNA504765) | marine sediment metagenome | isolation source: marine sediment core GS10_PC15, 223 cmbsf | place: Arctic Ocean: Southern Knipovich Ridge | collected 2010 | reverse complement strand
CTCCAATAAGACATATTTCCTCCCTTTTACTAATACTAAAAATATTAATAGAAAGGTGTATTGGACATACTTTATGTATATATTTTTAAGGAAAGTAAAATGAACGACAAAATAGCATTAATAGATATGGATGGAACATTGTGCGATTATGATGGTGAGATGAAACGCCAACTGTCACTACTTCTTAATATCCGCGAGCAAGAAGCTCGGGACGAACAATATGATAATGTCCGAGACTTAATTAAACGTCAGTCTGGATTTTGGAGAGATCTTAAACCTATTGATGATGGGTTTATTGTATTAAAGATGCTTCAAGAACGTGGGTTACGACCCCATGTTCTTACTAAAGGCCCATATAACACAACAAGTGCGTGGACTGAAAAAGTTGAATGGTGTAGGAAACACATACCAAACATTCCTGTAACTATTACAGAAAATAAGTCTCTTGTATATGGCCGAATCTTATTTGACGATTGGCCTCGTTACTGCGAAACATGGTTGCTCAATCGGCCACGAGGTTTAGTGCTCATGTTGGCTTACGATTATAACAAAGGATTTGATGAAAAATATCCGAACCAAGTCGTCCGAGTTGACAATAATTGGGACGAAGTTGAATACGCAATTAAAGTGGCTTATCAACGCGAGTCTGGTGCTCCTTTATTTATTAAACGAGATACAAAGTGAAACTAAACCTTAAAGATATACTATTGCATCGACCATGGTTATTACGACCACTGGGTATAATTATTAGCACAGCTTATATGGTAGCTGGGTTTAGGTGGGCTGACCGTGGTTGGGTGTATAAATGGTACAGGAAGACAGATCATGGATTAGATCTTGAAAAGAAAATAGATAAAAAGATAAGATTCCAAGATTATTAATCTTGGAGGACAAGAAGAACGAGATAAGTTTGATGTAGCGAATAGAAGGAGTAAATAATATGTCAAAAGACAATAAAAAAATTATTCGAGTTGAACTTGAGTACGATAATAAAGAAGTTCATCGCTTAACAGGCAAAGAAGCAGAAAAATGGTTAGGGGCCGCGAATTGCCAAGCTGTTTTTAATTCAGTTCATGGAATACAATTTCCAAAATTAGATTGGGAGATTTTAAAAAAAGGTGAATGATTTTTATATTTAAAAAAGAAAAACCAGGAACAAAAAAATAATGTATGGAACATTGGGTCACACAGTAGGTTGTTTAAAAGTCGAACAAATAGTTAATGAGTTGATAGTTAAATGTCCGAATTTTAAACACACACGTAAAAAAATATACGGCATGTTCCATGACCATCACAATAGTCTTAATTGGTTACGGAGATCGCCTCCTGATTTGTACGAAGTGTTTTGGAATATGTGGTGCAAAGAAATGCGACACAGAATAAAAGCATTAGATATCGAGCCCAAAATATTAAGCACTTATGTAGAAAATGCCATAATCGGATTAGCTAGACATGACCGACGTACAACTATTTTGCACCGTAATCTCTGTGGCAAAAAAGAAAGAGTAGAAACTAAAAGATTGATTGATAAATACAATAAAGAATACGATAAAGTTCTCGCAGAAATTATTGACAAACATAAAAAAGAATTTGATAAAAAATACTTCCTCGGCAGCTTGGACCCAACCAGCATCAGTAAACTTTTTCCAAAAACAATGAAAGGATAAAACAATGAAAATTAGATTAGGATTTGTTTCAAACAGTTCATCTTCTTCTTTTGTAGCCGTCGCGTTAAAAAGCGTGTATGACGAATACATCAAAACAGAAGACCCGATTATTCAAGCAATCGCAGAAACAATAATTCACGAAGAGAGTGTACTTGGGCACGAGTGCGTTACTTTTAGCGACAGTAGTGGTGAAGGAGATTGGGATTGGAACCCATCAGCTATTATTACTCGTGCTAAAGAAATTGCAAAAGAACAAAATAGGCCCGTTTCTTCTGATAAAGATTGTCCAACCGAAGATAATAAAGAGCTTGACGATTGGCTTGGAGAACTCGCAAGTGATGCACGTTATGACATTGGACATGAAATTGGTTCATTAGGAAATAAAGACGAAAGCTGGTCACACAGCGAGAGTTGGTGATTAGAATGACCAATAAGGCTTTATGTATTGGATGTGCTTCACTTGGTACTGGAGATTATTTGTGCGAAAATGGAAGACTTATTGAATTCAACGGTGTAATGATTAAAGATTCACCCCCTATAAAACAATACTGTGAGATTTGCTTGCCAAGCGAATCTATTAAAGACTTCTGGCAAGAAAAATATGATAAACAGGTTGTGCATACAGCAAAATTAGTTATGGAACGAGAGAAAAAGATTATAGATTTAACTTATGCTCTCAAACTTCTTCACGATGAAAGTTGTGATATTGGTCGCGGTAAGCGTCTTGATTTAGGACCAATGATTGCACCGAGCGAATGGGCTGTATTGTCTGCTCGTAAATTACTAGAGGAATAAAATGGAAAAGATTGAGTGAACTTATTTCAATAATAAACCAATAGTTTGGTTAACTTGGGCTGAACGAGAAAATGGACTAATAGAGTTAAGGGCAGTAAGCCTCACAGAAAAACATGCTGAATATTCGCTAGGAACAACAAAAGAAGAAGTTACTAGACAAGCACATAATAAAGTAATTAGAGTTTGGTCTGAAAAAAGAGAGGCAGAACATTTATATGGCTACGGAATGACGAAAGAATTAATAGCTTTGGCTCGTAGAAGTTTGCCTCGTGAAGGAGATTAGATCCAGTTAAAGCAATATTTGGAGGAATGAAATGATAGATAAAGATAAAAAGTGTTGTGGCAATTGTACATATTGGCAAAATTATCAAGAAGGAATAAGAGCTAGAATCTCTGGGGCGTATAATAATATTATGTCCAGAGGTCTTATTGAGTTACGTCCTTGCTCTTGGTCTGCCCATCCTTCAATAAATACTGTTTGTCAACCCATTCACACGGATGAAAAATTCCGTTGCCCGGAATTCAGGAGAGAATAAAATGAGATGGTTAATACAATATATTAGACAATGCTTTTGTAAACATGAATTTAAAGAATGCAAGGGAGATCGCTTTAGATTTGAATCTACTAGAGATCTAGAGACAGGAGTACCAATAGCACATCAAAGAAAAACTATAATTTTATACTGCTCCAAATGTGGATACAATAAATGGTTTTGGGGAGAATGAGTGGTTTATTTATCAAATACATTATATGCTATACAACAAAAATTAAAACTTAAAAGAATATAGCGGGACAAAATGATTAAAACAACAATCTTGGGCAAAATAACCGAAGCAGATATGGTTAAAGAAAAAGTTTATGCTGAAAATATTAACGACGGAGACTTTGGTTTGCAAGGAAACTATTTAGTAATGGTTTGCGGTAAGACCAAAAGTGGCGTAGAAATATTTGATTGGCAATCAAGAAAAATAGAAACATATCCTAAAAAGAAAGTGAAACTAACTCCAATGTATGCAAAGCTAGTTTATCAAGTTCAAAAACCTTATTGAGGTAAACAAATGACTAATAACAAATCTGATAACGCATTCAAACAAGCGAGGCGTATAGCTACTTCAGAGCTAATGGAGATGAACAAACTTATCAATGAAAGAAAAACAAAAGAAACGACCACTTTAAAAGAAAAATATAAAGTTTGTAAATTAGAATTAGAAACAGCTAGACACAGGTTAGACGAACGTCTAGGAGTAAGTGAAGCAAAGGTTTGGGATAGAATAGAAGATTTGTTAGAAGAAAATAAAAAGTTAAAAGAAGCACTACCATTTTTTAGAAGTGTTATTTTATGTGGCGAACAATGGACTGAAACGTGTGAAAAGATTTTCAAGCAAGCTTGGAATAAATAATGAAAATAGATTCAGAAATTGATATCATTTTTAAACATATAGATAGCCTATATTGGAAAGGTGATTTAGAAAAAATAGATTTTATTTTATCACAAGTTACTGAAAGTTTATCGGTCACATTGTTGGTAGCGTATTTGACTATTACAGTTCCGCATAAAGAGATGTTTAAGCATAGAAGTAAAGTAGTTGACATATTGAAAAACAAAGAACCAAACAGGTCGGGACTTTGGAGTGGGTTAGAATGAACGAGGTTACGGAATGACTGAAGAAAATGAATTCTTGTGCGAATTATGTTATCCAGATGGTATTGAAATAGGAGAGTTGGTGCCAGGATATTGTCTCATACTTAATGATAAAAAATATAGTGTATTAAGTCCAGAAGCCCAAGGACATAAAGATGGTATTTTATTTACATTTCAATTAGTACCAAAAAAATCTCCTTTCCCACTCGATGATAATAGTGATAGAGACTACAATAAAGGAGACTATCTTAAAGATTTAGAATGGGTAAAAGAAGTACAAGCTACTAATGAAGAATTATTTACAGCTTATGGTGGATACCTGTTTACATCAGCTTGCATAAAAAGCGGGTGGGATGTAAAACAATGTAGTAGTTTATGGTTCTGGGTTCGGGATAGGTGTGCTAAATTGATTGAAACAAATGAGATTAAGAAATGACTAAAGAAGAATATCAAGAATACATTACGGATACATTGAATGATAAAGGTATAAAAACTTTTACTGAGTTTGAAAAAACGGAAGAATATTTTATTATATTATTACGAGGAAAACGCGTTAGGGTGAAGAGCGGGAAGATGGCGTGGTCATCTCTTGGTGCTGCTAAAAACGCTTTAAGATGTAATTTGGGATGTATTCCGTACGACTATCAAAAATTCATAAGCGATGTCGAAGACAATAGAGATTATATTGTTACAGAAAAAGCAAAAAGAGAAGCAGAAAATGAGTGGATAAAAAACAATATTGTATTTATGCCATTAGCACAATATATGCTTTTCAGAAAAAAAACCAAAAAGGGGTAAAGAGATGAAGGAAAATTTAACAGAATTGGTATTTATTTTAGATCGTAGTGGAAGTATGCAGTCGATGCAAGAAGAGGCCATTGGAGGCTTTAATGCTTTTCTTGAAGACCAAAAGAAAGTTCCAGGTGAGGCTAAATTGACTTTAGTTCTTTTTGACCACGAATACAATCTAGTTCATAATGGAAAAGACATTAATGATATTGAATCATTATGTTCTGATACTTATGCTCCTCGTGGAACCACAGCATTGCTGGATGCTATCGGAAGAACAGTAGACGATGTAGGTAAGAGACTTGCCGAAACCCCAGAAGAAGAAAGACCGTCCAAGATTTTAGTAGCAGTTCTTACAGATGGTTTAGAAAATGCTAGCAGAGATTACAAAAAAGCAAAGATTAATGAGATGATTACTCATCAGCGAGATAAGTATTGTTGGGAGTTCATTTTCTTAGGTGCAAATCAAGATGCTATTGCGGAAGGCTCATCGTTAGGGGTGTCTAAAATTTATTCTATGACTTATTCTGCTACACCAAATGGGATGAAGAATGGTATGAGAAGCATGTCTTATGCTGCCTCTAGCTATCGCAGAACTGGTAAGGTAGATTTAAAAGATGTTGACCAGAATACTGAAGACAAGGATGTAATTTCGGTTTCGGATAAAAAGTAAAAGGATGTTGAAATGAAGGGAATGGAAGAATTAAAGTTTATGGTCGATATTAATCAACGCTTTCGCTCTGAAAGCCTTGATGATATTTTCTCGTGTGCTTCTTTTATTGTTAAGTTTAATAATTTTTTACTTACTAAGAGTGCAAAGAAATGGCTTACAAAGGAAGAAGGCAAAAGATTTGTAGAATGGCTGGAGAACTAAAATGAAATGTTCGAAGCACCCTAAATATAAGGGTATAAAAATTCCGAAAGAAACGAAAAGATTCTATTTAGGTTGTACAACCTGTTGGGATATTTGGCACGAAGTACATCCTGGTTACCACGAAAATGTAAAAGTTGGTGATAGAGTAGAAATTACTGGTAATATTCCATTTTCTTTAAAAGATAGAAAAAATAAGAACGGTATAATTACAAATATTAATGGAGGATATCATTTAATTCGACCAATGTGGTGCAATTGGGAAACTGAACTTTATAGAGGTGAGTTTAGAAAAATATAGTTATGGAGCCAATAGTTTAACGGCGAGAATACCCTAGTCCATAGGGTGATATAGGTTCGAATCCTGTTCGGCTCCATTAAATATAAAAGTTTTTAGTTAAGAGATGTGGGTTCGATTCCCTCCCGTCATACCCCGTAAGGGATTGCCGAGTAGCATAATATGGCCTAATGCACTTAACTAAAAAATAATAATAAAACGAGGTAAATAATGACTGACACGGTATTTGAATTAAAGTTGGATCCTTATCTTATTGTGATATACAGAGCAGATAGAATTGCACACGACGAGCCGTATGATTTAGCGTGGGAAGTTACTAATCCAAAATCGGACAATCCACACAGGTATTTATATTATAGTACGAAATGTTACGCTTTAACAGATGTACAAGGTGCTGTTCAAGACGCGATAAATGCTATTTTTACCAGATAGATGCTTGATGACCAATAAGGATTAAACATGACAACACTTACTACTTCTAAAATGGATGGCGATAAAAGAGTTCTCAAAGGTAATTACCCAACTCATTTTTTTGTTACCGCCGTTCAAACAAAAAAAGATGTATTCACGGACAGAGGCGATAGTTGTGACTCCAGATGCTGGGGCTATACAGATACGTTTGAGAAAGCAGAAGAAGCCGTATTAAAAAATTATATGGACATGCATGAATGCTCGTATCAATGGATTATTATTGAAGAGTATGTAATGGATGTGTTGGCATTAGCTACTGGTAGATTTCAATGGTATCATTGGGATAAGATGAGTAGCGAATATGAGCGTTGTAGACAACCAGCTTGGGCAAAACAGATTTGTAATTGGGGAATAGGGTGAAAAAGAAAAGAAGAAAGCGTAAGTCTAGGTATAAAAAAGCATCTTATAATAAAGGTAGTCTTGTGCCAATTGAAACTCCAACTGAAATACGCAAGGAGTTTTCGCCAGAATTAATTAAAGCATATATTAAAGTACAAGAGACAGATTTCGAAAATAAAAAAGTGTACGACGCCTTTAGAAAATTAGCAGACATTTATTTAGGCGATAAAGCAGATGACGTAATTGAAGATGGTGAATTGATAGTGCGTCTTACGCGTGCCACATTAGATGTTAAAATAATAAAGAGGTGTGTCAAACATCCAAAATATCAAGCATTGAGATTACCTCGTGCTGGTTGTAAAAATTGTCGGGTGATGTATAATGAAAAAACCAAAGAGAAACAAAAAGCGGAAAAGAAAGCGAAAAGAGAAAAAGCTAGAGTTAAAGAAGACTCGTAGCTGGCACACCCTAAACGCTAGAATGCGGAAAGCTGGAGCGATGAAGGATAGAAAGAAAGAAACCAACAAAAAGATTTGTAGAAAGAAGGAAAATGGTAATGATTAATATTGATTTTATTAAGCCGTTCATTAAAATTTTAGATTCGGAAGATGATAAGGGTGAACTGGACAAAGCAAGAAAGACTAAGAAATGTCTTTGGAATATGGGAAAAAATTCCCCATGTGGTGGAGAAATCCACATGCGTTCTATGTTTAACACGCTATTAACAATATTGATGTGCGATAATCATTTGTTAGAGCATGTAATGGTAAAGGCATTAGACGCGAGCGGAATGGATGTTAATGATATAATTTCAATTGATGACAGAGCAGAAAAATTTAAAGAAATCTATGGAACAGATACAATTGACAGACAGTGGTGTGAAAATATTTTGATCAAAAGAGAGCAGCGTGATAAAGATGCACTAAAGTCCTTATCTAACAAAGAGGTAGCGACTATGTGTGTTGAGTCGCTGATGTAGTCGGCCAAATTTAGGAAACAATAATGGCACCAGAAATCTATTTAATGTACTGTTATTATCTTGATGCAGACAATAAAATATTTGGTAAAACAATGATAAAAGTAAGTTCCCGAGTACTTTTAAAATTTATAATGATGAAAAAAAAATATACTATCGAAGATAACAATGAATAACGAAATAATGCTTAGGTATCTGTATTATCTAACACACATGAACTCTGGCACTAAAGAATGGCAGAGCTGTTATGATGCGTGGCGAAAGTTTGCCGAGTTTATTGGACACGAAAAATATGAAGAGTGTCTTAAATCATTAGCGAAGTTTAACAAAAAGTATAGGAGTAAGAAATGAACAAACATTTGTATAAAGTACATGGCGTAACTGAAGTTGTGTTTATTCATGACCCAGATGGCAACCAAGATCCTGACGAGCAAGCACAAGATTACTTGGACGAAGTTGAAACATTAGAGATAGTTAAAGGCTCTCTTGAGCGTATTTATGAAACGAAAGAGATTCCGTGTGGTTGGCGAGGCCAGATTCCTTATGGAGACGAGGATAATGGCAAGATGTGTGAAGACATTATCAATAGTGTTGGTTCCCCACAACATATAGCATCTGAACTTGCTAAACGAGGATACGGTGTCCCAATCGAAGTGTTGAAAGAAATCTTATAAAAGACTTGACATTTGTATTAATAATGTTATAATAGACAATAGGAGAACAGAAAATGTCTTAGAAATTATACGTAATAACTCGAGATGATCTACTTCCAGGCTATCAAGCAGTACAATCTGCACATGCGATAGCTGATTTTATTTTTAAGTATCCGCAAGTTGCAAAGGAATGGCATGAGACATCCAATTTTCTCGTCATACTTAGCGTTCCCACTGAATCCGCCCTTTCCAAAGTGTCCCAAAAACTAACGGATGCCAATCTACTTTTTTCCCCTTTTCACGAACCAGATATAAACAACGAACTCACAGCAATAGCCATTGAACCAAGTGACAAGGCGAAAAAGTTTTGTAGTAGGTTTAAGCTTGCGCTGAGGGATAGGAGCAAATGATGCCAGCGTGGATGAAGGGAGTTTATTGGTTTGCCCTAAATGGAATTAAATTGGATGCGTTGCGGGTTTATTCAGATTGTAGTGGAAATATTTGTGTTGAACAATGGTACGAACATCATACTTGTGGAGATGAGCACCGCCCGTTTCTTCAAGAATGGATAAATGGATTACAAAAATGATGTCTTTGTGGATTGAATATGTATATCTCTGGGTGTTTTTACATGGGTATAAAGCATCTGATTTAGGAGTATCACAAAAAGGAACTATAATTCCATTCGGTCTTATAGATAAAGTGGATGGAGCAATGACTCTTCAAGAATGGATAGATAGGTTACAAGATGATGGAATGGTGGATTAAAGATGTGTATTGTTTAATTCTTAAACATAAATGGAAAGCATCTGATATAGCAGTGCGAAACGGCTCACATATAATTCTAGCCGAACTTATAAATATAGCACCTGGAGCAATAACCCTTCAGGAATGGATAGACGGATTACAAGATGAATAAAGAAATGTCCTGGTGGGTTTGAAAAATATGTCTTGGGCGTGCTTAAGTTAGATGAGCGTACAAGATCGCATTGAGAGATAGGAGCAGATGATGCCTTTTTGGATGAGAAGCGTATATCGCTGGATACTTAAATACAAGACTAAGGTATCTGATATAGGGATGTCGGATACAATTGTGATTCCAGGTAACCTTATAGGTAAAATAGACGGAGCAATAACCCTTCAGGAATACATAAATGGATTACAAAATGAATAAGATGCCGTATTGGATGAGATGGGTTTATGTCAGAGTGTTAAATGGTACTCCAATTGAACATTTGAGATTTATAATTGGCAATAAAGGAACGTGGTTGTCTTTAGATCCAACTCCTCACTCAGATACAAACTCAATATCATTACAAGAATACATAGACGGGTTACAAAATGAAATATAAAGTACACATTGAAGTTGAAATTGAAGTTGATCAATGCAATATTGATGGAAATACAAATGAATCGGACGAGGAAAATATTGCTTTTAACTATGAAGTAATGGTCGAAGATACAGCAGAAATGGCCTATGGGGGAAAGACATTGGCTTATCATGCGAAAGTTACAAAAGATGAATAAGATACCTAATTGGATCATGGAGGTTTATAGAAAAATATTAGTACATAATTATCGCGCAGAACATATTCGAATACTCACAAATAATGAAGGAAGGTGGGTGATTACTTACCCAGATCTACCTTTACATATTGCGGACAAGACAACATCTTCAATATCATTACAAAAATACATAGACGGACTACAAAATGATACCCGATTGGATTAAAGAGATTTATTTATATGCATTAAGTGGATATAATTTAAATGGTCTTCAAATTTATATAGATTCTCGTGGACAGCTTTGGCCTGAAAAAAAGATGTTTAAGGAGATACGCTTAGGCAAATATCTGTCTCTTCAGGAATACATAGACGGGTTACAAAAATGATGCCAGAGCATATTAAGGAGATATATCGCACAGTGTTAATAAAAAAAATTGGAATATCAATAGAGAGAAGAGAGTGGTGGGAGAATCCACAACATTATCGGTTGTCTATTTTTTATAATGGGGTGCCATATTATGATTCGATAACTTTAAGACCAGGAAATGATTTATAATGATACCAGATTGGATTAAGGCAGTTTATAGGAGAGTATTAACGCTTAATGATTCCGCAGAACATATTCGAATACTCACAAATAATGAAGGAAAGTGGGTGATTACTGATCCAGATCCACCTTTACATGTTGTGGGCAAGATACCATTTTCGATATCATTACAAGAATACATAGACGGGTTACAAAATGATTGAATGTATGGATTGGTGGATGGAAGATTTGTATCGGCAAATATTAATACAAAAGCGCAAAATATCTGACTTAGGAGTTACTCCACTTGGCCATGTGTTTCATTGGAATGTAGAAGAGAATCCTGGTTACGGTACAAATAGTGGAGCAGTAACAGTTCAAGAATACATAGATGAGTTACAAAACGTTACCATAGTACGTAATAAGAATGCGTTCCGTGGCCGCTTTAGATTTTTAAGATACGAGGATAGTTTAAAATGATACCAGATTGGATGAAAGATTTTTACATTCATACGCTTCACTTTAATCTTCCGTGCAATCGTAATATGTTTTACATTCGCCCATATTGTAAAAAATGGTCAGTAATGCAATGCCAAGAAAGATACTCTAATGTAAAGGATTTCTTGCGTTTGTTGCAAAAGCGAGACTATGATTTAGAATCAGGATACGAAAGCAAACAAATGGAAGAGGAGCTGAACGATATAAGAAGACATAGACTTTTAACGCACACTAAAGATGGCGTATGGAATTGGGATTGGTAGTTATGGATAACGTTATTTTTAGAGCATATGTTATAGCATTAAAAGAGCAATGTAGGCTAATTGTAGAACCGCTAGAAAAAGACGGATATTATAAGTTAAAATATGTAAAAATTGAGGCACGAACAATAGAGACAAAAGACCCTGATATTAAATGTAATATTAAGTGGCCTGCATTTTACCATCGTACTAAAATAATAGCAAAGAAGAAAGAAATATTAGAAGAAGTATATACAATTGGAATACTTAAGCCCGTGAATCACAATGGATAAGAACACATACACAACACCAGTTACTAATTTAATCCAAATGAATAAAAAGAATTTGAAAAAATATCTGGACAGATACATGGACATATATCAACTTGTTCGCAAGGTTGGGTTTGCACGTAATTTAGTTGGCTTTCATAAAAAGATTTTTGGAAGTCAAGATTATTGTTTTGATGGCGGTGAATACAGACTTTGGGTATGGGAAAAGACAATTGGTAACCGTGGATGGCGTGTTTATGTGGGCAACCAAAAAGGAATTTGTTTTGAAGTAGACGAGAGGTGTTCATATAACGAGGCCATGAGTATGGCTGATGACTATTTATCTAATGTCGAGGAGAAAGAATAATGAAAAAGGAATTAGACAAATTATTTACTAAAATTATTGAAGAAATGCATTTAAGTTTAAAAGAATATGGTACTTATACCTTTTGGGATAAAGGTCCACAAGAAGTTATGGGCGTTAGTGAATGGGCATCCAAAATAGAGAACCTGCCTGCCGATGAAGCTAGAGAATTACTAGAAACAATTTGTGATTATTCCAAAGAAGGGGCTAAATTAGCCAACTGCATTGTAGATAGTTTAGATGATAGTCCCGAAGACTGGTGGAACAAATTAATGGTTGGTGATAAACTAGAATATTGAACAAAGAAAGATTATATTATGCATTTACAACATTCAGATAAACAAGATTTATTATGTCCATATTGTGACTATAAGTTTTTGAATCCTCCGCATCCAGACGATTTATTTGGGGACCAGATGACGGAGGAGTGGGAATACACTTGTGATTGTAATCGTGGAGATTTCAAGCCAGTGCGCATTAAATGTGAAAACGAAAAGTGTGGCAGAATGTTCGATGTCACGTATAGACATGATTACAAATGGTGGTCGTCTAAGGCTGTAGATTGCAAACCTCAAGCACACATTTGGGGCAACAAATTAACTTCGTTTAGTTCCAAATATAGTGACGATGGAATCTGTAGGTATTATGAATGCACAAAGTGTTCGTGTAACTTGTATATTCGTCATTTTAATCTCGATGGTAGCGTTCCGACATCAAAAGAATATAAGAAGTTAGAGAGCAAAAAGAAAAGAGAGAAATGGTTACAAGACCATCCAGAAGAACTTGAGCTTTTGGAAGTTAAAGATGTTACGGTGTATATTAACGAGTATAGTGGTGCATCTTTCCATGTAGATATTGACGATAAACGGGGCAACAAAGAACTTTGGCTTGGTGCTTTAAATGTAATGAAAGATATAGGTTTTAATATTGGACAACTTCCTCAATATCAAAAGGGCGGGCACTTTAGTTCTTTGGCAAATGGCCAGAGACATTGCACATGGAAAGGCTTGGAGTGTGAGGCAGAGCTTATGGGAATAGGAATGAAATTCGAATTTTATCAGAATGTAGTTCTTGAGGATGGGGAAGAGCCCGGAAGAGGAAAGTATTCTTATAAGAAGTTAGAGATTATGCCATATCTTATGGAAAAGAAAATGGAATATACATTCTTAAAGCTCCGAGAATATTTTGAGAAACATTCAAATATTAATCTAATTGATTATGTGCCAAAGCATCTTAGGAACGGCGGACACGGTATTGGAAGAGATTGGCACGGCTATCCAGATACAGGAAAATTGAAAGGTGCTGAAGCTGTTAATCATATTCGTCAGCACTGTGTATCAAAAGGTAAGCCTGATTATGTAGAAAAATATTCTGGCCCAATGGGCATTAATGGCGGGCGAGATGTGAGTGATCAAAACGGCAAGGTAACTCAAGATGGCGAGATGAAATATGCTTACATAAAAAATAGATTGCATCGAGGACAGATTTATTATCGTTGCGGGTCCTACTCATTTTTCGTATTAAACGATAATTCATATACTTTGCAAGAAGTGTATAAAACATTTAATAAAAAAGAAGATATGCCTCGACGCTTTGTTTCTTTAGAAGACCGTCACAAAAAATTAGAGAAGGCTTTATCTAAAAAGGTTAAAGAGAAAAATTTTATACGATGTAGTAGAATACAAAAGCAGTTAGATTTATTGGAGATCCAATGAAGTTTAAAACATATCTAAAAGCAGGGTGGTGGCTTGGAATCTTAACGACCATATCAATTACTGGTTTTATACAAGATTGGTATGGGCTCGAGAAGTACAAAAGAGTTATAACTGACAATTGGATTCATATGTCTCCGTGGTGGTGGCTAATTCCTTGGTTAGTTTCTTTTTTCTTATCTCTTTATTATTATTCTGAAGCAACTAAAGGAGATAAAAATGATGCCTAATTGGATTAAACATACGTACATATTTGCACTTAAGCATAAAGGTGACTTAAATCATATTTATATTTCTCTTAATGGAATTAGTGCGTGGCTTAATACGTCATCACATGTTCCAGTGCCACCATCCAATAAAAATGATATTAATGTACAAGAGTACATTAATCGGTTAAAGGAAAATGAATGATGCCGAAGTGGATTGAACGTTTGAGCACGCAATATTCTATTAAATGCATATACCGAAGTGTTTTAAAATATGGATATAAAGCAGAAGTTGTTTCAAATGGGCCTGTTGGAATAATAGTTAGACTATCCAAAGATGGTTATAATAGTCGTGATGTTCATGTAACATTGGAGCCAAAATGAGTTGGAATTTTTATAGACATATAGACAATTGGCATGCACATCCATGGATTTCCAAAATCCTATGCAAAATAGGCAGACATGATTATGAATTCGTGTGGATGGATGGTGATTATGGAATTCTATCATGTTTTTATTGTGAGAAACGCCGTAGTAGCCGTACATCATTTGGTAATTGTGAGCACTGCGACGAAGAGCTTGGTAAAGAATGGCGTTGTTATAATGAACAATGTAAAGCAGAACGGTGGGAAGAGGCATGGGACACCATAGAAGGGAGTGAGTGATGCCACTTTGGATGAAGGATGTATACGAACTTGTGCTATGTAATGGCTGTAAATTAAGAGATACATATGTTTTTACATGTGTTAGCCCAAAAGGTGAAAAAATATATTGTGCTGAATCTTCTTTATGGTCACGGTCAAAACCTTGGACCTCGATTGGTCAAAAAATACCACTACTTGATTTTTTATTAGAGGGCAAGAGATGATACCATTTTGGATGAAAGATGTGTACAAACTTGTATTATACGGTGGATGTAAGCCAGAAAAGATATATGTTTGTGGGTGGGATGATAAAAACGACGAAGAAGATTATTGGGCGGCGGTGATGCCTAATAAATTTAAACTAACAGGTGTAAAAAGAATACCACTACTTGATTTTTTAAAAGGTGAGAGATGAAAACAAAAATGACACCAGAAGAAGAGGTGGATTATTTAAGAGAGCAAATCCATTTGGCACTTAGTGCTTTAGAAGAAAAGAGTACTGATTTATCTTATAGTAGCCCGCCCCATGTGAATAAAGCTTATCTAATACTTGAAGATGCTTTCATGGAAACAGCTAAACTATCAGAGTCAGTTATGGATGCCGATAAAAAAGCAAAATATAAAATACAAGATGAAATAGCTGAAGCGTGGCGCGAGGAAGATAGAAAGGACAGAAGACGCGAAATAAGAGAAGAAATTGCCAAAGCAAATAAGTCTGGTGAAATTGAAATGTCAGAGCATTTAACAAGTGAGATTGATTTGGATGATTAAATGAAAAAGTATCAAATTATTGTTAGTTATGAAACAGGAAACTCTTTTGGCAAGCACGATGAAGAGGATACTATCGAACTTATTTGGGATAACTTGGATGTAGCGAAAGAGAACCTTCGGCGAATTAAAGAGCACTATAAATGGTACAAATCAAAACATCGCGATTCTTGGAGGCGTAAGAAAGAAGACGATGTTCCAATGCCAGAATGGTTGCCAGGAAAATGGGGGTATGACGGTTGTTTAATATTAAAAACAGATGATGGAAACGATTATCAGTTTGGTGCCCAATGGTGTGGATATTTTGAGACATTGCATGGGGCGAGAATAGAAATATTAAAAGATAATGATATGTCTTTTAATATTTAAAATGATCGAGGCGTAGCTCAGCCTGGCCTGGGCCCAGGGGGTTCGCAGGTTCGATTCCTGTCTTCCCGACCAAAAAAAGAAAACGAGAGAGCTTATGGGAAAATGGAAAAAGGGAGCAAAACCAAAAGCAGCAAGGCGATGGAGAATAAAAACTTTAATAAAAAAGTATAGAGGTAAGTGTGCGTTTTGTGATATAAATGTTGTGTTTACTCCTAATGTTTCTAACCAAGCAACTGTAGACCATATTGTCCCATTAAGCAGAGGTGGGTTTGAAGAATTTCTTAATTTGCAGCTTTTATGCAGAAAATGTAATCTTGGTAAAGGCAGTTCGATGATTGACGAGGATGGAGAAATAATTCATTTCCAACGGGAGATTCTATGACTAACAAATATCTAATACGCATGGCTGGAATAGGCGAATCTTATTGTACTATTGTTGATAAGGACATATGGAACTGGTTAGATTACGGTACAAAATGTAAATGTCCCGATAGATTAGCAGATGCCATGTGGAAAGCTATTAGTGAAGAGCATGATGATAAACAAGATATGATAGACTATTTTCTTAGATGTTCTCCAGATGAACGAGCGGCATATGTGACAGAGCTGACTCCATATTTTAGTTCTATTATAGACATGATGAAATATATTAAAAATAATAATATCAATATCGTAAGTGAGCGCGAATTTATTATTTGTTAGGAGAGCAAGATGGACTTATGTAAGAAATGTGCATGGAGTAGGATAGGTCAAAAGTTACCATATTGCATAGACCTTCGGTCTAAAGGAGCTACAGATTGTAGTAAATTTTACAGTGCTAAAGCACTTGGGTGGACCGGACCTGCCGACTTAGAAGGTCTGGCCGATGATGAAAGCCCAACATACGAACTTGAAGAGCCTAAAGAGATACAATGTGCATTGTGTGGACGAATGAAAGACAAAGGAGTGGTTTGCTGGTGGTGTGGTAGTGAATAATAGAAAAGGATAGATATAATGGATCAAAATGTTTACGTTGCATACTTATGTTTTTTAGATTCTAATCATTCATTAAAGAAGGCTTTTGAAGCATGGAGAAAAGGTTTTCAACTGCCTGGTTATTCTACTGATTTTAGAAGTTTTATTAGGAGTACCGCGTGGAATGAGCAACAAGAATCAGCATTAAATTATCTTTATGAATCAGAACAATCATGGAAGAATTTTGATATTAATGGGTTCATTGAGTTTTTAGAAAGGTATGGGTTTGAAAAATGAAGATTAGATCAGGATTTGTGAGCAACAGCTCATCTAGTAGTTTTCTTTTAGTAGGTGTAAAAAAAGATGAATTAACATCAGAACAACTTACTATGGCCAACAGTGGTGGTTTAGAAGAACATGGTGGACTTGACGAACCTTATTTTATTGGCGAAGAGTGGTACATCGGTGAATACGAGACAAAGGGTTTTTGTTGGGATGATGTACAAAACGCATATGATAAAGTTAGAAATGTGTTAGGTTGTGAAGTTGACATTAAGGTTTATGTAGGAACGAGGTGGGGTTGATGAAAATACGAAACGGGTTTGTAAGTAATAGTAGTAGCTCTAGTTACATTGTGTCTGTTCCAAAAGATTTTATTGTTACCAAAGATATGGTAACGAAGCAAGCAATGGTTGATCTATGGGAAAACGAAATACTTAGCGATGAAGATGATGGGGTTAATCAAAAGGCATTAGATCTTATTAATTCGGAAATTGATTCTCTTAAAGATGGGCAGGAGGTGCATGGATGCGATGTGTTTTGGGCCGTCCAAGATATATTGGAAGAAAACAATATGATTGTTATGACAGTAGATGGTGCTGGTGGCGACGGAGAAGATTCTATAATTCCATTTAAAGATGAAAGGAAAAACAAGCAATGAAAATTCGTAATGGTTTTGTAAGCAATAGTTCAAGCTCGTCATTTGTTATTCGTGGCGTCAAACTGAAAATTGTTGATGTAGCTAAAAGACTTAAAGAAGACCCAACGCAAGATGATTTATTTGATGTCTTATCAGATAGGTTTGATTACGGCAAAGGTAAAGTAAATTGTGAATCTGCCAGATGTTTTTTTGATGGAGAAAGTCACAATACAGCGGATGTGATTGTTGGTGTGCAGGTTGCTGACCTTGATGATGGCAATGTTGTCGAAATTAAAGATCCAGATGACATCCGAATTAGAAAAAAGATTGAGGGTAAAGTAGGC
>SDBV01005522.1_pt1 | contig 17822 bp, 17 predicted proteins | sample 2277081 | NCBI WGS metagenome assembly SDBV01 (sample SAMN10402039, study PRJNA504765) | marine sediment metagenome | isolation source: marine sediment core GS10_PC15, 223 cmbsf | place: Arctic Ocean: Southern Knipovich Ridge | collected 2010 | reverse complement strand
TAAATTGTATAAAGCTTTAGATTTTCAATGCCAGCATTGATGATATTATGACGAGTACCGGCTGGGACGAGTATTAAATCACCCGGATTAATGGAAGATGTTTCTCCATTTAGTATAGCTTTTCCGGTTCCTGATACAAAAACAAGAAGTTGATCTGTATTAGGATGCACTTCTTCACCAATTTCTTCTTGCGGGCGGATATTCATAAGCACAACTTGACTGTACTGTGCTGTGGCAATTTCTTGATGATAATTATTATTTTGTTGCGTTAATGTAATAATATTATCATGAAATTTCATAATTTTTTTTCCTTGTTTTTTTAGAAAGAAAGAAAAAAAAAGTAATACAATGAAAAGAATGAAAACAAATAATTGAATTAATTGTTTAATCATTATACTTATCCATTAATTTGATAAATTAAACATTAAAAAAGGTAGAGGTTAGCCCTCGGTTGCGATTTCTCGCAGTCGAGCTGCAAAACTGTAAAACGATTTCTCGCCCTACACTTCAAACTACACCCCTCTACCTAATTTCAGCCTATCAGATTTAATATTCTAATTGCAACAGTTTTTAAAAAAATTTTAGCAGGAAATGAAATTGTCGATTTATAGGTCGTATTGAACTCGGTTTTTGTTATATCGATTGTGTTATTCTACTCAGAGTAGAAAACTCCAGTTTTTAAACTGGGAATGAATGGCAAGGGGATGGCTTCGATCCCGGCCGTCGTAGCCAAAGCTACTCTGGCGAAGTCGGCAGAATTTCGCGCGATACAACGGCTTTTAAGCCATGGCACGTCACTCATAATTAATGATGATCATCATAGGTCAAATGAATCAAAAACTCAAGGCAAAAAAACGTGAGTTATACAAGCTATAATCGTATTTTTTATGCTATCTGTTAAACTAATAAACAAGATATACATTACCTTAAAATACATAACGGAGTTTGTGCATGAAAAAAAGTATGGTGATCATTATCTGTCTTGTTCTAACAAATTATATGGTTGCTATGGAAGAACAAGGAGAAGGGCGTGGTACAGGAGTTATGGTAGTAGCTTCCTGCAGAAATCGAGTAGGCATCCCAATTAATTGTTTTAAAAAGACAATGAATAATACATATAAAAAAATGAAACATTGCTTAAGTTTTCATCTATGTTCTTCGACTACCTACATTATTAATGAAATAAAAACTGAAAGGATACAAGATAATCCTATTGATAATTCATATAAAGCGAATCAAGCACTAGACAAATTTATTGTTCAACGAAGAAAACGAATTAATGAACTGCATGATATAAAAGAAATATTAGCAGCAGCAAATCAAATGCCTGGCCTTGAATTACAAGATAGTGTAACAAAACAGTTGCATAGTGTCTTAACAGAAGAAAGAGATACTATTCAAGAAATTCTTGGTTTGACTAAGATACAAGACAATACACAGCAGTTTGCTCAATCTCTGGGTTGTTATTCATATTTGTTAACAACTAAGAGCGATAATGGCGGCTATTGATGTATATTGCACACAGGGCTAATGTTTATTAGACTTACGTCAGATATGAAAATCAATTTTTGATGTTTAAAAAGAAGGTGAATAGTAATGCTTGCATTTCGAGAAGTTTTCTATGTTGATGTTATACCTACCGATATAGAATGTATTCTTGTCGGTGATATCGGCGGTACTAACAGTAATTTTGGTATGTTTAAAATAGATGATGAAGGCAAACCGCAATTTCTTTTTTCCTTACATTTTAAAAGTAAAGAAATAGCTCGATTTATTGATGTTGTACAAGATGTCCTCAATTATATCAAAGAAAAATACCGTATCACGATAAAAAAAGCCTGTTTTGCTGCTGCTGGCGTTGTTTCTGAAACAAGAGATTTTTGCAAACCGACCAATTTAGATTTTGTTATTGATGCAAAAGAGATTTTGAGCAAAACAGATTTGACATGCGCATTTATTGTTAATGATTTTGAAGTTATTGGTTATGGCCTTAGAGGAATAAAACAGGAAAATCTTATACAAATACATGAAGGTACAGAACGTACATATTCAAATAAAGTAATTCTTGGAGCTGGAACTGGTCTTGGCAAATGTATTTTGATGTGGGAACGGCATTTTGAACGATATATTCCAGTAGCATCAGAAGGTGGCCATGCAGATTTTGCTGCCCAAAATCAGCTTGAGCTCGATTTGGTGACCTTTATTAATAAAACGGAAAAAAGAACGTGCAATATTTCATGGGAAGATGTCCTTTCAGGAAATGGCATTCAACGCATTTATCGTTTCTTTCGTCATAGAAATGGCTTAGTGAAGGCTAATCAAATAATCGAAGAAAAAGGCCCTCATCCAGATGAAATTTTTAGTAGTAGAAATCTTGATGAGCATGCATGGAATACGTTTGAATTGTATGCACATTTTTATGCTCGTTGTGCTAAAAACTTTGCATTAGATGCTCTTGCACTCGGTGGGGTTTATATAGCAGGCGGTATCGCAGCAAAAAACATTGAAATGTTTAAACAGCAAGTTTTTCTTAATGAGTTTATCAATTGCGGCAAACAGCAAGAGCTATTGAAACAAGTGCCTGCCTTTGTGATAGCTGATTATAACGTGAGCTTATATGGTGCAGTTGAATATATGCTACTCGAGCAAATGTGCGCTTGAATTTCCCTCCATTTCTATTAGAAACGAGCCGATAGGTGCATTATTGCGTAAAATCCGCCATTTTGCCCCTTTTGCCCCTTTTGAGCCTTAGGGCATTATTTGACAAAACATCAATAAAATATAATAATAGAAAATAAAGCATAAATATGATGATCCTAATTAACTGGGGTTAAGAAGAATGTTGAGGTTATATATGTACTTTCAAAGTCTTATTCATGTATTATATCGCGTAAGTATTATCACATTGATGGTTGCTGTATCATGGTCACTCTATGGTATGGAGACCTCAAAAGATAGTGCTGCTGCAATTACCGTTGATCGAGTCTTTTTTAGCGTAGATAAAAGTTTTCCGGTAACTAAATATTGCAAAATATTGCAAACATTAGCTAATGCTTTATTAGCACAAGATGAACTTGCTCAACGAGCCTGCCCTTTGATACAAGAACATGATAACGTAAGAGAGATAGAAAAAAGAGTTGAAGAATATGCTGATATGCATAATGGGACACCTCATTACAAGTTTAAACTTGATATTAATTCACCCCAGGCAATCATTGCGGCATTACGTTATAGGAATCTTATTGCTGATATAAATATAGCAAAAACAAATCTACCTGTTGCATTAAAATTATTACAACATGATAACCCTGAAGTACAACAAATTGGTACTGTTATTAAAAATAAGATAGAGCTGCAAGAAGCAAGTAAACGAGTAGAGAAAGCAGTAAAAGATTTTGGAAAATTAGCAATAAATGTAAAAGAGTGGTTTGGGGATCATCCAAATGAAAATTTGGCGAAGATTAATTCTGTTATTCCTTTTTATACATCATATTTATCTGATCTTATTGTTAATCATAGGCAATTGATGAAAGATACAGATTTTGACGATTATCAAATGACCATGAAAAATAATGATATTTTTATGGAAAAGTTGAAGGCGATTATTAAGGCCTATAAGAATGTCCAACAAGATCGACATGCTTTATACCAAAAAGCAATGAAAATATTACGACAAGAAGTTTTGACTGCAAGAAAAAGGAAAATTACACCTTATTCAGGCGGAAGTATGTTCGATTACTTGAAAAAGTTATTTGGTGATCAGGGTAATTTACCGTCGACAATAATATCAGACCAAATAATGGCGAGTAAAATAGAAGTGGCTTCAAAGGAAGAAGAACAGAGCAAAAGAAAACCGAAAAAAAAGAAGGGAAAAGGTAAAAATGCTTCCAATAAAAAGGGTAACCAGAAACAAAAGCAAAAGGCAAAGAAATTAGAGGGTGATGATCAACAAAATAACAGTTTGCCTGAGATAACGGCATCATATATTATTGATATTCCTACGATGTCAGATGAAAGCTATTTACTCAAAAAAGAAACCTGTTCAGACTATGCAACAATTATTGACCCTAAAAACAGTATGAAGCTTTGTTTATATACTTCTGCCGATGTGAGCCCAGTAGTTATTCCAATGAATATTAATTATACACCCAATATTAATGATTGGTTTGATGATTCTCAACAAGCACTTGAAAAACAAGGATATACAACACTTGGGCATAAAAATTATACAGCCCCTGAGGACCGGCAACGTATGATTCAGATTCATAATTTTGCTTTAGCAGTTGATCAATTGATTCAGCAAAAGGGAAAACAAATTATCCGAAAAAGCAGAATCAGAGAAGGGCAAGATGATATTTGCATAACCATACCTGGCCATGTTGAATTTTTGGATACAAGAATAAGAGAGACCTGTTTATTTGTCTACCTTATCGATGCTGAAACAGGAAAATGGTATCACCGCAACATAGAATTTAGAACAGGCAGGCAGTTGATCGAAGAATTTTGGCAAAAGGGGTATTACGAGGTAGAATTCCCTGCCTTGTCCTAGCTATAGCCCAAAAAATTTAACAATTCCTTCCCTTCCAGGTGTATTCACTTTAAGCATATCTATAAAAACAGTCAAAACTATTTCTATTTGAATATCGCTTTTGGTATTATGATATTGATATGATAAGTTTATTGAGTCTAATATAAATATGGAGAAAGTAATGAAATACAATAATAATAAAAATTGGCTACATGTTCTTGCCATAGTTATTTTGAGCAATTTATTTGCCGGTCTTGAGGCAAAAGAATATCTTCAGGATACGATGATTAATTTTGAACTTTGGAATATAGATATACCGGAAGTATATGTAATAATTAATGAGGTAAAGTGGATGCCAGATTTTATGATTGCTAAAGGTGTAGTAAAAATGAATAGAAAAAATAGATTTACAGTTTTAAGAGGCGGTAGATTGCAATTGGAGGTTGATTGGAGTAAAAATACAGTAGTGGAGTTTTATTATAATCAACATTTTAATCAACTTATAGGAAAATATGTAATCAGAGGATATGGCAAAACCCGATATGTTTCAATAGACTTTCTAAATAGTTTTCAGACTCAATCAAAAGGTTTATCAGAGGTACTTTGGGTAGGGGGGGTAAATACAACCGCATCAGGATTAGATTTAAAAAATAATATCGGTAAACATGATATTTACGTCAAGGTAGACTATAGATTAGTAAAGTAGATTATAGACCAGGATTATAAATTAATGTATCTAATATTTATAATCAACATAGGTATCTTTTTATAGCATCATATTCTTTGATAAACTATGCATATATTTTAAACTTTAAACTATAAGCGTAGGAAGTAGACAATGAAAAGGGTCACATTTGATTATAAAGATACCTGTCTTCTTGGAGAAGATACACTTAAACAAATTGGGCAGAATCTCGTGCCAGAGATTGAACGAATTGCGAATGCAGTAGATCAGAATTATCTTTCTGAATATGCATCTATTAATTTGCCAGCAGATGTACAGTTGGTGCAAACAGTTCAAAATGTTATACAAGAAAAAAAAGCATTACAACCAACAATGCTCATTGTTATTGGCATTGGTGGATCAAATTTAGGCACTATTGCCGTTCATGAAGCTTTGTACGGCAAATTTTATAATGAACAACGCCCTGACATAAAATTATATTTTGCTGATACGGTTGATTCTGATTACATTCTCGATATTTTACTGTTGGTTGAGCAGGAGTTGGAAAAGCAACATAATGTTATTATCAATGTAGTAAGTAAATCAGGAACAACCACAGAAACAATCGCAAATTTTGAACTATTTTTACAGTTGCTTAAACAGACACACAAAACTGATTACCAAAATTATATTGTTGTAACCACAGATAAAGGATCAAAGCTCTGGGATTTGGCACAGGATGAGGGATTTGCTTGTCTTGAAGTTCCTAAAAATGTTGGAGGGCGTTACTCGGTTTTTTCTGCAGTTGGGTTGTTTCCGCTCGGGTTTATTGGTGTTGATATAGAACAGTTGCTTGCTGGTGCACGCAGTATTATTCCTCCTTGCGCAAATATAATATTAGAAAAAAATCCTGCTGCCTTGAGTGCTGCATTGCTATATGCACATTATCAAGATATCACTATTCATGATATGTTTCTTTTTTCAGTTGATTTAGAATCGATAGGTAAATGGTATCGTCAGTTAATGGGAGAAAGTATAGGCAAAGAGTTTAATCGTACAGCCAAACGAGTAATGGTCGGCATTACACCAACAGTATCAATTGGTAGTACCGATCTTCATTCAGTTGCACAGTTATATTTGGGTGGTCCGCGTGATAAATTTACAACATTTGTGTTAGTTGAAAAAAATAAATCTAATCTTGAATTGCCTCGTTTTGATGAATTTGAAAAACTTGTTGCCAAAATACAAGGCAAATCGTTATCTTCTATAATGAATGCAATTTTACAAGGTATACAAACAGCATATTCTAAAAATAACAGGCCATTTGCTTCAATCATAATGCCCGAAAAATCAGCATGGTACGTAGGCCAGTTATTACAATGGAAAATGATTGAAATGATGTATCTTGGTTATTTGCTTGATGTAAATCCATTTGATCAACCAAATGTTGAAGCATATAAAAAGGAAACACGAGAGATATTAGCTCATGAATAATTGTGCAATTGTTCTTTTAGGTGCATCAGGAGATTTAAGTAAGCGAAAATTATTGCCTGCTTTATACAAATTGATTAGGCAAAATAAATTACATAACTTTATTGTGGTTGGTGCTGCTTTTGATGATACAACTGCTCAAACGATATTAGAGCAATCAAAACAGTTTATTGATACTATTGATCCAGTAGCGTGGAAACAATTAAGTGATAATACTTACTATCATAAACTAAATTTTACAAATCCAGATGATTTTGTTGCTTTACATTCTTTTGTAAGCAAGTTAGAAAAACAGCATAATCTTTCAGGAAACAGGATTATTTATTTAGCTGCAGCATCTCATTTTTTCTGTACAATAACTGAACATTTAGAATCTTCTGCATTAGCGCAAAAGTTATCTGAAAAGGATCGTATATGGCATCGGATTGTTTATGAAAAGCCATTTGGTCATGATCTTAAATCAGCGCACGAAATAAATGCTTGTATTGCACAGTCATTTCATGAAAGCCAAATTTATCGAATTGATCATTATTTAACGAAAGAACTTGTTGGTAATATTGCCTTAGTGCGTTTTACTAACTGTGTTTTTGAGCCATTATGGAATAATCGATATATAGATAATGTACAGATCATTTTAAGTGAAAAAATATGTGTTGAAGAGCGTGGTGCATATTATGATCATTATGGTGCACTCCGTGACGTAGTACAAAATCATATGCTCATGTTGTTGGCATTGGTTGGCATGGAATCACCTGAACGGTTAACGGGTGAATTTATCAGAACTGAGCGGGCAAAAGTGCTTGAAAAAGTGAGAGTTGTTGATGGTGTTTTAGGGCAATATGAAGGATATCAGCAAGAAAAAAATGTTGCTCCTGATTCAACAACAGAAACATTTGCTATGTTATATTTGATGATCGATAATGTGCGATGGTCCGGAGTTCCTTTTTATTTTAAAACAGGTAAATGTTTAGATAAAAAAGAGACAACAATTCATATTAAATTTAAACAAGTTGACTGTTTACTTGCAAAAAATTGCCCGAGTGAATCAAACTATTTAACAATTCAGGTAACACCAGAATCAGCTTTTTTGTTGAGTCTGAATGCAAAAAAGCCTGGTTTGAGGCATGAAGTTGTCCCAGTTAAGATGGAATTTTGTCATAGTTGCCTATTTGAAGAAAGTATTCCAGAAGCTTACGAAGTACTATTTGAAGAAATTATACGTGGAGAACAATCAGTGTCAGTTAGATTTGATGAAATAGAATATGCCTGGAAAATAATTGATTCGGTTAAAGCGATGAACTTACCGGTACATTCATATCAACAAGGAAGTGGTACAGGGCCAAAAGAAGTCGAGAAATTTGCTAATAAACACGGGATGAGGTGGAGATCATGAAATTGGGTTTGATTGGTTTGGGTAGAATGGGTAATGCAATAGCGCAACGGGTTGTGCAAGCAGGGCATGAAGTTATTGGATTTGATTTAAGTGAAGATGCCCTTCAAGCAGCGAAAGAAATTGGTGTTAAAACAGTAACGAATTTAGCAGATCTGGGCCACCAAACGCGTATTATTTGGTTAATGGTCCCAATAGGAGATCCAGTTGATTATACAATAAAACAATTACTACCAAATTTAAAAGCAGGTGACATTCTGATTGATGGTGGCAATAGTAAATTTACCGATTCGATTAACAGAGCAACAATGCTTGCAGCACATGGTATTTTTTTCTTAGATTGCGGTACATCAGGTGGATTGCATGGCAGAGCAAACGGATTTTCATTGATGGTTGGTGGTGATAAAGCAGCGTATACAAAAGTACATCATCTTTTGGTTGCTATTGCTGCGCCGGGAGGTCTTGGGCATGTTGGTCCTTCAGGTGCCGGTCACTATGTAAAAATGGTACATAATGGCATTGAGTATGCATTACTTGAAGCTTATGCAGAAGGTTTTCATGTACTGCGAGAAGGAAGTTTTAAAGATGTTGCATTTAATTTAGAACGAATTACCGGTATATGGAATAATGGTTCGATTATTCGTTCGTGGATTTTAGAATTAGCGCAAACTATTTTTCATGAAGATCAAAAGTTTGATACAATTTCTGGTGAAGTTGCAGAAGGTGGTACGGGGCGATGGACCGTTGAGGATGCCAAGAAAAATAATATTCCCGTTCCTATTCTTGAGGAATCATTAAAATTTAGATTTTGGTCACGAGAAACCGGTGGTAACTATGCAACAAAAATTATTGTAATGTTACGACATGAATTTGGTGGCCATCCAGTTAAAAAAATAGGGAGTGACAATGAAAATAATTGATATTAGTTGGGCAATTAGCAGCGCAACAACAGGATATAAAGATAAAGATGTTGTTCAGTTTGAAGAAATAAAAACATTTGCTAAAGATGGCGTACGAGAATCTATTATTCATCTAAGTTCACATACAGGTACTCATATTGATGCGCCTTCCCATTTTTTAAAGGATGGAAAAACGATTGATCAAATGGATCTAAATTCTTTAATTGGTCCATGTAAAGTATTAGATTTGACAATAGTAACAGATAAAATTACTCGTGAACATTTGGAAGAGCATGATATTGGACGAGGCGATATTATTTTGTTAAAGACAACCAACAGCGCCACATCATCAATAGGAAAATTTGATCCTCATTTTGTTTATCTTGAGCTATCTGGAGCACAATATCTGACAGAAAAAAAGATTAAGGCTGTCGGGATCGATTATTTAGGTATTGAACGAAATCAACCAGGGCATTTGACCCATCTTGAGCTTATGAACCATGATGTAACAATTATTGAAGGCCTTCGTTTAAAAAATGTCGATCCAGGAGAATATTTCTTATACTGCTTGCCGCTGTATACCCTTGGCTTAGAAGCAGCACCTGCACGAGCTATCTTGATTGAAGGTAAGTAATTATTTTCTTCTTCTTTTTCTTTTTTCCGGCCTATCTTTTTCTGCTCCGCCTTCAGGGTTTCGGCTTAAGTTTGAAAGTGCTGCAATTACTATTTTTTCATCTTCCAAAAGGTCTCTTTGGGTTTTTATTTGCACTGTAGAAGCTGCTATTTGTTGTGGTGGTACATAATTTGCCGGTACTCTTTGAGGATAATAGTAATTCAGCGCATTAAGATTGAACAGCGCTTCTAATTTTGCCGAAAAATTCGCTGTTTGTTCTGGGTGTGCAGCTAGATTGAAATAGTAATAAGCAGATACATAATTTTCTTTTTGCGAATGTAACTTGCCGAGTTGGAGTTGCGCGGCTGCCGCTACATAAGAATTTGCTTGTGTTCCTAGGGATTCAGCTTTAAAAAAACATTCTTGAGCAAATTCATGATTTACTAGCACTCCTTGACCATAGCGGTGCTGCATGCCAAGTTGCAAAGATCTCTGAGCTTCCCGAGCTGTTTGCTGTGTCCGCCTAAGCTGCTCTATTTTCGAATTCATACCAAAGGCTGGCGAAATCGTTCCAAGCAACATTAATAAATATATATTTTTCTTAATCATAAATTTCCCTATAAAAACCAAACAGAAATAAATAAGATCTTCTTATTGTTAAGATTATATATTATCCAAAAAAAGACAATAGGGTATAAATAGCTTGTCTTGAAGTCTTCATAATGGCTTTTGATAGTGATTATTGCTTGATTTATGATTACTGTAGCGCTTTCTGGCTCCTGGGAATAATAGCCGTACCAGCAGCTCAAAGAATAATGTCGATAGGATCCGTTCTGACAGGTTTTAATTTCTGCACAAGTTTAATTTATCGATACCTATTTCGATGATTCCCCGCAGCAGTGCGCTGCGGGGGCATTTATCAATTATTCGAAAGTTTTGCATGCATAGGCTAGTTCCCTGTTTCTATAGTTAATCCTCTTTCTTTATCCCAACCTATGCGGACAAAGTGATCTTTTGTATAAAATGTTTCTCGCAAACGTTCTCCATTGCGTGTTTTAACGGTAAAGCTGAAACTATATGGATGTCCCACACGTTCTGTTTTACCACTATGTATGCGTTCTTTTGGTCCTCCATCATGACTTCTGATACTGATGCTGTGAGGTGTGTTATTAGTAATTTCCCACCAGCTATTGCCCTTGTTATCTAAATATTCTCGATCATATCGATCGCCATCTCCCCAGTAATAATGCCGGTAATAAGGTTCCCGATAGTAGTATGGTTGATAGCCAAAGCCGAATCCAAAACCGCCACGACGCCCACGGAATCCACGTCCACCACGGAATCCACGACCTCCACGAAATCCGCGGCCTACTCTACCACGACCTCCACGATGTCCGCGGCCTACTCTACCACGACCTCCACGATGTCCGCGGAATCCGCGACCACCACGTACTCCACCATGACGCATTCCGCCGCGACCCACTCCACCACGACGTGCTCCGCCATGACGCATTCCACCACGTGCTCCGCCACGCGCTCCACCTCGACGCATCGCTTCTAGATCAATAGAGCTTACAATACTTGCAATAGCCAGTGCTAGAGCAAGTATTGCTTGTTTTTTCTTCATAATTTCTCCTTTTTTAAGTTAATGTTTTCAAGTCGCTCTCAATTTGATATTAGAATATTTTAAGCTAAAAAGGCAATAGATTAGGGTGTTTTTCGATTTCTTATGGTTATTCTATAAGAATAACGGGAGGAGTTTTGACGAAGGCGGATGCATTCGAGCGGAAGAAGGATCCAACAGGCTGTTGGTGTCTTTTAGTCAAGATATTTGGACAAGCAAAATATCTTGTGCCGCCTGCATAAGGCAACAGGAAACTAAGTTCGTCAAAAATACTAACGAAATTTTAAATGAAGATTAAATACAGAGCTGATCAAACAACAAATTATGAAATGCTGTTTTATCTCTGGGAAAAGATGTGGATAATGGATAGTAAAAATGGAGGAGATTAATCCCAGCCATTTTGTTCTTGTAAAAGTGCTATGATGCGTTCGCCAAATTCATGAGCAACACTAGGTCCAGTTGCAGTAATAATGTTGCCATCAACAACAACGCCTTCATGCACATAGTTAACATTATATTTTTTGTAGATATCGCTCAATTCGCCATCACCGTCCCATCCTGTTGCTCTTTTGTCTTTGAGGACACCACTTTTTGCGAGAATGCGTGTTGAAACGCAAATAGCACCGAATGGTTTTCCAATTTGTGCTATTTTCTTGATAACACGATAACTTGCTTCATTATCTAGATGTTCAAGTGCACCAGGGCCGCCGATGAAGAATATTCCTTTATAATCAGCAATATTTATATCATTCACCAGTAAGTTTACCTCAGTTGTAGAATTATCTTTTGCTGTAGCGGTACCCGATTTATTACTTGCGGTAACTACAGTGAAACCAGCATTTTCGAGTAATTTTTTAGGAACCGAATATTCAATTGGCTGATATCCTTGATGAGCGATAACAAAAACAACAGTATTTTGAGCCATGGGCATCCTCATTACAAATATTTTTATTATGTTTAGTCAACATCCTTTTGTGATGGATAGCATAAAATGTGGTAAAGGTGTTGTCAATGGTTATCATGGCAATATTCGTGTTATGCAGTTTTATTCTTCGGCTGTTTATATTTTTGTGAAAACAGTTCAAATGATTGATTCCCGATATTTCCAGTAACGTTGATAGCCTGATAACGTATATGCTTATTGTTAATGCGGTGTTGTAATGGCGCAATCGTTATACAATCATTACCCGTTAAGTCTAAAGTCATTACTTTATGTACAATTCTGTGCATCGTGCTGTTGTTATCTTTTATTGCACGCATAAATATTGCAAAGCTATATTTTTCATGCTTAAGCAATTCTCCATCCCAACTAATTAAATATATATTTTTAACAGTTATTTTGGTGCATAACGTTGCTACTGCTTCAAAAAGTGTTTTATTTAATTGCAAAAGAATAAGGTGATCTATGCAGTTTTTTCCTGTTGTTTTAATGATATCAGGAATAAGTGTATATTGAACCCATGATGAGGCTGAGGGCCGTTGTCCTATAACACCCGGATCAATGAGTGCAAGATTTTTATTGTTATAGAGCATTGTTACAGAGCCATTGTTACATGGGATATATTTAATCATAGATGGGGCTTTGTTTGCATATTTTAAATATGCACATAAGCCAGCAAATAATAAAGCAAGATATATACTAGTGCGATGAATGCTTTTCGTTTTGCTATGGATGATAAGCAAGGTCATACATGGAATGCTCATTAAAACAATTGGAGAAGGTTTTACAAATCCTATCAACCATGTGTGAGGATGTACATCCATAAGGTATAACCACCATGTTGTTGTTTTTTCTAGGCACCAAATAAGTAAAGAGTTTGGTATAAAGAGAATTTCACAAAAAAAGATGAGCGAAGAGAATAAAAGAAACAGTGTGAGAAATGGGCTAAAGATACAGTTGCCAAGGGGGGAAAGTATCGAAAGCGGTATGCCCCAGCTCAAAAGTATGGGCAATGATATAAGAGAAATAAAAAGCTGAAGATAAATAACGTGCAAAATCCAGTTCTTTGCTTTGTGTAATAACATGCTCATATATAGTAGTTTAGGTTATTTTGGCAGCCTTGTCATTTTAATAAAGCCTTGATGTTTATTGCCCATTTGTATTAGTATGATAATAGAAGGATACAACAATGATATTATTGATTTATGGCTGAAAAAGGGGATTACTATGAAGAAAATGGAAAGACTTGGCTTGCCAGCGAACACATTTTTTAAACGCCTTCCCAAACGAGTGAGGCTTTATTGGGGTAAAGTTATGAATTCAACGCACAAACGAATGTCGCGGGGAGGATTAAATATCTCGAGAATTATTACGTGGGCTCGTAATGAAAACTGGCGACGAAAAGAAAAGAAAAAATAGGCATTGATTTTAGCTTAAAAAAGAGTAACATTGTTTCCAGCTGATTTTTTTAATTTTAAGTAGCCTGTTGTACAGTACTTTGGAATAAAAGATTGTGCAAAGGAGGGAATATGCTTATAAAAAAGCACGCTGTTATTCTTATCTTACTATTGCTTTCATTTAATTTGCCTATCATTCTAGGTCCTAAGAAATTGACCGATGGCAATTATTTTAGAATGCCGCAATCAAAGGAAATAACCCCAAGACAATTTTTTTCAGAAGAACAGGTGCAGCAGTTTTTTACTAAACGGTCTCAAAATTATTGGTCTCAAAATCAAGAGAAAAAAGATAGCGATCAACAAAATGATCAACAGTATCTAGAAACTATATTTAATCATTTGGGTGTTTCTTTTGAATACAATGATCAGTTGTCTGGGCACTCAGAAGAAAAAGAATTATTAAAGAAGGTAAAAGAATTTGATGAACTATGTGTTACGTCTATGGTAACTGTTAATTCTAGTATTACACAGACTATGTTTTATATATATATACCGACAGTAAAAAAAGCTACACAGAGTTATTGGGATCGTGCAGCGCAATTGGAAAAACAAAATAAACAGGCAGAACAAAAAGCAACTAGTAGATCTTGTTGGAGCAGCTGTCTGTCATTATTTAACAAAAAAAGTGCCAATGATGAATAGGTGTTATTAAAGGCGCATTAGTAATTTTGAAGTGATATATATGAATAAACTCAAAAAATTTCTTGAACATAAAGCATATAACATGCGCATTTCTTCTTTGGTTATGACTTCAATGGCAGGTTCAGGTCATCCAACTTCATGTCTTTCTGCGGCAGATTTAGTTTCGGCATTATTTTTTTATGCTATGCGGTATGACCCTAAGCAGTTTGATCATCCGGATAATGATCGCTTTATTTTATCAAAAGGTCATGCATCACCAATTTTATACGCCGTATGGAAAGAAGTTGGTGTACTGACTGAAGATGATTTATATACCTATCGCAAGATTGATTCTACGTTAGAAGGGCATCCAACATTGCGATTTGCATATGCTGAAGCAGCGACTGGCGCATTAGGAATTGGGCTATCTATTGGTGCCGGTATGGCATTAAGTGCAAAACTTGATAAGCGTGATTTTTATACGTATGTACTGTTGGGTGATAGTGAAATTTCAGAAGGAGCTATTTGGGAGGCTGCTGAAATAGCGCACTTTTATAAATTAAATAATTTAATTGCTCTGCTTGATTGCAATCGATTAGGCCAAAGTACGGAAGCATTACACGGGCATCATTTAGAACGTTATGCTGCTAAATTTGAAGCGTTTGGCTGGAAGTCTCTAACGATTGATGGTCATGATATGCATCAAATTATGACAGCTCTTGATAAAGCACGTGATAGTGATGATATGCCGACAATCATTATCGCAAAGACGTTGAAAGGTTATGGTGTTGAACAGGCTGAAAATAAATTGAGTTTTCATGGAAAAGTATTTAAAAAAGAGGAACTCAATGAAATTTTAGCGGAATTAGAAGAGAAGTTTCCTCAAGAAGCTGCATATAGTGAAGATTTTACCTGGGAACCAACGGTTCCTACTTCACCGTTTGAAGAACCTAATCAATGCATCGGTGTAGAAATAAAAGCACCGAAATATGCTCGCGGTGATATGGTGCCTACGCGTAAAGCATTTGGTTATGCCTTAGCAGCATTAGGTGATGTGTGCAAAAGTATTGTTAGTTTAGATGCTGAAGTTAAAAATTCTACCTTTGCAGAAATTTTTGAAGAAAAACATCCAGATCGGTTCTTTCAATGTTTTATTGCTGAACAAAATATGGTTGGCATGGGAGTTGGTTTTGAGCGGCGAGGCAAAATCCCCTTTATCTCAACATTCGGTGCATTTTTTACCCGCGCATTTGATCAGATTCGCATGGCGGCGATTGGCACTGCTCGGTTACGCTTAGCTGGTTCGCATGCTGGTGTTTCTATTGGCCAAGATGGTCCATCGCAAATGGCTCTCGAGGATCTAGCAATAATGCGTTCACTGCCTGGTTCAGTTGTATTATATCCATCGGATGCGGTCAGTGCTCATAAACTGGTTGAGCAAATGCTTGAATATAATCAAGGCATCAGTTATTTGCGTACAACACGTATGGCAACACCAGTGATATATGAACCAACAGAAGAATTTCCTATTGGTGGCTGTAAAGTGTTGCGTCAGAGTGATGATGATGTAGCTTGCATTGTTGGTGCAGGTGTGACATTATTTGAGGCGCTCAAAGCATACGATATGCTCAAGGAACGTGATATAAATGTTGCAGTTGTTGATCTTTATTCAATTAAACCTTTGGATAAAAAAACATTATTGCAGCTTGCCAAAGCATCTGGCAATAGAATTATTACGGTGGAAGATCATTATTTAGAAGGCGGTCTTGGCCAAGCAGTAGTGTATGAAATGCGCAATAGCGGTATTCAGGTTGATTGTTTAGCGGTTACTGCGTTACCGCGATCGGGCAAGCCGGAGGAACTGCTTGCGTGGGCTGGTATTGATGCTGATGCGATAGTGAAAGCACTCGTTTAGTATTTTGGTTCTGTTTTTTCCTTTTTTTAATACGTTTACCGTTGGTGTAAACACACAATAATCTTTTTGAGTCAGATGTGAGTGGCGGGTATTGTAAGTCTTCTTGTTGCCATGTATCAATTGTATTGATAATACGCGGAAGATATGTTAAAAATGGTGCATAAATAAATTCACGATGCAACAGTGCACGACCATTTATCTTAATTTTAATTTGCGTCAAGTTTTGCTGCGGAAGAAAACGACGTTGTGAAAAGAAAGCGGATGCTTGCTTTGTCTTTTCATAGAGACCTTGTGGATCAATCACCTGCATTATATCTAAGCATGAATAGATAGAATATATCTTTTTAAACATGGGATCTTGTATGTAATGCATTGTTTTTTCTTGTACGGGGCATGCAAGCAAGATGAGTTCTGTTATTATTAAATCCTGCTCTTGAGGATTTTTTATTGTTGCAAGATTAAGAACAACATTACCTCCATGACTGTGAGCCATCATTCGTATGTACGGTTTAACACTATAGGCCACTTCATACGATTTAATAAGTTGTTTTAAATCTTTGTATAGTTGTTGTGCTGCTTGCTCTCGTTCATCAAAACTTAATTTTCCTGACCAGCCAAGGAGGTAAAAATGTTCTTTGGGGAACATATCCGGATCAGCTTGTATTAATGTATCGGCAAGAATATATAATGTATAATGGTCTTCTAAATTATTAACTGATACAAGACCTGATTTGCAGTAAGAATCCCTTCTGTGAGGAAGTCGCGATGTAAATCGAGTACCATGGACCCATATGGTAATTGTTGGTGGTACTATTGATGATTTATCGTCATTCTCTTGTGTATCATTCTGTTGTTCTTCTTGGGGTAAGGTGACTGTTTTTTTACTGTCATAACTTATGCGATAACGACAACTGGATATTAATATAATACCTGCAATAATACAAAATGATATTCTGATTATTTTCCCTGTTTTTATAAACACTGCTCGCCACTCCATTTATGGTTTGGTATCTAATTACAGTATAGTTGATTTTATAAAAATAATAAGCTATTCAAATGAGATTGGGTTTAAAAAACACAAACCATTGCAATTTGGCAATTTACTCTGCTAGGCTGATAATAGGTAGAGGGGTGTAGCGTGAAGCATAGAGCGGGGAAATCGTTCTTAGAGTGAAGAACCGTTTTATAGGTTTATGTAGCTCGATTGCGAGCAATCGTACCGAGAACTAACCTCTACCTAAAAAAATCTTCACCAAAGGGGTCAAATCTCCTTTGACCTTATCTCAAGAATTGAGTTCCTCTTTTAGTTCGTGGCTAAATGCTTCTTCATATTTCTTATTTATGGGTTGACAGATTAATAATCATATCCTTATTAATATCTATCGGTTTTTTTTCTTTAATCATAGCCATAAGGGTTGGAAATTGTTTAAGAAAGGCTGTGAGTAGAAATTCAATATGAAATGGGCTGCGTTGGTTTAACTTGACCTGTACTTGAATGAGATTTGGTTGTGGTGGAAAATGTCGGTCGGAAAAAAAGCCTTTTTTTTCAAGTGTGCGCATAATGTCTTGTATAGTTTCTAATGACCATTTTTTAAATAAATCTTTAATTTTATGGCGGACTTCAGGCCAGCCTTGTGGATCCAAAACTTGCATAAAATCAAGATGTGAATGGATAGAGTA
>SDBV01005521.1_pt1 | contig 17822 bp, 19 predicted proteins | sample 2277081 | NCBI WGS metagenome assembly SDBV01 (sample SAMN10402039, study PRJNA504765) | marine sediment metagenome | isolation source: marine sediment core GS10_PC15, 223 cmbsf | place: Arctic Ocean: Southern Knipovich Ridge | collected 2010 | reverse complement strand
GAGTTTGAGGTGCACCCAGTCGACCGTGAAATCACGGCGGCGTTCTTTCGCCTTCTTGATGAATTCGCCGCGCAGTCTTGCTCGGGTCGTCTGTGGCGGGGTCAGAACCGCATCCTCGATGTCTTCGTCTGTGACCATGCGTTCGACGTGCCCGCGCCGCTGGAGCAGGTAGTAGAGCCCACGTCGACGATTCACGTCGTGGTATGCGAGGTCCATCATCGCGACTTTGGGATGTAGTAGCGAGATATTGTCTCTGGTTCGCATCGCTTCGATCAGATGGTACTTCGCCACCCAATCGCATTCTCGATCGAGCGAAAGCGGGTCTTTGTCGAGCTGATTCACAACGTGTTCCCACATTTCGAGAGACCTTCGCTCGACCTCGCCGAGATCGGCGTGCTCCGCAAAAGACAAAGCGCGTTCGAGGTACTCCTTCTGCATGTCGAGCCCTGATATTTCTCGCCCGTTCGCCATGCGGACGAGGCGCCGGCATGTGATGTCGTGGCTGATCTCGCGAATCGCCCTGATCGGATTCTCTAACGTCATGTCACGCATCACGACATTGTCCTCGAGCATCCGAATCAGCACCGACGTCGCTCCGACCTTGAGAAATGTCGTGTACTCACTCATATTCGAATCGCCGACGATGACGTGCAATCGACGGAATCTCTCAGCATCAGAGTGCGGCTCGTCCCGAGTGTTGATGATCGGCCGGGACCTCGTCGTCGCCGACGACACGCCTTCCCAAATGTGCTCGGCGCGCTGACTTAGACAAAACATCGCGCCACGTGCGGTCTGGAGCACCTTTCCCGCGCCCGCCCATATCTGGCGGGTAACGAGATACGGAATCAGCGTGTCGGCGTACCGTTGGAATTCGCCTTGGCGACTCATCAGGTAGTTCTCGTGGCAGCCGTAGCTGTTGCCGGCGGAGTCGGTGTTGTTCTTGAACAAGTAGATGTCGCCCCGGATGCCTTCTTCTTGCAACCGTTGTTCGGCCGAGGCGAGCAACCGTTCGAGAATTCGCTCGCCCGCCTTGTCGTGACACACCAGATCGTAGATCGAGTCACATTCGGGCGTTGCGTACTCGGGATGGCTCCCAACGTCGAGGTAGAGGCGGGCGCCGTTTTCCAAGAAGACGTTCGAGGAACGGCCCCACGACACGACGCGGCGGAACAGATAACGCGCTACTTCGTCGGGGCTGAGGCGCCGCTGTCCGCGCAACGTGCAGGTCACGCCATATTCATTTTCGAGACCGAAGATCCGTTTGTCCATCTCGCTCGAGTCTATGTGGGCGTTCACGACGACGATTCGTCGACGGCGAGAACCAAGAAACCTCGGACCGTGTCCCGTCAGTCGGCCGGCTCTATGTCGTCGGTTCCGATCATCTCGGCGAGTTCGTCACCTTCGATGCGGTGAAACCGTCGACGCCCGCCTTGTCGGGCGAGCATCGCGACCTCGAGCGCCCCGAGACCGATCGATCGCTTCGCTTCGTCGGCCATCGCCTGCACTGCGACCCGGATCGCGTCGGCAGTGCCCATTGCTTCTTCGTAGACGCTGCCGAGACGTTCGCCGAGCGAATCGGACTTCCCGCCCATCGCGACGAACCGTTTCTCATCGGTGATCTGGCCGTCGAACGTCACGCGGAACATGCTGTCGGTTTCGCCGTCGAGACCAACTTCGGCGACGAGGATCTCGACTTCCATCGGTTTGAGTTCTTGGATGAAAATCTGGCCGAGAGACTGCGAATAGACGCCGGCAAGCGCACGCGCTGTAACGTCCTCACGACTGTAGGAGTATCCGGTAAGGTCGGCGCGCCGTGTGCCCGCGACGCGCAGGGCCTCGAATTCGTTGTACCGTCCGACCGCAGCGAACGCGATCCGGTCATATATTTCGGCGGTCTTGTGGAGCGACGGCATCGAGTTCTCGGCGACCAAGAGGATTCCCTCGTCGGCCTCGAGACCGACGACCGATCGTCCGCGCGAGATCCCCTTCCGCGCGTATTCTGCACGGTCCGTCAGGATTTGCTGAGGCGAAACGTAGAACGGCGAAGTCAACGCAGCTCACCGCCGTATCGGCTCCTCAGATCGGCGAGCGTGACCTCGAACAGCTCGACGACCCCGTCGTGGGGAATCTCGCGGAAACCATGTGCGTCGACGACCGCCACGTTCGGGTAGATCCCTCTGATCACATCCGGGCCGCCCGTTCCGGCGTCTTCGTCCGACGCTTCGAACAACGCCTCGAGAGCGATCTTGACGGCCTCGTCTTCGCTGAGATCTTCTGACCAACGCCCCTTCACATAGCTCCGCGCATCGCGACCACCAGAACCCGTCGTGACAAAATCGTCCTCTTCGTAGCGGCCACCCGTCACGTCGTAGCGGTACAGACGACCCCTGCCGCGCCCGAAGTCGTAACCGGCGAAGATCGGCACGACGGCCAATCCTTGCAGCGCGGCTGGAAAGTGTTGCCGAACGAGTTCCGACAAACGGTTCGCCTTGCCCTCGAGCGAAAGCCGACGGCCTTCGACTTTCTCGTAGTGCTCGAGTTCGACTTGGAAGAGCCTGACCATCTCGATTGCCGGACCGGCTGCGCCGGCGATCGCAACGCACGAGTGATCGTCGGCCGGGAATATCTTTTCCATCGAACGATTCGCTATCGACATCCCTTCGGTGGCGCGGCGATCGCCCGCGATAACAACCCCATGCGCGTGACGCAACGCGAGGACGGTCGTCGCATGGGCTGTCATTTCCGACAGGTCGGCCGCCGGATCGGATCGGGTCTCGATCAGATCCGGCCGGCTTCGACGCAGATGCGCGACGAACGACGATCCGAGATCCCACAACTCATCGCCCTTGCCGACTTCGAGGCCAGTCAACTACTCCCCACCTTTTTGGATGTAGTTGCGGACGAATTCCTCGGCATTTTCTTCGAGCACTTCGTCGATCTCGTCGAGTAAGTCGTCGATACCGTCTTTGAGCTTCTCGCCCTCGTCGGACACCTCGATGTCTTCGACCGGACTTTCGTCTTGATCACGCCGACGATTCTGTCGCCGTTCTTGTTCAGCCATTGTTCAACTCACTTCGAGACAAAATACGCGAAGAGACCGACATTGCGAGGCCAACATTGGTCGTCGGCCGAAGTGACCTCTCTCTTTCTAGTTTGAGCCTAGGCCATCGAGTAGCTCGCGTGGCGTCTCTGACCGCGAAAGCAGGTCACCGACGAGTGCTTTCGTCCCCCGTGTCGGCTCGAGCATCGGGACACGCTGAAGGTGATCTCCACCGAGATCGAAGACCAATGAGTCCCAGTTTGCAGCGACGACCGACTGCGGAAAGCGCTCGAGGCACTTGCCGCGGAAATATGCTCGGGTCGTTGCCGGCGGTTCGACAATCGCTTCTGCGATCTCGGCTTCGTCGAGCATGGTTTCGAGGCGCCCGGAGCGCATCAGCCGGTTTGCGAGGCCCTCGTCAGGCCGCACATCGTGATACTGGAGATCGATCAAAGCGAGTTTCGCCGAATCCCATCCAATGCCTGCGCGCTCTCGGTATGCCTCGAGAATCCCCAGCTTCGTGGGCCAATCGAGCACTCCGTCGAGCGATCGCGGATCCACTTCGAGCGCACACAGAACACTTTCCCATCGTTCGAGGACCTCGGCGTCGATAGGCTCGAACTCTGCATCGCGTTCGTCGACATATTTCTTTACCTTGTCGAGATATTCCCATTGCACCTCGACGGCGGTCGCAGTCGTGCCGTCGGAGAGTTGGATCAGTCGACGACATGTCGTGTCGCGGCTGATGTCGTGCATCGCTCCGACCGGGTTGAGCAGCAAGACATCGTCGAAACCGACGTCTTCGAGCATCGACAGGACGAGCGAAGTCGTCCCGATCTTCAAAAAGGTAGCGACCTCGGCCATGTTGGCATCGCCGCAGATGACGTGCAGTCGGCGGTATTTCGCCGGGTCCGCGTGTGGCTCGTCACGCGTGTTCACGATCGGCCGCTTCAGGGTGGTCTCGAGGCCGACTTCCTCTTCGAAGAAGTCGGCACGTTGAGACACCTGATAGTCGGTTGCTCTCTGACCGTGCTCCGAACCGATCTTGCCTGCGCCGCAGATCACTTGCCGCGTCGTAAAGAACGCGAGCATCGTCTTCACGATCTGATTGAATGGCACCTCACGCGCGACCAGGTAGTTCTCGTGGCAGCCGTAGCTGTTGCCCTTGCCGTCAGAGTTGTTCTTGTAGATACGGATGGTTTGACCTGGCGGCAACACGCGCTGCGCGGCAACGACCGACGCGGCCAGCACGCGCTCACCCGCCTTGTCGTAAAGCAGCGCGTCGCGTGGAGATGAGACCTCCGGCGACGAATACTCCGGATGAGCGTGGTCGACATAGTACCGCGCTCCGTTCGTGAGAACGACATTGACGAGCTGCGTCTCGATCTCGGGGGCGAGAGCACCCTCATGGCATGCGCCTCGGGCATCGCGACCCGGTGATTCGTCGTCGAAGTCCCAGCGGATTCTCGTCGACTCGGAATCGGCGTAGCTGTTGATCAACAGACTGGACGACACAACCGGGTTGAACTCGCCTTGGCCGGTCACCGAAATACCGTACTCGGTCTCTATCCCGCAGATCTTCGGAGTTGCCACCGAGACTCCACCTTTCGGCCGACGAGGGAACTGGCTCGAGTACCTCAGCCTACAGTGATGACGAATTGTCGGCGATGACGAACTCGGCGCTCGATGGAACAGATTTGCTCATCGTGAGCCTGCCACTTCAGTCATGACTCGCGTAGGACGATCTCACAGGTGGTGACAGACACGAAAGAAACACGGCCAGACAGTCGCAGACCGACCACGACGCACGTCCTGATGGTCGAGGACAACCCGGTCGACGCCCGGGTGCTCGAGTCTGCGCTCAAAACCCAGACCGACACCGACCGAGCCTTCGAAATCACGCGGGCCGGCGATCTCGCATCGGGTTTGGAACGAGTCGCGGGCGAAAAGAAGTTCGATATCGCATTGCTAGACCTCGCCCTGCCCGACGCATACGGTCTCGAAGTCGTCGAGAGGATTCAAGAAGACGCACCAGAACTACCGCTGATCGTGCTGACGGGCCGCAACGACGACATCCTCGCAACGATCGCAGTGGCGACCGGGGCACAGGACTATCTGGTGAAGGGCTCGTTCGATCGCTCCGAGCTGGTACGCACGATCGCATACGCCATCGAACGAAAGGGCCTCCAGCTCCAGCGGCTCGCCAGCAAAGACCGGTTTGTCTCACTGGTCTCACACGAGCTGCGGAATCCGCTCACAGTCATTTTCGCGACACTCGAAATGCTCGCACAACGCGTCGAACTCGATCCGACATCCGACAAACTGCTCCAACTCGCACGCAAGAACACGAAACAGCCGAGCGCCGCAAGATCGTCCTGTCGGGAATCGTCAAGGAGTCTATCCCCGACGTATACATGGATGCCGACAGGGTGCGTCAGATTCTCGTCAACATCGCGTCCAACGCCTTCAAATACACCGAAGAGCACGGCACTGTGAAGATCTCAATGGCCGACACGGGCGATGGTTATGTACCCGTCAGCGTGAAAGACACGGGCAAGGGCATACCTGAGGCGCACCTGAACAACGTCCTCAAGCGTCATTTTCGCATCGAGGACACTTCGCTCGAACCGAGCCGCCAAGGCCTCGGCCTCTACGTCTGCAGCGAAATCGTCAAGAAACATGCAGGAAGATCTGGATCGAATCCGAGATCGGAATCGGCACGACCGTACATTTCACGCTGCCGCTCGCGACGGGGCCAATGTTCACCGACACACCTGCAGCGGCGTCCGGCTGATCATTAGAGGTACTGACCCGTCGGCACCGTATCGATGAAACGCCCTCCGGAGACGGTGTCTTCGTCGGTGATGAGCGTACGCACGTAGACGATCCTCTCACCCTTCTTGCCCGATATCTTCGCCCAGTCGTCGGGATTCGTCGTGTTCGGAAGATCCTCGTGCTCCTTGAATTCCTGGCCGATAGCGAAGAGGAGATCCTCGGTCTTGACGCCTCGACTGCCTTTGGCGATTTCGCGCTTGATCGCCCGCTTCTTTGCACGCCGCACGATGTTTTCGATCATCGCTCCCGACGAGAAGTCTTTGAAATAGAGTGTCTCTTTGTCGCCGTTCGCGTATGTCACTTCGAGAAAGCGGGTCTCGTCATCTTCGGCATACATCGTCTCAACAGTCCGCTCGATCATCTTCGTAGTCGAAGCGAGCCTGTCCCCGTCTGAATCCTCGAGCTCCCCGTCGTCGATCGGAAAGTCGGTGCCGAGGTACTTGCTGAATATCTGGGTCGCAGCAGCATCGTCTGGACGGCTGATCTTGATCTTTACGTCGAGTCTGCCCGGACGAAGTATGGCGGGGTCGATCAGATCCTCACGATTCGACGCGCCGATCACGATGACATTCTTGAGTGTTTCCACACCGTCGATCTCGGATAGGAGTTGTGGCACGATCGTCGACTCGACATCTGACGAGATGCCGGAACCGCGCATGCGAAACAACGAATCCATCTCGTCGAAGAACACGATCACCGGCACACCTTCGCTGCTCTTTTCTTTCGCGCGTTGGAAGATCAGCCGAATCTGTCGCTCGGTCTCACCGACATACTTGTTGAGCAGTTCCGGCCCTTTTATGTTGAGGAAGTAACTACGCGCATCGACGTTGCCCGTGACTTCCGATACCTTTTTCGCAAGCGAATTGGCAACCGCCTTCGCGATCAAGGTCTTACCGCACCCAGGCGGACCGTACAGCAGTATCCCCTTCGGCGGCTCGAGCTCATATTCATCGAACAGTTCATGAAATAAGTAAGGAAGTTCGATGGCGTCTTGAATCATCTCGATCTGCTCGTCGAGCCCACCGACCTGGTCGTAAGAAATGTCGGGCACTTCTTCGAGGACGAGTTCTTCGACCTCGGGGCGTTCTAGCTTCTCCAAGAGCAGATTCGCCTTCGAGTCGAGCAGAAACATGTCGCCTGCCCGGATCTTTGTGTCAGATTTCTTGAGGGCCTCGCTGAAGAACACGACACGTTCGTCTTCGTGGTGCGCGACGACAATCGCGCGGTCATCATCGATGACTTCTTTGAGCGTGACGACTTCGCCGACGAGTTCCAAACCACGCGAGTCGATGACGTTGAGCGCTTCATTGAGAACGAGCTCTTCGCCGACGTCGAGCAACTTGAGCTCAACCGATGGATGCACGCCGACGAGCATTTTTCGGCCGGCCGTCCAGACGTCTGCGGTTCCGTCCGGGTTGGCATTCAAGAAGATCCCGAATCCGTTCGGCGGCTGCGTGAGCTTTTCGACCTCTTCGCGCAGCTGCGATATCTGGCCACGGGCCTCTCGGAGCATCGCGGTTAGTTTTTCATTCTGACCGGCTGCCTGGGTCAGTTGCTTGCGCGCTTCGGAGAGACGTTGCTCGATCATGTGGATGCGGCGTGGCGCGTCTTCGAGGCGCTCACGCATGGTGGATGCTTCTCGGAGGAGGTCGTCGATTTCGGTGCGCTGAGCTTCAATCGTCGGCTCTGCACCAGGCACGTTGCGGTCTTGGCCTTCGCTCATACCAATCCCCTTGTCTGCGACCAGCTTAGCGCTTGAAAAAGTGCTCGTCGCCCAGGCCGAATTTGTTTCGGCCGGAACTGTACGCTCTACAGCCCGGCATGGGCGGTTGCTTGGGGGTGTGAGTCCACTGGAGACGGAGATGGTGTTCTAACCCCGATTCTTCATGAGAGTGTGGGGTAGGCGGTTTTTCGGGTTTCGGGCTGGTGGCTGGTTTCGTTGTGGTCGAGATTGGTGTCGTTGACCGTGGGCGGTGTTGGTGGCGGTTGTTCTCAGCAGGTTGCGGCGATGCGGGCGTGTGCGTTGACGATGTCGTTGCTCCAGGGCCATGTGTGCGGGAAATGCAGGCTGGCCTGTCGGGCGTGTCGTGTGAGTCGGGCTGGTGTTTGAAGGATTCGCCACCGCAACGTTTTCGGAGCGGCTTTCGCGAGGTCACCGCGAACGCCGTGTTGTTGAAACCAGCTCAGTAGCAGCATCGCGATGACACAGGTTTGGAGCCAGGCTTGGTTCGCGGTAAAGGTCGTGAACAGATGATGGTCGGCGCCGCAGTCTTTGAGCCATTTCACTTGGTTCTCGACTCTGGCGTGTCGACGATGAGCGACGTCGATTTTGGTCGGTCGGCCTCCCATGTTTGTGTAGACGATCTGGTGACGCCACATGTCGGTGTCCCAGAGTCGCATCTGGGCGCCGGGATGAAGTTTCTCGCGGTCGACGACCTGAGTCGAGGTTACTCACCGCCCCCTCCGTGCAATTGTCCGCGCCGAGCCCCCGTTAGGGCCCGCGATGTAATTACTCGAGCGGCGTGTCGCCGATTGTGTAGTTCCAGTCGCCGTACCGGTCGTGGCGGGTGAGGGGAATGGCGTTGAGTGTTTTGTCGGCGACTTTGACACCGGTCGGGTACCAGCCTTCGTCCATTTCGGCTTGCACTTGCAGGCCTTGGCGTGTGGTGGTCGCTGCGATCGACTCGACGACGACACGGTGCGAGGTCAGGGGTCGGCCGCGCCAGTTCATCGTGATGAAGCTGAAGAGTCGGTGTTCGATCTTGTTCCATTTCGAGGTGCCAGGCGGTAGGTGGCAGACGGTGATGGTCAGGCCGATGTCGGCGGCGAGGCGGGCGAGTTCGGTTTTGAACACTCGGCTGCGGTGGCTGTTGGAGCCGCCGCCGTCGGCGGTGATCATGAGTCTTGTCGCGTGCGGGTAGCGGGCCCATCGAGGTTCACCAACAGATCCGGGTCCAGATCGATTGCCTTCTTGCGGCCAGCACCAGCGCGTCGCACCCGCTCCCACGGCTGCGCTCCGTCAGCGAGTTCGGCCGCTCCATCGAGCAACGTATTACGCGACATCCCAGTCGCTTCGGCAATCCTCGCCTGTCCGCCTCGTCCCAACATCGCCACCGCAGCAGCAGCGACCAACCGTCGCTGACGCTCGTTCAACAACGGCAAGATCACAGCAAAGAACGACGCCAAAGCCTCACGGGAAATCTCCATACCACATCATAAACCGCGCGCCTAATATTGTCGCGGACCCTTAGGGCGAAATTCGGCGGGCGATGGTGATGAAGCCGGTGTGGCCGACCATACGGTGTTCCGGCCTGACCGATCGGCCCGCAATGTTCCAACCACGATGCATGACTTCGAACGTCTCCATGACTTCGAACTCGTCGGCTTCGAAAGCGCCAACCGCCGTCTGCACTTGGGGTACCGTGGGCAGATAGATCGCGACCAATCCTCCGGGTACCAGGGCTTCACGCACGGACGAGACTGTGCGCCACGGCTCGGGAAGATCGAGCACGACCCGGTCTATGCCGACGAGGTCGAGGTCGGTCGCTACGTCGCCAATGCGGCATTCGTGGTTCGGCGGCGGTTCGCCAACGTAGCGCTCGATATTGCGCAACGCCTGCGCGGCATGGTCTTCACGCAACTCATAACTCGTTAGATGCCCAGATGGGCCGACTGCACGAAGTAGTGCAAGCGTCAAACCTCCTGATCCGATTCCGGCTTCGACGACGCGTGCGCCCGGAAAGATATCGGCCCATGTGATGATCGCTCCGGCGTCTTTCGGGTAGATCACTTGCGCGCCCCGTTTCATCGTCAGGACGAATTCGGGCAGCGTCGGACGATGCACGCGAAATGTCTTGCCCCCCGACGACCGCAACCTCGTTCCCGGAAGTCGCCCGACAATCTCGGCGTGAGCAAGCACACCGGCATGCGAATGGAATTCTCCGCCGTCCGATAGGTCGATCAGGTATCGGCGCCCCCGGGTGTCGTTCAAGATAACGAGGTCTCCCGGCTGGAATTCGTCAGCCATCATCACCATCGCCCGCAGCCTGACCACAAACGACGTCCAGCTTGGGTTGCTCATCGGTCGCGAGTCGTTGGAGCCGGCAAAACGCGCAGATCTCCGCAGTAGTCGGCGATCCGCAGAACCCACATGGGTGCACATCTCGTGCCGCCGAGTCGGCATCGTCGAAGTAACTCGCCCCGCGATCGAGGTACCCCAAGTAGAGCTGATGTTTCGTGCCGGGCGATTTCGACTCGAGTACGTTCAGCACGTCTTTGTAGCGCAGCCCGGTATTGTCGGCGACCATCGGACACTCCTCGACGATGTAGTCGATTCGTTCGAGAACCGCATACGCTGCCGTCTCTCGCTCCCCGAGCCGGATCAGGGGCTTGACCTTCTTCACGAAACCTGACTTCGCGTCGAGCACAGGTTTCTGCCTTGCGAGAGCCTCCATGTTCCAATGCATCAAATTCCCGAACAAAACGGCCGCCTCGTCGTCGAGGTTGTGACCGGTAGCGAGGACGACGTAGTCGCCCTTCATCGCTACGTCGTTCATCACATACCGCTTCGACAGACCACACGTCGAACAGGTCGCTCGTCGCGCAACGCTTGCTGCCGTCGGGATGTCATAGCCGTACTGGCTCACCATGTCGACTTCGACGAGACACGCGCCTCGCTCCGAACTGAAAGAGCGGCATCGCCCGACCGACTCTCGCGAGTAGTCGCCGATGCCGAGCCCGATGTAGAGCCCGTCGACTTGGTAGCCGAGTTTCAAGAGGACATCCCAAAGCATCAACGAGTCTTTGCCCCCGCTCACAGCGAGAAGCACGCGGTCGTCATGTGTGAACATCCCTTGTGAGTGGACGGCACGATCGACCTGCTGACGGCAATGGTGAAGAAAGTGTTCGGTGCAAAAAGCTGCGTTATGGCGACGAATTTCGAGACACGCGCGCCCGCGGCAGACCCGGCATTTCATGACGAACATTCCGAAAATTGCCGTGCTCCGCCGGAGATGACCGGCCGAAGCTCGATCGAGTCGTCGTCGACGACGATGATGTCGCCGGTCAAGAGTTCGTCCCTTCGAATAACGATGACGGTCTCCGGATTGATGTCGAGCGCGTCGAGGACGGCACCGACCGTTTTCGGCCCGGCGAGTTCAACGGCGCGGCTCGGGTTACGCAGTGCAACGATCATGGTACGGAGGGTAGTGAGTCGTTTCCATTCCGGCGACCGTCGTTTTCAACGCCCGTCGAATTCGAAATCGCTCCCACGGTCCCGTGATCCTGGCTAAGATCGCTCGCGGTGGAACGCTCGCGGAACCTCATACGCCAAGGAATGCGCGGTAATCGCTGGCGCCTTGCGATCGGCGTCATTCTCGGCGTTGCCGGAATCGTGCGCAGAGCGACACGACCAGAAGAAGAATCGGTCGACCGGCTCGTCCTTCGACCCGGTGAACGTATCGTCATTTCGACGAAGACACCCGATGCAGAGGCGCCGAAACGGCGTCGTTCGAAAAAGACGCGGCATACGCGGTCATGAATCTGAATCCCTTCCGATCCAACGCAGACGACGGTCCGGTCGACGACGGGCTGCAACCGCCGGCAACCACTCCGACCGGCCAACCGACCCGGTCGTCTGCGGTACGGATTCTCGCTGCAGACGAGGTTGCTGCAACCGACACCGCCGAAGCAGGCGCGAATCACCCGTCCGACGATGCCGGGATGACCACTGTCCTTGTCGACGACGACCGGCCCCGTGCAGACGAAAATGCCGACACGGCGGAGGTCGAGGTCGAAGTCGAGGTGAACAAAATGGGCACGCCGCCGAATGCCGACGCGCTGATCCAAATCGGCTCCGGCGCGCCGCGTGGAGCTGAACTGAATCCGCCGAGTCTCGACCGAGATGGCAATCCGCAGAACCATTTCCCGCTGCCCCGTCTCGAACAGAACGTGCGTGAGTACCGACGCCAGCAACGCGTGTGGTCGCGCAGTGGATCGCGGATCGGTCGCCCATTGAAGAAGAAGGCGCTCATCGTCGTGCCACTCTTTTTGGTCGTCGTCGCCGCGGGGTTCGGCGCCTGGTGGTTCCTGGTTCGTGATGCGTCGGGAACCGGCTCGGCGCCGAGCGCTGACACCAGCGCTGTTTCGCGCCCCGACGCGTTTTCGAGCGGGGCGTCTGCCATCGTGGAGGCATTGACGGCGCCCCCACCGACGGCGTCCCCGCTGCCCGTGCCTCCGCCCGCCGAGGCCCCAGTCATCGCTCGTGTCGAGACCGCAGAACCGGTCGTATTCATCACGATCGACGACGGATATCGTGGTGATGCTGCCGTCCTCGACATTCTCCGATCGCGGAATGCCCCTGTCACGGCTTTCCCGGTCGCGGACAAGGCTCTCGACACGAAACCAGATTTCTGGAAACAGATCGAAGCGCTCGGCGGAACCGTCGAGAACCACAGCATGTCACACGCGAACATGGCCCGCATGTCGCCCGAGCAACAAACTGCCGAACTCTGCGGCGCCTCGGATCGCATCGAAAGCGTGCTCGGCCGCAGACCGACAATCGCTCGAATCCCATTCGGGTCATACTCCGCCGAGGCCGGCCAAATTGCTGCGGGTTGCGGAGTTCACGTTCTCGTGCATTGGACGCTAGAAATCCGCGACAAAGCGTGGATCATGGCGCCGGGCAAGCCAGGTCTCGAGGCAGGCGACATCGTCCTCCTCCACTTCAAACCAGCCCTCGCCGAAGAACTCGGAATTCTCTTCGCCGAAATGGATACCAAGGGCCTGACCGCTGCCAACCTCACCGACTACATAGGGCCCGACGCCAAAAGCGCCTGAAAACTCGTCGAGTTCGCCTGTATGTCTATATACGCGTTACTTCGACGATCGTCGATCGCTTAGCACCGAGCTTGCGTCCAAACAAGTACGCGATAGCGATGATCAACAACGACACGAAGATCCCGGTCGCCAGGAGTTGCGGCTTGGCCCGCTCGACACCTCCTTGGAGCACCGCTTCGATCTCGGTGACCTTCGCTTCAATGTCTTCACGCGTGATCTTGCCGTCACCCGTAGTCATTGCTCCCACCTCTCGTGAGCTTTACCGCCAACCCTACGATTACGATGCCAACCACACCGGTCATGACATATGGCAGCCATGACCAACCGGTATTCGGCTCTGGAAATACCCAGACTTCGGTCTGAAACAAACGAAGAAGACCGAGCAGCAATAGGAGGAATCCGCCGCTCAGGACGAATCCGCCGGCAAGCGAGAACACCAGACCCCGACCGAGGAGTTTTGCGGGCTCGATTGTCTCTTGACGGACGTACTCGGTAACGAGGTCACGAAGTTCCTCGAAGAGCACTCCGACCGGCTTGTCTTGCTTATTGCGCCGCATGCGCAGTAAGCGTACAACATGCGAACTACTCCAGTGTGGTTTCGCCCCAGAAAACTTCGCTTCGCTCGTTTCCCGGGGCGAGGGTGCGCCAAGTGACACCGCCCGAAGTGTGTTCCGGCCGAAGTAAATTCGGCCTGGGCGAACTCGGCCCATCGTCCCTGAACTTGGGCGGGCTCAGCGCGTTGTCTTTTGAGTCTCGGCGACTAGGCACACGGCAGTGATTTCGGCGTCCATCGGGGCATTGCCGGGGTGTCCCCGGGTCGCTACCGTACATTGATCGCGGGCAGTACCCGCACGTGAAAATGCAGCGCAGCTCGCCCGAAGGGCGGCGAGCACTTTTTCAAGGGCTCGGCCATTGGGCGATCGCCGCGACGAGGCGATCCTGGAGCGAGCGCGCTTGCGGAATCGATGGCGCCTCGTTTATGAGGATCGCGAACGGCAAACGACCCGCAGCGGTGTCGACGAAGCCAACGAGCGCCGACACGTCCGACAGCGTGCCCGTCTTGGCGTGCACAACTGCGCCCGGGCCACGATCTTCGAGCGTCCCGTCGACTCCTCCGACCGCCAACGAATCGAAGAACACGTCCGCAAAATCGGCGTCCTGCTGGGTTGCCGGCAGCAGGGCATCAAAGTCGTCACAGCTGATCCGATTCGCCGGCGAGAGACCCGACCCGTCGACAATTTCGAGTTCACCGGGATCCTCAACGATTCCCGAGAAATACTCGACAACGGCTTCGACGCCGCCGTCGGTCGTGGCTGAGCCCGACAGCGAGCCGATGTGGCGCATCAAGACCTCGGCAATGTAGTTGTCGCTCCATTTGTTCATGTCCGCGACGATGGCGCTGAGCGGCGGCGACTCGATTGCCGCTACGACCTGGGCGTCAAATGGGGCAATTGCCTCCGAAACCGGACCAGATACTCCTGCCGCCGACAGAAGCGCACGACCGGCCGCAGCCGCAGGATCAGCGCCGTCGTCGGCAGCCCGAGGCCGATTTACCCCAAGCGCCCCGACCTGCGGAGCGAAGCCCGCGCGGATGTCTACCGAATCCCACGACGCCACGCGCTGCGTGTCGTCGAGATGAGAATCGTCGACTCCGACGCCGGCGGCAAAATCTATTCCCGCGGCTTGCACCGCCGCAGCCAAGCCCGTGATGGGCGTGCCGAGGCGATCGCCGTTCGACGCGATCCATGCCTCGGTGACCAGAGTAGGATCGCCGCCTCCACGCAGATACACCGCCCCCGAAGCATCGACGAGCACTTCGGTCTTGAAACGATGGTCGGGCCCGAACCCGTCGAGCGCAGCCGCTGCCGTGAACAGCTTCGTCGTCGATGCCGGAATGAGCGCGATGTCGGGCGAGTCGTCGAACAGCACCGAACCAAACGAGTTCGACGTGACTACGCACATCGAACCGGGCGCCGTTTCGACCAGCGGACGCAGACGTCGGTCGAGCCCGACGCGGCTCGCTACGTTCGATAGCGCGTTGGCTATCCGAGATGCCGACAAGACAGGATCGTGACGGCGAATAGGTGTCGCCGGCGCCGGTCGGGCGAGCGCGAACAACACGATGCCGGATGCGAGCGCCACGATCACGAGCACAACCAGACAGATCGAGTAGATCCGGCGCATGTTACGTTCACGCTTGCGCGCATTCGTCGATGTTCGTTCGCGTCGCATGCAGCCTCGACGTGGTGGATCGAGATAACGTGTAGACGGGACCGCCGGAGCGCCCGTGCGGATCGTTCGATTCTAAGGGGGCCGGCGGGAAATTCGTGGATTGTTAGACGGTTCCACCGAGTGAGACAAGTAGTCCAGCAGCGGTATTACCCTTGGAACCACGTGGCAAGTCTTCGTTGTCGACCGAGAGCAGACCGGATAGATGTCTCCGAGTAGCCGAACCGGAAATTCGGAAGTACCCGACATCGACGAACTGACGCCCGACACGGATGTCAACGATCCCGACCTCTACATCAACCGCGAACTGTCGTGGCTCGAGTTCAACCAACGCGTCATGGCCGAAGCATTCGACGACCGCAATCCCCTGCTCGAACGTGTCCGGTTCTTGTCGATCACGGCCCACAATCTCGACGAATTCTTCATGGTTCGCGTGAGTGGACTCAAACAACAAGTCGCGGCAGGTGTCAATACGACCACGCCCGACGGCATGTCGGCGGCTGAACAGCTTGCCTATATCGATACGCGGTGCCGTCAAATGCTCGACGATTCCGCCAAATGTTTCGACGATGTCCTCAAGCCATTGCTCGAACGTGAGAGATTGGCAGTACGGAATTGGGCGGAGTTGAGCGATCACGACCGCGCTCATCTCAGCGACTATTTCCGCGAAATCATCTATCCGGTCTTGACACCGCTCGCAGTCGATCCGGCACATCCGTTCCCCTACATCTCGAATCTGAGCCTGAGTCTCGCGGTGACCGTGCGCGATCCCGAGAATTTCGACGACCTTTTCGCGCGGGTGAAAGTGCCGAACTTGCTGCCGAGATTCGTCCGACTACCCGCCTCGGATGAAACCGTCCCACTCGAACAGCTAATTGCAGCTCATCTCGAAATGCTCTTTCCCGGTATGGAAATCGTCGAACACCACGCGTTTCGGGTCGTGCGTGACGCCGATTTCGAGATCGAAGAAGACGAAGCCGAAGATCTCCTCCTCGAAATCGAAGCCGGCGTCCGTTCGAGACGGTTCCGCTCTGTCGTGCGGCTTTCGGTATCGCCCGGAATGCCGACGCGAATCCGCGAACTGTTGATGCGAGAACTCGAAGTCACTCCCAAAGACGTGTTCGAAGTGCGGGGCTTGCTCGGACATGCCGATCTCGGCGACCTGTTAGAGGTCGATCGCCCCGACCTCGTGTTTCCGCCTTGGACACCACAGCCGGCGCCTGAACTCGTCGATTCCGACGGCGAGCCCGTCGACTTCTTCGCCCTCATGCGTAACAAGGACATTCTGCTCCACCATCCGTATGAGTCGTTCGACTCATCGGTGGAGCAGTTCATCATGCAGGCAGTCGATGATCCGAATGTTCTTGCGATCAAATCGACGTTGTACCGAACGACATCGGAATCGAGATTGATGCGCGGGCTGGTCAGAGCTGCGGAAGCGGGCAAACAGATCGTTGCCGTCGTCGAGATCAAAGCTCGCTTCGACGAAGAGCGAAACATTCACTGGGCCCGCCAGCTCGAGGCTTCGGGCGCACACGTCGCGTACGGCCTCGTCGGTCTCAAGACCCATTGCAAGGCCATCCTCGTCGTCCGCCAAGAGGGTGACCACATCCAGCGTTACGTCCACATCGGCACCGGCAACTACAACTCGACCACGGCTCGGCTCTACGAAGATCTAGGGCTGCTCTCGACGAATCCGCAACTCGGCGCCGACCTGACTGATCTGTTCAACTTCTTGACTGGATACTCACGGCAGCGCAAGTTTCGCAAGATCGTCGCTGCGCCATATTCGCTGCGCGACGGACTCACATCGCGCATCGACCGCGAAATCCAACACGCAAAAGAAGGCGCCGAAGCGCGAATCCGCATCAAGGACAACAGCCTCCTCGATGCCGAGATGATCGCGAAGATGTATGAGGCTTCGCAGGCGGGTGTCCGCGTCGACCTCGTGATCCGCGGAATCTGTTCGATACGGCCGGGCGTACCCAAGATCAGCGAAAACGTCACCGTTCGCTCGATCATCGGACGCTTCCTCGAACACTCGAGGATCTACGCGTTCGACAACAACGGCAAACCCGAGTATCTGATCGGATCGGCCGATCTGATGCCACGCAATCTCGACCGCCGGGTCGAGGTGCTCGCTCCGGTCATGGATCCCGAATTACAAGATCGGCTCGATGCGATCCTCGAACGCGACCTCCATGACGTTCGACAGGGATGGATACTACATAGCGACGGATCATGGACTCGGGCGATCGATAGCAAAGAACCCGGGTCACAACAACTCTTCATGCAAGAAGCGATCGAAGCGTCTCAGCGCGACGACTGACACCGTCGTTCAAACGGCGGTCAGGTGTCTTCGGATCGGAGTTCGGCGGTCTGTTCCTCGATGTATTTGAGGTACCGAATCAGCTCGTCGGGATCGAACGGCTTCGTCAGGTAGTAGTCGGCGCCCGACTGCCAGCCATGCCATATATCCTGGTCACCGCCGCGTGCTGTCAGAAAGAGAAGCGGGATGTCCTTCGTCACAGGATTGCTGCGTACCGCCTCGAGAACTGCGTAGCCATCGAGCCCCGGCATCATGATGTCACAGACGATCACGTCTGGACGGTTCGTCTGGATCGCCTCGAGCGCCGAAAAACCGTCGGCGCACTCGAGCACCTCATACCCACTCGCCTCGAGATTGATTCGGATGATGAATCGGATGTCGGCATCATCATCGATGACCATGACCTTGCTCGTCATCGGCTTCCCCCTACTCCGGCTCAGTTCTCGTTTCCGAGCGCGATATTACGTAGCTCGTTCGCAGCGGCGGCGGGATCGTCCTTCCCGAAGATCGCCGATCCGGCTACCAAAACCGTGCCGCCGGCCTCGACGACAG
>SDBV01005520.1_pt1 | contig 17823 bp, 10 predicted proteins | sample 2277081 | NCBI WGS metagenome assembly SDBV01 (sample SAMN10402039, study PRJNA504765) | marine sediment metagenome | isolation source: marine sediment core GS10_PC15, 223 cmbsf | place: Arctic Ocean: Southern Knipovich Ridge | collected 2010 | reverse complement strand
TACTTGTAATATCCACAGCAGGGTGGTGGGCTATTGGCACTTTAGTTTCACTTATAGTCGTAGCGGGCCTGTCAAAAACAGTACTTGGTTGGGTCTTTATTGGTGAAGATGAAAATGGAGTAATAATCAAAAAATGGGGATTTGGGCCCGATCTGGAAGAGGGTCGCATAATTGCTACCAACAATCAGGCTGGCATTCAGGCTTTGATGTTGCAACCCGGACTACATTTCTGGAAATGGTGGTGGATGTATAAAATCGAGAAAAATAAAATTGTGACTATTCCTGAGGATTCAATCGGAGTCGTAGAAGCAATGGACGGTGAAAGACTACCAGCTGGTGCGATCCTTGCAACCAAAATAATTGATTGTAATGCATTTCAAAATGCCAGTGGGTTTATTGCTGGCGGAGGAGAGAAGGGTTGGCAGAGAAATTATCTTGCCAACGGACAATACAGAATTAATCCATACCTGTTCAGTGTACAAGTTGTTCCTGCATTGCAAATTGAATCTAACGAAATCGGCTTGGTTACTACTTTAGACGGTGAAGCATTACCAAAGGGAACTATTGCTGGAAAAGAAATCGATCATCATAAAACCTTCCAGGATGCAAATGCCTTTTTAAGTAATAGGGGTAACCGTGGTTTGCAAGAAGAGGTTATCCTTCCAGGTAAGTACTATATCAATCCCAACTTTGCGCAAGTTGAAAGAACCCACATGACAAGAGTGGAAGTAGGTTTTGTTGGAGTTGTTAACTCATTCATTGGTGACGAGGGAGTAGACACAGCCGGTGAGGAGTTTCAGCATGGCAATATTGTGAAAGAAGGTCAAAAAGGTATCTGGGCAAAGACTTTGGATCCTGGATTACATCCTATTCACCCTGGACTGATGGAAGTACTCATGATTCCAACAACAAATCTGGTTCTGAATTGGGACGATGAAAGTACTGGAGAACACGGTCTGGATAAAGCTTTGGGGACTATTAATCTAAGGTCTAAAGATGGTTTTAACTTTGACATGGAGGTGTCTCAGGTGATTAACATAAGTGATAAATCTGCTCCAAAGGTAATTGCTCGTTTTGGCTCAATCGAGAATCTGATTGCTCAAGTTCTGGAACCAACTATTGGAAACTATTTCCGAAACAGTGCTCAGACCAGCGATGCTCTTGAATTCGTATACGGACGAGCTGAAAGACAAAAGGAGGCAAAAAAGTACATCGATGTAATACTTAAGTCATATAATATCGTTTGCGTTGATACCCTGATTGGGGATATTAATCCTCCTCAGAAACTGATGGATATTTTAGCGGAACGAAAAGTAGCAGAAGAGCAACAAGAGATGTTCAAAATGCAGATGCTTTCTGAGGAAAAAAGACAAGAGTTTGTGAAAGCGGAAACTGCTGCAACGAAAGAAAAAGAACTCACATCGGCAAAATATGACAAAGATATTGAGACTCAACTTGCTGATGCAAAAGCTGAAAAAGCGAAAGGTGATCGTGAAGCAAAGAAAATTAATGCTGATGGAACGGCTTACGAATTCGAGACCGTTGGTACTGCACAAGCCAAAAATATTGATGAAGTAGGTACAGCTGAAGCGGGAGTAATCAAGAAGAAAACTGATGCTATGGATAAAGGGCTGTTTGCTCAAGTTGAAATGATAAAATACCTTTCTGAAAACAATATTGAGCTTGTACCAAAAATTCTGGTTCAAGGTGGTGAAGGAGGAGATGGAACTGGTAGCGGTATACTTTCAGCCCTAATCGGAAATGATCTTCTAAATAAAATCACGGATAAAGATAGTCCGAGAAAAGAGATTCCGAAGAAAGATAAGCCAGGTAAATAGTGGTCGACTTGTCAATGACAATGCCATTGGGTATGTGTGAAAGAATAAAAACGCAACAGCAGGTCAAACTGCATAGCGGATGTGGGTATATTGACAATTCACCTTTCTGGTATATGAACTACAACTACTGCTTCAACGCAACCTTCGTAAATATATATTCAGGTATTTCCTGGTCGAACTTAATACTCGTGATCTGTACTTCTGTTCCGTCACCGGTTTTAAGCATGTCTTTGTACCTCATTTTCATCGGGAACCACTTGCCCTGGATCTTTTGCACATCACCTTAAGTAGTTCTTTTCAATAACTGGCCGTTTGACCTACATTTGCTTTGAAGCTATGTAGTCATCTACAAGCGTTTCAAGAACATTTAACGGAAGCGCACCATTCGTCAGTATTACGTCATGAAACTCCCGGATGTCATATGAATCACCAAGAGCGTCTGAGGCCTTCTTCCTTAGCTCTAATATTTTCAACATACCAATCTTGTACGCTGTCGCCTGGGAAGCCATCACAATATGACGCTCCACCATCCGCTCACAATCCCTTTCGCTCCCGGAAGTATTTGCCTGGTAGTAATCAATCCCCTCTTGCCGGGTCCATTTTTTCAAATGAATACCCGTATCAACCACTAACCTGCAAGCTCTCCAAAGCTCCATGGCCAGCCTTCCGTAGTCACTGTATGGGTTGGCATACATACCGATCTCTTTAGGAAGGTACTCGCAGTAAAGGCCCCAACCTTCAATATGGGCGGTGTAGCCTCCTATTTTCCTAAACATTGGAATGCCGGTAAGCTCTTGTGAAATAGTCCTGTCCATATGGTGTCCCGGAATTCCTTCATGGTAGGCCAGAGCTTCCATCTCATATTTGGGCATGTTGCGGCTGTTGTACAGGTTTGCGTAGTAGGTACCGGGGCGTGAGCCATCAAGTGCCGGTGCATTGTAGAATGCCTTTCCAGCCGATTTCTCTCTAAATTCCTCCACTCTTTTAACAACCATTTTAGCTTTAGGCTTTGTCAGGAAAAGCTCATCCAGCCTGGCTTCCATGTTATCGATGATGGTTTTGGCACTGTCCATGTAATCCTGCTTGCCCTCTTCCGTATTGGGGTAGTAAAATTGGTCGTCAGTACGAAGAAATTCGAAGAATGCCTGAAGGTCACCTTCAAACTCTACCTGGCCCATGATCTCACGCATCTCGCTGTGGATCCGATCGACTTCAGAGAGGCCAATTTGATGAATTTCTTCGGCCGTGAGATTAGTAGTCGTGGTCCTTTTTAAAGCGTTATCATAATACGAACTGCCGTTTTCAAACTTCCATACACCATCATCTTCATTGGCTCGTTCCTGCTGCCCTTTTAAAAATGCAATCAGTGATTCATAAGCTGGTTTTACGCCGCTTATTAACGCATTATTCGCTTCATCAATCAGGGACTTCTTTTCATCGTCACCGATGTCAAGTTTATTTACTTTAACAGTAAAATCAGCCAATAACGTGGACTCCCTGTCCAGGTTATCGAAAGGAGCTCCGGTTATAATATTCTTGCAATCATCAATCACTCTCGGGAAAACGAACTTAGGTGGTATAATCCCCTTCTCTTCACGAATTTCCAAAGATTTGATGAGTTGAGTAAAAAAGTCAGGCAAAATTTCCAGTCGATTTATATAAGCCCGGGCATCTGAAACAGTATCAATAGGGTGCATGTTTATCAACATAGCAGGGGCCTGGGAATGAGCGCCAAACATCTGATTTACAGGATAATTGTGATATCGATATTGATGATCAGAAATTTCATTTTCTGCATCCTGAATAAAGAGGTCATAGCTAATCCTGGTTTGATTGTTCAGCGCATCAAAAATGATAGAGTCTTTCATCCACTTCAGATTATCCTTTGTGATCTGGTGTTCTAGATCAGCAAATTCTTCACTCAGGTCTTCCCATTTGTCATTGTCTTTTTTTATACCCAAATAAGCCTGGAACATCGGATGCCTGTCCATAGTCTCATTGAATACATTATCAAAAAAGGTATTTGCTTTTGCAGATTCAGCCTCAACTTGCTCGTTTGTATAGGTGATTGATTCAGGATTTGTGTTGCAGCTAAACATAAAAGTAATGCCCAGGACTGCAAGTATTAATTTTTTCATGGTTGGATTGGGGTTAATTGAGAAGATGAAATTAGTTAAAAAGCGCGGATTCTGCAATTGGATTAAAAATGACATCTGGTATCCCAATTCATCACGCAAAAAAGAGGCTGTGTTTGCCAATTAAATTCATCAACTTACAATATAATTAATCTACGTTATCCCACAGTACCGGATATCGAATATGCTTAAAACAAATTTGGTTATATATCGCTTAATCATCAATTGTAATCACATGAAATCATCCCTGCTTTGTCTGCTTTATAGCGTAATATTTTCGTTTTCATATGCCCAACCTATTCCCCTGCCTGAGCATCCTAATCCCATTCACAAAAGAGACCATTGGGTGAATTTGAACGGGAAGTGGGATTTTGCATTTGATTCGATGGACATTGGAATTGATCAAAATTGGGCATCCGGAAATATCAGCTTTAATCAAAATATACAAATCCCTTTTCCCTGGGGATCGAATTTATCCGGTGTACCTGATGATGCTGATATAGCCTGGTATAAACGGAATATTAATGTGTCTTCAGAATGGCAGGGAAGGAGAGTGTTCATTATCATAGGGGCATCTGATTGGGAAACCCATGTGTGGTTGGATGGCAAACTTTTAGGAAGTCACCAGGGTGGATATGTACCGTTTGAATTTGAAATTACAGAACATTTAAAATATAACCAGGAGATGGTGCTTGTTATCAGGGCAGATGATGCAAGAAGACCACATACGCTTTATGGAAAACAAGGCTATGGTAATGCACGGGGAGTCTGGCAAACCGTTTATCTTGAATCAAGGGGAAAGGAATACATTGAAGCCATACATTGTACGCCAGATATTGACAATCAGCAGGTTGAAGTCACGGCATATCTCCCTGAACCTGTTGCAGATGAAACGGAATTACAGGTAATTGTTACAGGGACCGGTAGTCCACTTTCAACTACTGTTACATTCAAGAAAGGTCAGAGTAAAGCCAGGGCTACCATTGCTATACCTAATCAAAGACTTTGGACACTGGACGATCCTTATCTCTACGATGTGGAAGCTACTTACGGAGATGATGTGTTACATAGCTATTTTGGAATGCGAAAAATTGGAGTAGTTAATTTACCCGGGACTGATATCCCGTACATCGCCCTTAATAATGAACCCATTTATTTGCAGATGGCATTGGACCAATCGTACCACCCGGATGGATTTTACACATTTCCGGATGATCAGTTTATGATTGATGAAATTAAGCGCAGTAAGTCAATCGGACTGAATGGTATCCGGACCCACATAAAAGTGGAAGTTCCAAGAAAGCTGTACTGGGCAGATAAACTGGGATTGCTGGTAATGGAAGATCTGCCCAATAGCTGGGGTGATCCCGAGGAGCGAATGCAAAAGGAATCCACATACACGCTGCGAGAGATGATCAAAAGGGATTACAATCATCCCTCTATTTTCTCATGGGTGATCATAAACGAAACCTGGGGTATGACCACCCGGTCAAAAAACGGGAGAGAATATTTACCGGAAACACAACAATGGCTGGTATCGATGGTTCACCTGGCAAAGTCACTCGATCCAAGTCGCCTGGTGGAAGATAATTCTATCTGTTGTGGGCGAGGGCATACAGTTACGGATATCAATTCATGGCACGTTTATCTGCCCGGGTATGCATGGGATGAATATTTGTCGAAACAAAGTGACAGTACATTTGTTGGCAGTGGTTATAATTATGAAGAAGGTTTTTTCCAGGGGAGTGAGCCAAACTTTAATTCAGAATGTGGAAATGTATGGGGTTACGAAGGCAGTACCGGCGATGTAGACTGGAGTTGGGATTATCACAGGATGATCAACAGCTTTCGAAAGTATCCTAAAATTGGTGGTTGGCTCTATACTGAACACCACGATGTCATCAACGAGTGGAATGGTTACTGGCGATTTGACCGTTCTAAAAAATTTACGGGATTTGAAGATATTGTACCAGGAATGAGCTTAAATGATCTCCATTCTAAACTCTATGTCTCCACCGGGCAAGAGATCTGTTACACGGTAAAAGCAGGAGAAGAATTTGAAGTACCAGTATACATATCATCGATGAGCTCACAGGAATTTCCTGCAGGATTAGTTTTAGAATATGAATTGCAGACTATAAATTACCTGGGAGAGACTGAAAAGGTTAAGGTTAATGGAAGCAGGGCTATAACTTATACACCCTGGATGCAGGAAAAGCTTGATCCTATAAAACTCAGTGCTCCTGAAAACAATGGCTTGTCAACATTACAATTGATTCTGAAAGCACCATCGGGTAAAATCCTCCACAGAAACTTCGTTCACGTTATAACCATCGATGGCGAGAACAAAGCAGGTGTACATGTAATGAGTGTAGCTGCGAAGGACTATTCTGATGCACAATGGACGAAGAAGACCTGGGATGCTTTGGAGGGCAAGAAAGTAAATGGGGCAGGAGATGGATATTTTGAATATACTATCAATATGGGAGTTGACATTGATTTCGATGATATTAAAGAAGCATATTTCATTATCGAAGCTTCAGCAAAAGAATTATTTGTAAAAGACCAGGAGGCATACAATCGTAACCAGGACTTTATGAGAGGATCAAAGGTAGAGCCCAGCAGCAATCCGAATTCATACCCGATGACCGATGAGACAAAGTTTCCTTCAACAGTCAGGATTTTTGTTAACGACAAAGAACACAGCGAAGTAATTCTTCCTGATGACCCGGCAGATCACCGGGGTGTACTTTCATGGAATGCACAACCCCGGGACAGGAAACTTAGAGAAGCAGGGTCGTATGGTTACCTCATTAAAATTTCCCTGGATCATGAAATGCTTCAGGATATTAAACTACAGGGTGCCCTGAAAATCAAACTGGAATCGTTAAATGGCGGTGGGCTGGCAATCTATGGGAAAGATTTTGGGCGATATCCTTTCGATCCTTCATTGGTTCTGAAATTTGACAACTAAGGTATTATTCATTTGATGAAGTTAACTACGACCTACTCACTGCAGGTTCTGTAAATCAGGTACAGCACTTACATTTTTTGACCTCGCCTGACTTCCAGGATTTATTCAGTGTTGGATATGAGAATGTTTTAGAAAAAGCTAACTTTATCAAAAGGAATCCTCGGCCGTTAACACTAATTAAAATAAAAAAAATATGAAACAGTTAATTTATCTCGTCCTTTTCTTGTTGATTTCAAAAACAAATGCACAAGAGAATATATCCTATCAAAAACCACCAAAAGTAATTTTGGATCTTGTTGACATTCAAAGAGCTCCTTCTGTTCTTTTGGATGCCAATAAAGAATATATGGTATTGCTATCAAGAAATGCATATAAAACAATAAAAGAGCTTTCGCAGGAAGAACTCCGGCTAGGAGGATTGCGCATAGATCCAAATACCAATATAGGTAGCAGGGTTACGTATTATAATAATATTCAAATTAAAAATATTAATAAGGAGAATACTGAAATAATACAGGTCAGTGGATTACCGGAGAACCCTCGATTAACTAATTTCACCTGGTCACCGGATCAGAAAAAGATCTCCTTAACACATACAATTTCGGATGGTGTTGAAGTTTGGGTGCTTGACATTCAAGCAGCCAGTGTGAAAAAACTGACAGAAGCCAGCGTTAATGCGAACCTGGGTGATGTTATTAACTGGTTTGAAGATGGCCAATCTATATTGGTTAAAATGGTTTCTGAGGATAGAAAAAATTTGATTAATACCAGGACAGTTGTTCCTTCCGGACCAACCATTTCAGTTAACGATGGTAAAAAAGCACAGAATAGAACGTATCAGGATCTTTTGAAAAATAAAAATGATGAGCATAATTTTGAACAACTAGCCCTATCGGAAATTTATAAAGTATCACTTAATGGAAGTATAGAAAAATGGCTGGGAAGTGCAATTTACAGAAGTGTTAATTTTTCTCCGGATGGTAGTTATATTTTGGTCAACACTGTGGAAAAACCATTTTCATATTTAGTTCCCTATAGAAGATTTCCTTCTAAAACTACAATTTACACCAAAGATGGTAAAAAAGTACAGACAGTTTTAGAAGTACCATTAATTGAGGATTTACCCAAGGGATTTATGGCTGTCAGACAAGGAAAAAGAAATTTTGTCTGGAGGAATGACAAACCTGCAACATTGATATATAGAGTAGCCCTTGATGGTGGCGATCCAAAAAATGAAGTAGAATACCGTGATGAAGTATTTGAATTGGAGGCACCTTTTAATTCAAATCCGAAAAGTATTTTAAAAACTATTAATCGTTTTTCTGGCATTGATTGGGGTAAGAATGATGTAGCAATTGCATATGATTATTGGTGGAATACCAGAAACACAAAAACGTATGTATTCAACCCTGCAGATGATTCTCAAAAACCTAAAATAATTTCGGATAGAAACTATCAGGATCGTTATAGTGATCCCGGAAATTTTATTACGAAAAGAAACAATATGGGAAGTTCTGTACTGGTTTTAGATGGAGAAAATGCTTTTCTGATTGGCGACGGTTTTTCAGAGAAGGGCCAGTTCCCATTTGTTGATAAGGTAAATTTAAAGACAGAGAAAAGACTTCGATTGTACCATTCAGAATATACAGATAAAAAAGAAGATTTACGGGAATTTGATCCGGAGAAGAATGAATTGTTGGTCCGTATCGAATCGTCTAATGAATATCCGAATTATTTTTTTAGAGATGTGAAACGAAATAAATTAAGACAGTTAACTTATTTCGAAAACCCATTCGAAAGTATACAAAATGTTCATAAAGAAGTTATAAATTATAAAAGGGAAGATGGTTTAGAACTTTCGGGCACACTATACCTCCCAATTGGATATGATATAAATAAGAGAGAAAAAATGCCAATGATTATGTGGGCTTATCCCAGAGAGTTTAAAGATAAATCGAGTGCCGGTCAAAGCACCCAAAATCCTAACGAGTTCACATACCCGTATTATGGCTCTATGGTTTATTGGGTTACAAGAGGTTATGTTGTTTTGGATGATGCCTCTTTTCCCATTGTAGGGGAAGGCGATACACAACCGAACGATTCTTTTCGAGATCAATTAGTTGCAAACGCTAAAGCCGCTATTAATGCTGTGGATAATTTAGGGTATATAGACCCGGGTAGGGTCGCTGTGGGTGGACATAGTTATGGTGCGTTTATGGTAGCAAATCTACTTTCTCATTCAGATTTATTTGCGGCAGGAATTGCCAGAAGTGGAGCTTATAACAGAACATTGACACCTTTTGGCTTTCAAAGCGAAGAGCGGTCATATTGGGAGGCTCCGGAAATATATTATGATATGTCGCCTTTTATGCATGCTGATAAAATGAATAACCCTTTGTTGTTGATACATGGTGAGGCAGATAACAATTCTGGCACTTATCCAATGCAAAGCGAACGATACTTTAATGCATTAAAAGGACTTGGCGCAACGGTAAGATTGGTAATCCTGCCCAAAGAAAGTCATGGCTATAGATCAATGGAAAGTATTCTTCATTTGCTTTGGGAGCAGGATGAATGGTTAGAGAAACATGTGAAAAACAAATCAGTTACAGCGAGCAATTAAGCTCAAATAACGGTTCTCTCAAGACTTTGGCAAATCACTGTACTCAGAGTCAGAACTTCACTGATAATGCTGGTGAGTAGGCTCTTCAGGTTTCGGACTCCTGTGGCTAAAAGAATTCATTTATTAGATAATACTTTATATCTTAAGTTTTCATTTCTGATAAATTAAGAATGAGGATAAGAAAAATGTTATCGAATGTGCAAGTGGCTATTCATTATTCCGGATGGCTATTTTTTTTCCTTATACTTTTTAGCCAATGTACCAGAAAAGACGAAGTTTATCTTTTCCGAATGGGGCATGTCGCGAATGAAGACCATACCTGGCATCAGGCTTTTCTTTATTTCAGTGAGCAAATAAAGGTACGCTCCGGTGGAAAGATAATAGTGGAAGTGTATCCCAATGAACAGCTTGGGAAGGAGGTGGAGATCATCCGTAGTATCGGCCTGGGGATTGCGGATATGACCGTAACAGGAGGAACGCTGCAGAACTGGACCCAACTAGCAGCATTTTCGGATATGCCCTTCGTTTTGAGGGATACACTGCATTTACAGTCGCTTGTGGAAAGTACGTTGGCAAAGCAAATTGAACAGGCAATATTGGATGATACGGATATGAGAGTGGTGGCATACTTTCAAAGAGGGCCAAGGTACCTGACTTCAAACCGACCAATTCGGTCACCTGATGACTTGAATGGGATCATCATTCGGGTTCCCAACGTGCCATCGTATGTGACTGCATGGAGTGGAATGGGTGCCAAACCCACGCCTATGGCCTTCTCTGAAGTTTTCACTTCTTTACAGCAGGGAACAATTGAAGCCCAGGAAAATCCATTAGCCATGATCCGTAGTGCTAATTTTGATGAAGTACAAAAGTATGTTAACCTCACCGGGCATGTGATCAGCTGGGGATATGTGGTTGTAGGTGAAGATAAATTTCAAAGTATGCCTGATGACCTCAAATCCCTTTTTCTGGAATGTGCAAAAGAAATGCAGGTTTATGAGCATCGTCTTTTTCTGGAAAAGGAAAGACAGCTGAGAATTGAACTGGAAGCCTCGGGCATGCAGTTCATAGAAGTAGATAAGGAAGATTTTATTGAAAAAGGGTCAGCCGCGGTTTATGCTGGACTGACACCAGAAATGAAAGCTATTTATGATCAGATCAGATCTATGAAGTGAAGAATTTGAAGCACCATCTCACCAGATTTTTTGAGGCAGGAGCGACCATTAGCACCTTGCTATTGATAGCAAGCGTAACCGTTCAGATCTATGCGAGGTTCTTTTTGGAAAATACACCGGTATGGACGGAGGAAGCTTCAAGATTTTTTTTCATCTACACAATCGCATTTTCGTCAGGAATAGCTTTTAGCGAAGGCTATTTTGTTAGTATGGATATTGTTTACAAGGGTCTCAAAAAACGGATGAAAAAAATGGTTGATATTTTTAACCAGGTGATTATCATCGTATTATTTCTCGTGATTTCAGTTTTTTCCATTCAGTTTATTTTAATGGGTCAGAATGAAACTTCCCCCAGTCTTGAGATTAAAATGTCATTTGCTTTTACGAGTATATTGGTCATGGCCCTTTCACTGACCTTTTATGGGATCGACCAGCTTTTACAATTTTTAAAAGACAAAAAATGATCCTGGCCTTAATCTCCATATTTATTTTCTGCCTGATCATCAGGATACCGATTGCTTTTGCATTGGGGATTTCCTGTTTTGTTTATGTGCTGCTTGCAGATATACCGCTTGTAATCCTTCCAATGAAGATGTACTCAGGAATAGATGTATTTGTTTTATTAAGTATCCCCGGGTTCATTTTGGCGGGCAACTTAATGAATCATGGCGGTCTTACAGAGAAAATTATTTCATTTTGCAATCATTTGCTTGGCCATATTCGTGGAGGACTTTCCCTGGCTAACGTAGGAGCTTCCATGCTTTTTGCGGGCATCTCGGGTACTGCAATAGCAGATACCGCCAGCCTTGGATCGGTAATGATCCCTGCAATGAAGAAAGAAGGTTACAAGGCAGGATTTTCATGTGCCGTTACGGCAGCCTCTTCAACCATCGGTCCCATCATTCCCCCCAGCGTTCCCATGATCATTGCAGCAACCCTCACAGGCTTGTCAGTGGGGAAATTATTCCTGGCAGGAGCCATTCCCGGCTTTTTGTTGGGATTGGGTTTAATGCTTGTGGCTTATATTATTTCAGTAAGGGAGAAGTACCCCAAACACAAGCGAAGTACGCTACCACAAGTGCTGCGAGGGTTTATTGATACATTTTGGGCATTACTCATGACCTTCATCATCCTCTTTGGAATTGTTGGTGGCGTATTTACGCCCACTGAAGCATCCATCATTGCTGTAATCTATGCAGCACTTATTGGGATCTTTGTTTACAAAAAGTTGTCATTAAAAAGCCTTCCGGGAATTGTATTGGATTCAATGAAAACCTCGGCATCCCTGATGATCCTGGTTGGGTTTGCCAATCTTTTTGGATGGATATTGATTACGGAGCAACTGCCCCAGGAGATTTCAAACCAGATACTTGGATTCACGCATAATAAATTCGTTGTGTTATTGCTGATTAATCTTTTGCTCCTGTTTATAGGCACCTTTATGGAAACTATTGCCGCTTTGCTGATTATGTTTCCGGTATTACTGAAAGTGGCGATTACAGTCGGTATTGATCCGATTCAATTTGCAGTTATTGCCGTACTCAACCTGATGATAGGATTAACAACACCACCTGTAGGAGTATGTTTGTTTGTTGCATCCAGTATTGGCAAAACCCCGTTGATGGAGGTAAGCAGGGCGGGGATACCTTTTTTGATTGTTAGTTTGATTGTATTGATGTTGGTTTCCTATATTCCGGAAATTTCACTGTTTCTGCCTGATTTATTTATGGATTGATTTTGAGAAATATTCAATAATGAAAATTGTCAGACCATATGTTCATGTTTACATTTGGTTTCTTGATTTTAAGAATATTGAAAACGAGGATTGGAAATATTAATCTACTTCTATTTATGTTCGTAGCATGATCATTTTGGAAAGGATACGCATAAATCGTAATTTTCATGTGAAATACCAGGAATATCGATCATAATAAATCTTTTGGAGTAATCTACTCATCCTAATATGATAGAGCAATTCGCACTTAAGGCAAAACATTACCAGGTTTTCGGCTTCCTCATTATAGCCGCTATGATGCAAATTTTCCTGCCCAATCATAATCTGGCTGCTTTACTGACAAAAAATATTTTAACTGTTATGGCATTTATCTGGATCTATATGTTAGGAAAAGGGCTTAATCATTGCCTGAATGGTCCTTCCAGATTGTCCGAAACGTTTCAAACCTTTAGTTTCTTTTTCATAATTGGATTTACAGAATATATATTCGTAAATCTGTGGAGGGGACAAGGGATTCCGGTGAATCTTTATGGCTTTGGTGTTCCACTCATTTTGTATTCCACGTTTTCATATGGCTACTTATTTTACTTTGCTGCAAAGGCATTGACATCAGCAGAAAATGGTAAACGAACTTCATTAGGTGATTATATTGGAGTGATGTTTTGGCTCATGATCGGATGGGGTGTGTGGGTTATTCAGCCAAGGGTAAATAAGGTATATGAAGATAGTAAGGGTGAGTTTGCAGGATGAAGATGAGAGGAATTCTATGAAATGAGTCTTCGTTAAGCTTTGTCAACTGCAAAACAATGTAGTACCTCCGAAATGATACCAGGATCGCTATTACTGTTTATGATTAAACAATAAACTGGAAACTTGCCATTATGAAAGCCAAAAAGATAACACTCACCTACCTGACGACCTATTTAGCCATTGGAGGTATAGGATTTGCACTTTTCCCTGATCAGATTTTAAAACTTTTTTTCTCCAATGGTAACTATGGAGACATCATGCCCAGGATGGTGGGAATGTTCATGTGTGCGCTTGGTTTTTTGATTTTTCGAATTTTAAAAAACGAGGATTGGAAATATTATTCTGCTACTATTTATGTTCGTAGCAGTATCGTTTTATTTTTGTTTTGGTTGTATTACAAATCCGACGATCCCATGTTATTAGTTGTAAATGGCATCGTTCTTCTTGGTTTAATCCCTTCTATTTTCATACATTTTGGAAATAAAGAATACCTATCGAAAACACCGTGAGAGCTCGCTCGCTTTTTTTTATTCCTGATCATTTTTTACTTATAATTAATTGGGATTAACGGGTTTGTGTATTAAATTTAAATAGGAGGTCACTCAATAATTTGTGGCTGTCGCGATAGCTGTCTGGAGCCACCAATATTGGTGAGATTATAATACACATAAATCGTAATTTATAAGAAAAATCACAGCGATATGTCACAGCTCTTAACAATGGGTGTGATTGGAATATCACAAAAGAAAACGAAAAGCGGGTACCGCTTCATCCGGAACATATAACAAGCATTCCTGATAAATTGCGAAAACAAATCACTTTTGAAAAAGGCTATGGGCTGAGATTTGGTGTGGATGACAATACAATAGCCAAACATACATCAGGAATGGTTGTCGGCAGGGAAGAAATTCTGAATGGATTTGATTGTATACTTATGCCCAAACCTTTGGCAAAAGATTTGTCGAAAGTACGGGAAGGTGCAGTTGTATGGGGTTGGCCGCATTGTGCACAACAGAAAGAAATTACTCAGGTATCAATAGATAGAAAATTAACTCTTATTGCCTGGGAAGGAATGATTGCATGGAGCCGGACAGGTGATAAAATTATGCCCATTTTCCATAAAAATAATGAGTTGGCAGGTTATGCCGGAGTAAATCACGCACTAAGCCTGACCGGGATCTGTGGATATTACGGAAAATCTATGAAAGCAGCAGTGATCAGCTTTGGATCGGTTAGCCGTGGGGCAATTTATGCATTGCAAGGTCAGGGTTTTAAAGATATCACGGTCCTGACATGTCGTCCTTCAAATGAGGTGAAAGATCAAATACCAGGCATAGCATTCAAACAAATGAAAAATGATGGATCAGGAAAGATGGTTGCAGTTGAACCTGAAGGTAGTATACGTCCGCTTATAGAAGTATTAGCAGATGTACAAATAATTGTGAACGGGGTTCGTCAGGATACTGACCATCCAAAAATGTATGTACCAGCACACAATGCGGATAGATTAATGAATCGCACGCTAATTATTGACATAAGTTGTGATAAAGGAATGGGCTTTTGGTGTGCCAGACCAACATCTTTTGAAGACCCGATGTTTGAAGTGGATGGCAAATATTATTATGCTGTAGATCACAGCCCAAGCTATTATTGGAATTCTGCTTCATGGGAACTTTCGAATGCACTACTTCCATTTTTGCCGGTAGTTCTGGGGGGACCAAATGCATGGGAGAAGAGTGTAATAATTTCAAAATCCATAGATATTCACGAAGGAGTAATTCAAAATTCAAAAATTCTTTCATTTCAAAATCGTGGGAAAGAATATCCGCACAAATTTCGTCTATGAATTAAATGACAAGAAATTCAAATTGTATTACATACGGTTATATTGAACAGCTACCCTCTATGTGCATTGAAGGCGAACAAGTAAAGCTGCATTGCCATACAACTGTCGTTGCTGAATCCTTGTAAGTAGAACCATTTGTTTCCATAACTAATCCAATTACATTTGAATACGTCATTAAAACATATCAATCATGTCAGCAAATAAAAATTTTGGTTTTACAGCATTAGCGCTGTGTTTATTAGTTGCTTCCTGTCAGGTAGGACAGGTTCAAAAGGAATTATCTGTTAATTCCCTCTTTTCTGATCACATGGTCCTTCAACAACAGGAAGAAGTAGCCTTTTGGGGAGAATACACCCCGAAAGAAGAAGTTACCGTTTCAGGAAGCTGGGGAAAAGAAACTTCAGGGTTAGTCGATAACAAGGGAAATTGGACACTCAAACTTTCTACGCCCGAAGCAGGCGGACCGTTCACGGTGAGTGTTGCAACAAAAGATAATACAGTTACTATCAACGATGTAATGGTTGGTGAGGTTTGGCTGGCATCAGGCCAGTCCAATATGTCAATGCCCGTAGCAGGCTGGCCTCCCAATGACCTTATTGACAATTCTACCAAAGAAATTTCCAGTGCAGACTACCCGGGAATCAGAATGTTTACAGTAGCAAGGAACCTCTCATTAGAATCTTTGGATTCAATCGTGGGCCAATGGGATGTAGCTTCTCCGGAAACAACAGGTGAGTTTAGTGCCGCGGCGTATTTTTTCGCCCGCAGGTTGCACCGGGAATTGAATATTCCCATAGGGATAATTCACACCAGCTGGGGAGGAACGGTAGCTGAAGCCTGGACGAGCAAAGGTTCGTTGAAAACTTTGGGTGATTTTGATCAGGAAATAACAAGACTGGAAAAGAAAGACGGACAACAGATGACGTTGGAGTGGTTTTCAAAATGGGATACGGTGGCGTACCCCCAAACGGAAAAGGGATGGGATAATATTGATTTTGACGATTTAGCAGTAGTTCAACCTGGTTTTTCTGATGAACAATGGTTACCCATAGAACTACCGGGAAGATTTGATGCATTTGATTCGGGAGAATTGGACGGAGCATTTTGGTTTAGAAAAACAGTTGTAATAGAAGACACCGGATCAGACTATACACTTTCATTTGGATTTGTGGATGATATGGATGCTACTTATGTAAATGGTACGAAAGTGGGAGGGATGGCAGGAAGTGGAAAATATAATGTTGCCAGAGAATTTACAGTTCCTAAATCAATTCTTAAAAAAGGTAAGAACATCATCGCCATCAGGGCAATTGATACCGGTGGACCGGGTATAATTGGAGGACCGATGATTTTATCCAATAAATCCGGGGCATCAATTTCACTGGAAGGGAGTTGGAAATATATGCCGGTCGCTGAGATCTATGAAAATAAATTTTATGTTTATGACATCAATAATTCCAGTTTTCTGGAACGTCCCAATATTGTTAAACTCCATCCGAATTTACCCACAGTACTCTATAATGCCATGATTCATCCCCTCCTTCCTTTTACCATCAAAGGAGCTATTTGGTACCAGGGCGAATCCAATGTAGGTCGTGCAGTGCAGTACAAGAGGTTATTTCCGGCTATGATTGAAGATTGGAGAGCCCGATGGAAATCTGATTTTTCGTTTTACTTTGTTCAAATTGCTCCTTTTCATTATCAATCAAGTGGCGATGCGTCATTAGATATGTCTCAGAAATTAAGAGATGCGCAAAGACTTTCATTACAGACAAAAAATACAGGAATGGTAGTGACCATGGATATTGGTAATTTCACAAATATTCATCCGGCAAATAAACAGGATGTGGGTGCCCGGTTGGCGGGGTTGGCGCTTGCTAATGATTATGGGAAACAATTGGTAGCATCGGGACCATTGTATAAAGATCTGGAACAGTCCGGGAATATGCTGATAATTGATTTTGATTATAAAGGCACCGGGTTGATATCTATTGATGGAGATTTATCCGGATTTGAAATTGCCGGGGCGGACAAAAAGTATGTATTGGCTGAGGCAAATATTGTAAATAACAAAATACAGGTTTATGCAGCTTCTATCACCCAACCGGAATATGCCCGTTATGCATGGCGTGATAATGGAATTGCAACCCTATTTAACAAGGAAGGTCTGCCGGCTTCTTCCTTTACAACAGAAAATTAATTTTGTGATTTTGGAGTCATAAAAAACCCATAAACAATGGTAATGAAATCATATCACCTATATGCTTCATCTACCTGACATTTGCTATATGATTACAAATTAATATGTTCATATACACCACCTCCCCCTACGCCCCCGCCAGCGGGGGACATTGGAACTCAGAATTAATGAGAATAAATGAAGTATCATTTTTAATCTTTGAACACAGAAATGCTTAGATAAATAAGCCTATTTAATTTAATTGCCAAACATGTATTTCGAAATTAAAGACAAAATATTATTTCATAAATCAACAAAATAATAGATAAAATACACGAGTTAATCAAATCAAATGAAATAATGTTTTCACTGGTTACACGAAAACAGTTTCGATGTCCCCCTCCGGAGGGGGTAGGGGGAGGTAAAGCATTGAAACAGAATGAAATGTCTAAAATCTATAAAAGAGCAAAATTAGTGTAATTTTTCAGGAAGAGATAAAGAGAAGATTAATTTTAGGCGGACGATAGGAAATTAATATGAATGATTCTAAAATAAATGTAGGGTTAGC
>SDBV01005519.1_pt1 | contig 17823 bp, 10 predicted proteins | sample 2277081 | NCBI WGS metagenome assembly SDBV01 (sample SAMN10402039, study PRJNA504765) | marine sediment metagenome | isolation source: marine sediment core GS10_PC15, 223 cmbsf | place: Arctic Ocean: Southern Knipovich Ridge | collected 2010 | reverse complement strand
GCTTCATCGGCGTCAACCAGGCATTTTGCGAGTTGACCGGCTACACGGAAGAGCAACTGCTGGATCGCAGCTTCCAGGCGATCACGCACCCCGACGACCTCGAGCAGGGCGTCGAGGTGCTGCGCGCGCTGATGGCCGGTGAGCGGGACACGGCACACGTGGTCAAGCGCTACCTGCGCCCCGATGGAAGCTCCGTATGGGCCGATGTGAAGCTGTCGATCGTGCGCGATCCAGACGGGGAGCCCCAGTTTTGCGTCGCCCAGACGTTAGACATCACCGAGCGCAGGCACGAGGAGCAGGCGCTACGCAACGCCGAGCGTGAGATGACGGACGCTTTCGAACACGGGCCGCTGGGGATGGTGCTTGCGACGGTGGAAGGAGGTCTTGTGCGAGCCAACCAGGCCTTCTGTCGCATGACCGGCTACGAGGAGCGCGAGCTGGTCGGGTACCACGCCAGGATGCTCGCGCACGAGGCCGAGGTCGGAGACATCCTGGCTCGGGTTCGCAGCCTGGCTGCCGGCGAGATCACGGCGGTCGAGGACGAGTTTCGGTACATAAAGGCCGACGGCAGCACCGGATGGGTTCAGGTGAGCGCATCGCTGGTGCGCGCCGAGCAAGGTGGAGCGCCGCAGTACCTGATCGCCCAGCTACAGGAGATCACTGATCGCAGGGAGGCTCAAGAGGAGCTGGTACGGGCCCTGTCGATCCATGCGGCGACGATCGAGTCGACCACCGACGGGCTGCTGGTTGTGGACAACGACGGCCGCATCATCAGCTTCAACGGGCTGTTCGTAGAGATGTGGGGGATTCCCAGCGAGATTCTCGAAGCGCGCGACGACGATCGCGCGATTGCCTTTGTTCTCGACCAGCTGATCGACCCCGATGAGTTTCTGGGTAAGGTGCGCGAGCTCTACGGGCAGCCAACGGCAGAGAGCCACGACGTGCTCAACTTCAAGGACGGACGGATCTTTGAGCGCTACTCGAAGCCCCACCTGATCGATGGGGAGCCGGCGGGCAGGGTCTGGAGCTTTCGCGACGTCACGACCTTGCAGGAGGCCCAGCAGCGCTTGCGGAGCGCGTTCGAAGATGCGCCGATCGGGATCGGCTTGATCAGCGTCGATCGGGAGAGCGCAGGACGCATCCTGCAGGTGAACCCGGCCTTGTGCGAGATGCTGGGCCGCTCGGAGGAAGAGCTTCTTGCCACCGACATGCAGTCGATCACCCACCCCGAGGACGTCGAGTCGAGTATGGAGAACATACGGCAGCTGGTCGCGGGCGAAGTGTCGCGCTACTCGCACGAGAAGCGCTACCTGCGCGGCGATGGCCAAGTGGTGTGGGGCCGGGTGAGCGCATCCATGGTTCGCGATGCTTCCGGGAAACCGTTGTACGCAATCGGCCAGATCGAGGACATCACCGAGCGCACGCGGGCCGAGCAGAACCGCCGCGAGACCGAGGCTCGCTATCGCTCGCTGGTGGAGCGCCTGCCGGCGATCACCTACATCACGGAGCCGCAGACTGGCGGAAACTGGCTGTACGTCAGCCCGCAGATCCAGTCGATCCTCGGTTACTCGGCCGAGGAGTGGAAGCAAGACTCGGGCTCCTGGATGCGCCTGATCCACCCCGACGACCGCGAGGCGGCGGCGGAGGCAGATCGAAAATGCACAGAGACCGGGGAGTTTTCGCTCGACTACCGGATGTTCACGCGCGACGGCAAGTTGCTCTGGTTCCACGACAGGGGCACGCTGATCTCCGGTCCCGATGGTCGCGGAACCGTCTTGCACGGCGTCATGCTCGACGTCACCGAGCGCAAGCGCTCCGAGGAGCGCGTCGCGTTCCTCGCGTACCACGACGAGCTGACCGGGCTGCCGAACAGGACGATGTTCCAACAACACCTCGAGCTGGCCGTGGCGCGCGCCCGGCGCCACGAGCGGGCCGTGGCCGTTCTCTACATGGACCTCGACCGGTTCAAGCTCGTTAACGACAGCTTCGGCCACGCTCCCGGCGACGAGTTATTGCGCCAGATAGCCGACAGGCTGCGCGGCGTGACACGTGCGGACGACCTGGTAGCCCGGCTCAGCGGCGACGAGTTCCTGGTGATGCTTGCGGACATCGATCCGGAGCTGGTCGGAGATCAAGCTTCGGGCAAGATCGCGCGCGGAGCCGAGACCGTGGCGGCGAAGATTCACGAGGCGCTGCAGACTCCGTTCGTGGTTGAGGGCGAGGAGTTCTACGTCGACGCCAGCATCGGCATCGGCGTGTTCCCCAGCGACGCGAACGATGCCGACGAGTTGATCCGCCAAGCCGACATGGCGATGTACGAGAGCAAGCGGCTTGGCCAGGGCGGCACGCGGCGATTCGCGCGCACCGGCGACCGCGACCCGGCCGCCCAGCTCTCGCTCGCCAGCCGTCTGCGACGCGCCACCGATCATGGTGAGTTCATGCTTCTCTACCAACCGATCGTCGACCTCGATACGTGTGAGATGGGGGGCGTTGAGGCGCTGATTCGATGGCGCGACCCGAAGCGCGGCGCGGTCATGCCGATGGAGTTCATCCCGCTCGCCGAGGAAACGGGGCTGATCGAGGAGATCGGCGACTGGGTGATCGCCGAGGTCTGCGAGCAGGCGGCCGCATGGGCGCGCGCCGGAATCAAGCTGCGGACAGCCTTCAACGTATCCCTGCGCCAGCTGCGCAAGCCCGACTTCGCCAGGCGTGTGATGGAGCTGGCCGACGCTGCCGGGGCGAAGCCGCGGCGATTGGTGGCCGAGATCACCGAATCGGCGGTGATGCGCGATCCGGGGCAAGCCCGCGAAACGTTCGACCGGCTGCACGACTACGGCGTCTGGACCGCGATCGACGACTTCGGCACCGGCCATTCGTCGCTGAGTCGTCTGATGGAGGTGCCGGTCAGTGCGCTCAAAATCGATAGATCATTTGTCAGCGGTGTCCCCGACGACCGCGCCTCGGCCGCGATGGTTGCGGGCATCGTCCAGATCGCAAAAGGCCTCGACCTGATGCCGGTTGCCGAAGGGATCGAGACCGAAGAGCAGCGTCGCTATCTCATGGAGGTCGGCTGTACCAGAGGCCAAGGCTTCCGCTTTAGCCGGCCCGTTCCGCCCGACCAGATCGAGTTCCTCTATCAGCAGGGGCCGCTCGGGCCGCCGGCCCGCCCGATCGCGCGGCGTCGGCCACGGCGCGGCCGGCGCCGCATCGCGCAGGCGGCCAAGCGCCCCGGCGCATAAACTGGCATTTGGCTACTCCGCTGCGGGCGTGGCGGAATTGGTAGACGCGCGGCGTTCAGGGCGCCGTGGGCGCAAGCCCGTGTGGGTTCGAGTCCCTCCGCCCGCATGACCTTGGCCGGGGGTCGGCAGCGCTAGCCGTCGTCCACCGGCCGATTAGTTAGCCGAAAGCGGTGATTTCCTTTGCACGCCGGCGCTCGCCGCTGTATGTGTAGATATGTCTGCACGACTCGCGCAACCAAGGTCACTGACACGGATGTCGAAAGGCTCAGGTGCTCGAAAGCTTCACCGCAACTGAACGGACGGGGATCGCGCTGGTATCGCTGGCGTTGCTGGGGTCCGCGCTCGCGCTCACAGCGATTCCGGCTCGGGCCGCCATCACGCCGACCTCGAGTGCCGATACGCTCGCCGGCGCCGTCGCCTCACAGCAGGGGCTGGTAACAGGTGCCAGCTTCATCAACCGCCCGCCCGGCGCCTACGGCGTCAGCACCGCCGCCGTGTCCGACACACCGCTCGCCGGCTTCGCTACGGACGGGGGCAGTTACGCGATCTTGACTACAGGCGACCCGCGCATCGCCGATGACCCCAACGACAGCGCCCACTCCGGCGTTGGCGCCGGCGGCGGCCACTTCCAGGGAGTTCACAACTATGACGTCACGGTGCTTCGCATCGATGTAGATGTTCCCGCGGGCGACGACTGTCTCTCGGTCGACTACAGGTTTCTCTCGGAGGAGTTCGACGAGTACGTTGGCGGCGGCTACAACGACACCTTCATGATCCAACTCGATCGCTACGACTGGGATGCCGCAGCGCAGAAAGTCTCGAACCCAGGTGACTTCGCTACCGATGGCGATGCAGTCGGAATCGATAGCTCGGGCCCCTACAGTGTCAGCGCGGAACGCTCTACGGGGACCACCTACGACGCCGCGACCGACTTGATCGGGGCTCGGACACGCGTGACACCTGGCGCCCACTCGATCTATCTGTCGATCTTCGACCAAGGCGACCCCGTCTACGACTCGGCCGCCTTCGTTGACCGGCTGACGACCTCTCACGAGACCGGCAGGTGTGGATCGCCCGAGGCTCCGCCCAACGATTCGCCCGACGATTCGCCCGACGATCCACCCGACGAGGGCGCCGGCTCCGGCGAGAGCACCGAAGGGCTGCCCGCCAGCGGTGGCGAGTGGGTTGAGTCGAAGCCGGTGCGCGCGGCCGACCCGCGCTCGAGGATCGCTTCGTTTCGTCGCATCAAGGCCCGGCGCCTGAAGTACTTCAACGGCACAGCAGCAGCCGGCGCAGGCGTGGCGCGAGTACAGATCGCGCTTGTCGGCACCAAGCGCCGCGCGCGGCGCTCGCGTCGGGGCAAGAAGGCGCGGCGATGCGTGCAGACGGATTCGCGGCGCCAGATTCGACAGGTCATCTCGCGCGGCAAGAAGTGCTCGCGACTGCGGTGGGTAACGGTCAAGGGGACCGACAGCTGGACCTTCAAACTGCGCCGCCGCAGGCTGCCAAAGGGTCGCTACAAGCTTTACTCGCGCGCCATCGATCGCAGCGGCGTAGCCGAGAGACACTTCAGCGCGGCAAACGGGAACAGGATCTCGTTCACCGTGTACTGAGGACCACGACGGGCCGGAGGCGATCGGCCGCGATGGCGAGGTGGCAGGCTTCGCTGGCAGGATCGATCGCCTTTTGGTTCTTGTTCGGGACTGAGGGAAACGACGGCCCAGCGAGGCCGTCGTTTGCTGTCTGGGTACAATCCGGCGTGCGCGGCCCGTTCGTCTAGTCTGGCCTAGGACGCCGCCCTCTCACGGCGGAAACAAGGGTTCGAATCCCCTACGGGCTATCAGCGGTTTCGCTGTAGACTGACTCGCGACAACGGTCGGTGGCCCCAATAGGGCTCGCTTGCGAGAGGGAAGTCCGGTGAAAGACCGGCGCGGTCCCGCCACTGTTACCGGGAGAATCCAGTGCAGCTACGTCACTGGGGCGCCATCGGCGCACTGGGAAGACGTGCTGGAAGACCCGGAAGCCAGGAGACCTGCCTCCGACCTCAAGGCCGAACAGACCCTCGAGGAAGGGAAGGCTCTCATGAAATATGCACGACGATGCGTGATCGCTGCGATCGCAGCGACTTTGGCGATGTCCGGCGCTGCGGCGGCGGCGCCGGTGACTGTCGACCTGCGCGTGGAGGGCGCCACGCAGACGATCTACGAAGGACCGGTCACGACCGACGGCAAGAGCATCGACGGTCATCCATGCGACGGAACCAACCTAGGCGCAAATCCAAACCCCGGCCCGACGATGACCTCGGCTCTAGACGACGCTTCGGCGAGCGGCGCCTTCACGTGGGATCGCACCTGGTTCGCGGGCTTCGAGGACTTCGGAGTCGATCGCATCGGCCCGGATGCGACCGACCTGGTCAACTTCCACTTCTGGGGCTACGCGCTCAACCTCACGGCAACGTCGATCGGTGGTTGCCAGCAGCAGGTGGGGTCGGGCGACGACGTGTTGTTCGGCTTCGATTTCTTTTCGAAGGCACACCTGTTGAAGCTCGAAGGGCCGGGTGTCGCGCTGGTCGGAGGGCAGATAGCGGTCAAGGTCACCGACGGCCAGGATGGCTCAGCGGTCTCTGGTGCGAGTGTCGGTGGTGTCAACACCGGTGCCGACGGGACGGCGACGCTTTCCCTCAACCAGAGTGGCACGTTCCGCCTCAAAGCCACGCGTGCCGACTCGCTGCGCTCGAACGCGCTTGATGTCTGCGTGCACGTCGAGGGTGACGGCTTGTGCAACCTCCCCGCCAAGGTCGCAGCCAGAGACTCATCGGCCCCGATTGGGAGGATCTCCGGACTGCGCAACGGCGGCAAGTACCGGCGCGGACGGCGGTTGCTGCGTGGCACCGTAGCCGACAATGGCAGCGGCGTCGCCAACGTGAAGCTCTCGCTACGGCGCCACCGCCGTGGCAAGTGCAGCTGGTGGAGCAGGACATCCGAGCGGTTCAGCGGCAAGGACTGTAGGCGCAAGGTGTTCTTCTCGATCGGCGACAAAGCCAACTGGTCGTACCAGCTCGCGCAGTCGCTTCGCCCGGCTCGCTACGTTCTCGACGTCAAGGCGCGCGATCGTGCCGGCAACGTCGATTCGACGCCGGTGCGCGGCCGCAACCGGGTGGTTTTCAGGGTAAAGAACGGTCGGCGCGCAGGCGCCCGCCGCTCGGTCCGCTCGTCGGGGCGAGGCGCAAGGGTCGATGTGATGGTCGTCGGCAAGGGCGAGCGGATCATCTCGAGCCCGCGCAGGGTCACGGCAAGAAGCGTGACAGTGCGGGCGTCCGGGAAACGCTGCAAGGTCGCGGCCTCGACGCCGCTCGCCGCGCTGGTAGCGCGCACCAAGCGGAGCTTGGCGTTGGGGATCAAGGACTTCGGCAGCTGCTCGCGCCGGCGAGCACGCGACTCGTCCCAGTTATTCGTGCGCTCAATCGGCTCGCAACGCAATAAGCGAGACGATGGATGGGTCTACTCGAAGGACTTCGTCGTCCCCCCGGTCGGCGCGGCAGATCCGAGCGGGCGCCTCGACAGGTTCGACCAACTGCGCTGGTTCTACTGCAGCCACGACTCCAAAGGCAGATGTCAGAGTGCGCTGTCGATCTCTCCGAGTGCGACTCAGGCGAGCGCCGGCGGCACGTTCGGCGCGACGGTTAGCGCATTCGACGACCGGGGGCGTGGCACGCTGGTCGCTGGCGCGACGCTAACCGTCGGCGACTCGTCGGCGGTCACGACTCCGGCTGGGCTCGCCTTCTTGGCGCTGCCGCTCCAGCCGGGCCGATACAAGATCAGAGCGACCGCGCCGGGAACGCTGCCGGCGTTTCCCAAGCGACTTCAAGTGGAGCCGTAGGTTGTGAGAGCGTGCCTTGCGATTGCTCTGTTTGGGCTACTGGCGCTCACGAGCGGCTGCGGCCTCGGAGCGATCGGCGAGCAGTCGGGCGATGTTTCGCTGACGGTGACACGCGACTTCGGTACCAGCATGATCGTTCACACGACGCAACCGGAGTTTCCCGAGCGCGAGACCGTGATGCGCTACACGCAGCGTGATGCGCCCGATGTCGAGACACGTTACGGAGGTCGTTTCGTTGAGTCGATTGATGGAATCGCGTCGGGGGTGAGCGATGGCGCCCGCTCCGACTGGTTCTACTTTGTCAATGGAATCGAGGCCGACAAGGGTGCGGCCGAGCGCAAACTCAAAGCAGGCGATCGAGTCTGGTGGGACTACCGCAACTGGGACGCGACGATGCGCGTGCCGGCGGTTGTTGGCTCCTTTCCGGAACCGTTCGGCCACGGCCAAGAGGGCAAGCGCTATCCGGTCCGGGTCGACTGCGGCGCGGGCTCGGACGAGGCATGCGATCGGGTCGAGCAACAGCTCGAAGAGGCCGGGGTCGCTGGTAGCAAGGCCGCGATCGGATCCGTCGTTGGCGAGAAAGTGCTGCGACTGGTGGTCGGGCCATGGCAAGACGTGCGTCGCGACGGCGCTTCGCAGCGGCTCGAGGGGGGCCCGGCCAAAAGCGGCGTCTACGTGAGGCCGGTCGCGAAGGGTGGCGCGTTCGCTTTCGAGTTGCTTGACGAGGCCGGTGACACGGTGCGCACACTCGGACCCGGCGCCGGCCTTGTGGCGGCTACACGGTTTGAAGAGCAGGCACCGACCTGGGTCGTGACAGGCACCGACGAGGCTGGACTCGACCGCGCCATCGCGTTGCTGACCGAGTCGGTGTTGCGCAACCGTTTCGCGCTGGCGAGCGACGGTAGGCCGATCCCGTTGCCCGTTGGAGCCGGCTAAATGTACCGGCGCACGGGCTCGGCCCTACATGCGACGCGCACCAGCGTCGCGGTCGCATTCTGCCTGGCGCCATGGGCGGTCGCGATCGTCTTCGAGAACCCGATCGTGCTCGCCGGAGCGCTGGCGGCGGAATTGCTGGCCGGTATCGCGGCAGGCGCCGGCCGCGAATTGCTGCGCGCGCTCAAGTATGCGCTACCGCTCGCGATTGTGATCGCGGTGATCAATCCGCTCGTCACCTCGCAGGGGCTGACGTTGGTGGCGTACGGACCGACGCTTCCGGTGATCGGTCAAACCGAGATCACACTCGAGGCGATCGTTTTCGGCTTCGTGTCCGGACTGCGGGTGCTGGTCACGGTACTGCCGTTTGCACTGTTTTCAACCTGTGTCGACCCCGACGAGTTGCTGCGTGCGCTGCGCAGGCTGTCTCTGCGTTCGGCGTTGACGATTTCGTTGGCGACGCGGCTCGTGCCCTCGCTCGCGCGCGATGCGCGACGCATGAGCGACGCCTACGACCTACGCGCCGCTGATAACGGTGGTCAAGCGCGCGCCCGCCGTCTTCGTCGCGGCGCGACGTTGACGCGCGCGCTGGCCGCGGGTGCGCTCGAGCGCGGCGTCGACGTTGCGGCGGCACTCGAGGTTCGTGGCTACGGCGCGCTGCGCCGTCCGCAGCGCGCCAGCAGGGCCTGGTCTCGCCACGACTACGTGTTCGCGCTCGCGGCGATCGTGATCGTCACCGTTTCAGCGGCGGCCTGGATTGCCGGCGTCGGTGGTTTCGTGGCGTATCCCTCCTTGCGGGTCGACCACGATGCTGCGGTCACGGCGCTCGCCCTGTCGCTTCCGTTGATCGCTCTGGCGCCGTTCGGCGCGGCGCGGCTGGCTCGCGCGAAGCGTTTTCACTCGCCGTCGGGCAGGGTAGAGGCCACCCGTGCCTGATCCGGTTCTCACGATGCGAGCGCTCGGCTACCGCTACCCGCACGGTGGCCAGCGCTCGGCGCTCGATCGGGTCGAGCTACGGCTCGACCCCGGTGAGTTGGTGCTGCTCGCGGGCGAGTCGGGCTGCGGCAAGTCGACGCTGCTGCGCGCGGCGGCGGGGCTTGTGCCGCACTTCCACGGCGGTGAGCTGTGTGGCACGGTCGAGGTATGCGGCCTCGACACGCGTTCGTACGGTCCGGCGGAGCTGGCGCTGCACGCCGCCTCGATGTTCCAGGACCCAGAGTCACAGATAGTGATGAGCGCGGTCCGGGCCGAGTTGGCGCTTCCGCTCGAGAACCGCGGAGCCGCCTCCGCCGAGGTCGCTCGCGCGGTCGAGGAGGTGGCGCTGGTTCTGGGTATCGGTTCGATCCTGGACCGCTCGGTGCACACACTTTCCGGCGGCGAGCTCCAGCGTGTCTCGCTCGGCGCCGCGCTGGTTACGCGGCCCGACCTGTTGCTGCTCGACGAGCCGACCTCGCAGCTCGATCCGGTCGCGGGCGATGAGCTGATCTGGCAGCTACGCCGTCTCAACGAGGAGTGGGGGACGACGATCCTGCTGGCCGAGCAGCGCCTCGGGCGCTGCCTCGCCGCTGCCGATCGAGTGGTCGCGATGTCCGAGGGGACGATCGCCTTCGACGGCGCCCCGGGCGGGTTCTTGGCCTGGGCCGAGCATCACGCGCCGGTGTTGTTGCCGCCGGCAGCACAGATGTTTGGGGCCGCGGATCTGCGTCCGCTCCCGGTCAGCGTCAAGCAGGCGTCGCGCGAGCTGGCGGCGCGCGGCATCGAGGCCGACACTCACGAGCCCGAGCCAGCCGTCGCGCCGGAGCGCCGGCCGCGCCGGCGCAGGCACCGGTCTGATGACGGCGCACTTGAAGCTAGCTCCCTCTGGGTCGAGTACGACGACGGCTCGGGCGCCGGGCACGCCGCGCTGCGCGGGCTAGAGCTGCATATCGCAGCGGGAGAGATCGTCGCACTGCTCGGTCGCAACGGAGCGGGCAAGAGTACGCTGCTCGGCGCCGCCGCCGGGCTGATTACGCCGACGCGCGGCGGCGTCACTACAGCCGGGGACGTCGCCCTCGTCCTTCAGAACCCGAACGACTATCTGCTGCACGAGAGCGTTGGCGCCGAGCTACCGCCCGATCACGCTGACGCCGCACTCGCCGACGTCGGCCTCGCGGCGCACGCGGACCGTGACCCGCGCGACCTCTCGGGCGGCGAGCGGCAGCGGCTGGCGCTGGCGATCGTGCTCGCCGGTCGCGGCATCGGCGGCGGCTGCCCGCCTTCGGTGGTGGCGTTCGATGAGCCGACGCGCGGACTCGACCGTGGCTGGAAGTCGTGGCTCGCGGAGCGAGCGCGGACGATCGCGGCGTCTGGATCGGCGGTCGTGGTCGCCACCCACGACATCGAGTTTGCGGCTCGCACCGCCGATCGCTGCGTGCTGCTCGGTCAAGGCGCGGTGATCGCCGACGCAGCCACAGCGGAGGTACTGTCGGGTGGGCGCTACTTCACGACTGAGGTCGCGCGTGTACTCGGTCCGCGTGCAGGCTGTCTGCTGCCCGGCGAAGGCGCACGCTGGCTTGCGGCGCGGCGGGAGGCGCCGAGGGCCGTGGCGCCGGAGATGGCAGGCCGTTGAGCTGGCAGCTCGGCAGCCTGGTGGTCGTCTGCTGCGCGCTGGCCGCCGGCTTCACGTGGTACGAGCGTAGCCGCCCCTCGTCGAAGCTGGTCGCGATGGTCGCCGTGCTGGCGGCGCTGGCGGTTGCCGGTCGGGTCGTATTCCACACGATCCCGAACGTACAGGCGACCACTGACATAACGATCCTGTCCGGCTACGTGCTCGGGCCCGGGCCAGGATTCGTCGTTGGTGCGATCGGCGCGCTCGTCTCGAACGTGTTCCTCGGCCAGGGCCCGTGGACTCCATGGCAGATGCTCGGCTGGGCGGCAATCGGCGTCTCCGGCGCGATACTCGGGCGGATAACCAAACGCCGTCTCGGACGGCTGCCGCTGTCGTTGGCTTGCGGAGTGGCAGGATTTGCATTCGGGTTCTGGATGGACCTGTTCCAGACACTGACCTTCGCGGCCGAGCGCAGCGTCGGCAGCTACCTGGCAATCGCTGCGACCTCGCTGCCGTTCAATCTCGCTCACGCGCTTGGCAACTTTGCCCTCTGCATGCTGTTCGGCCCGGCGTTCGTTCGCTTGCTGGAGCGCTTCCGCTCGCGGCTCGAGGTGCGTTGGAGGCCGGTCGTGACGACCGCTGCCCTGATCGTGGTCGGCTTGCTGGCTGTCATTCCCGCTGGAGCGCTGGCCAAGCGTGGCAGTGGCGGTGCGGTCAAGTACCTCCGTTCGGCTCAAAATAAAGACGGCGGTTTCGGTGGCGCGCCGAAGCAGTCCTCCAGTCCGCTGATGACCGGCTGGAGCGTGCTGGGCCTTGAGGCGGCGGGCCGCAATCCGCTCGACGTCAGGCGCGGCGGCCGCTCGCCGATCGACTACATGCGCTCGAAGGCCGGTCAGCTCGACGGCGCCGCCGAGCTGTCGCGCACGATCCTGGCCGTCCGGGGGGCCGGCCTGTCGGTCCGGAGATTCGCTGGGCGCCGCCTACTTGCCGACCTCGAGAAGACCCAGCGAGCAGACGGTTCATTTCGTCGCCAGTCGCCGACGACCGCCTTCGCCGTGATGGCACTGAGGGCCGCGGGACGCTCGACGAGAGGCACCAGCATGCGCCGCGCCCTTCGTTGGTTGGCCGCGCAGCAGAACTCCGACGGCGGATTTTCGAACGGCGGCAAGGGGGGAGCCAGCGACATCGACGACACCGGTGCCGCAATTCAGGCGCTGGTGGCCGGCGGCAGGAAGAAGTCGGCTGCCGTCACCCGCGCGGTTGGCTTTCTGCGCGGCGCCCAGCGCGCCGACGGCGGCATCGGCCAGTTCCCGGACGCACCGTCGAACGCGCAGTCCTCGGCGTGGGCAGCGCAGGGTCTCACCGCCGCTGGTCGGGATCCACGCTCACTCCGCCGCGGACGCTCGCTGATCGCTTATCTGTCCTCGCTCCAGCAGCGCAACGGCGGCTACCGCTACTCACGCACCAGCGCACAGACTCCCGTTTGGGTCACGGGTCAGGTGCTGGCCGCGATCCGGCGCAAGCCGTTCCCGCTCGATCCCGTTGCGCGCAGGAGGACCGCACCGAAAGCCGCTGCGGCGAGGGCTCGCGGCGATGCTGTGTCACGCGGCGCGACGAGCCACAAGCGGGGCGGGGGGGCGAGCAAGGGCACAGGCTCGAGCGGTGCCCCGGGACCGGCCGCCGACACCCTGGCCGGCGCGCTTGGAGCTTACGCGGGCTCGCTCGGATCTCCGCCGGCCAGGTCCGGGCAGGTCGCAACGAGCACTGCGGCGAGCGATGGCGGCTCGCGCTGGTGGTGGTTGTTGGCGCTCGGCCTCGTGCCGGCCGCGCTCGGCGCGGGATGGTTTGCGCGCCACCGCTATCGTTCTTGAGCGATGAGCCTCAAGGTGCTGAGTACGCGCGAGGCTGCGATCTTCGAGAGCCTCGCCGATACATACTGTTCGCCAGGCGGCGAGTTCCCGCCCGTCGAGCAGACCGACGCGGTCGGCTTCATCGACGAGCTGGCGTCGCGAGCGCCGCTGCGCAACCGGCTCGGCTTTCGTGTGCTTCTGACATTTGCCGACACGTTTCCACTCGCCCGCGGTTACCGCCGACGGTTCCGCAGGCTCGATCGGCAACGCCGTGCCGAGTACTTGCGCGGACTCGACAAGAGCCGCTTCGCGGCGCTCGCGATTCCGGGGAGGTTGCTGAAGATGCTCACGATGATGGCCTACTACGGCGACGATGGCGCGCTGCGCGCGGCTGGCTACGATCCCGACGTCAAACTCGCCCGAGCGCGCGAGCTACGGCATCGGGAGGGGCGGAAGTGAGATTTCTGCGCCGGCAGCGCCGGCAGCCGTCAGACGGCACTCGCGCGACCGGTGCCAGCTCCTACTCGGACGCGAGCGGTGCGCATGTTCCGCGAGAGGTGCGGATCGTGCGTGGCTCCGAGCTTGGGCGTGACACGACCGTGCGAGTCGATGTATGCGTGATCGGCACCGGCGCCGGCGGGGCTCCGGTCGCCAAGGAGCTGGCCGAAGGCGGCATGTCGGTGGCGATGCTCGAGCAGGGCGAGCGCTTCACCGTTGACGACTACACCGCGAGACCGCGTGAGATGTCGATGAAGCTCTATCGCGACGGCGGGCAGATCGCCACGACCGGGGTACCGCCGATCCTACTACCGCTCGGTAGCACCGTCGGTGGCTCGACGCTGATCAACTCGGGGACTTGCTTCCGGGCGCCCAGCTCGGTGCTGGAGCTGTGGGGTGGGCGCTTCGGGCTCGACGAGCTGGCGCCCTGGGAGATGGATCCATATTTCCGGCGGGTCGAGCGGGAACTGAACGTGTCGCAGACGCCGGCCGAGCTTGCGGGTCGCAACGCTGAGGTCGTCAAGCGCGGGGCCGATGCGCTCGGCTACTCGGGCGACTTCGTCTATCGCAACGTGCGCGGCTGCGTCGGCACCGGCACCTGCAATTTCGGCTGCCCGACGGCTGCAAAGCAACACACCGGTGTCACCTACGTGCCAAAGGCGTGGGACGCAGGCGCGACCACCTATACGGGCGTCACCGCACGGCGGCTCGAGCTGCATAGCCGGCGCTTGCGCGCGGTCGAAGCCGTCGCGGCCAGCGGTAAGACACTGCGCGTCGAGTGCGACAGAGTCGTCGTCGCGGCCGGCACGATCCACACGCCGCTGTTGCTCCAGCGCCAGGGCGTCGACGACCCCTCGGGCCAGCTCTGCCGCAATCTGTCAATCCATCCCGCGAGCGGCGTGCGCGCGTTGATGGACGAGCGCGTGGAGATGGCCGATGGTGTGCCGCAGTCGTACTTCGTCGACGAGTTCGCAGACGAGGGCATCATGTTCGAGGGGGCGGCGACATCGCCCGACTACCTGGCGACATCGCTGCCCTACGTGGGGAAGCGTCATCGCGAGCTGCTCGCGCAGTACCGCAACATGTCCCAGTTCGGGATCATGGTGTCCGACTCGACGCGCGGCTTCGTGCGGCAGACGGGCAGCATCGTCTGGATTCGCTACGACCTCAACCGTGATGACACGATCAAGTTCAAGCGCGCGATTGAGGTGCTGACCGACATCTACTGGGCCGCCGGCGCGAAGCGGGTTTACCCGCCGATCGCCGGGCTGCCGGAGCTGGGCCCCGGCGACACCCACAAATTACGCGACCACGACCTGAAACCGGCCCAGTTGACGCCGATCGCGTTTCATCCGCTCGGCACCGCTCGCATGACGGCGGACCCGGCGCTTGGCCCGGTCGAGCCGTCGGGCAAGCTGCGCGGCTACGAGGGCATCTATGTCAGCGACGGCAGCGTCGTTCCATCGTCGCTCGGCGTCAATCCACAGATAACGATCATGGCGCTTGCCACGCGAATCGCCTACGGGCTACTCGAAAAACCCGCTCCGGCCGAAGAACCGGTGCCCGAGCAGATCGCCCGTCCGCGAGTGTCGGTCGCACATCTGTAGCCTTGCGATCCGATGAGATCCAGGTCCGACGCACTCGCGCATTTGCAGCAGGACAGCTTCGACCTCGTCGTCATCGGCGGCGGCATAGTCGGAGCCGGAGTCGCGTTCGACGCGGCTACGCGCGGGTTCTCGGTGGCGCTGATGGAGCGCGACGACTGGTCGATCGGGACCTCGAGCCGCTCCTCGAAAATGATCCACGGCGGGCTGCGTTACCTCGAGACCTTTGACCTCGGCCTGGTGCGCGAGGCGCTGCTGGAGCGGGAGCTGCTGGCACGGATCGCGCCACACTTGGTCAAGCCGCTTCCGTTCCTGGTGACCGCCTTCGAGGGTGGCCGCAAGGACCGCCGTATCGGCGTCGGGCTCAACATGTACGACGTGATGGCGCGGCGCGGACTCCGGCGTGGCAAGCGCGATCGAGATGGTGACGGTGAGGCCGACTTCTGGAGCCCCGAACGCCACCGCACGATCGACGGCAAGGAGGTGGTCGAGCTGATGCCGACGCTGGCGGCGCGCAATCCGACCTCCGCCTACCTGTTCTACGACTGCCAGACCGACGACACGCGAATGGTGCTGACCGTGCTCGGGGAGGCTGAGCGCTTCGGCGCGGTCTGCCTCAACGGCGCCAACGTGGTCGAGGTCACCGAGCGCAAGGAGCGCGCCGCCGGCGTGATCTGCGAGGAGGGCGAGTCGGGTGAGCGCTTCGAGGTGCGCGCCGCGAACGTCGTCAACGCGACCGGTGTATGGGCCGACACGCTGAAGACCGAGGAGCTGCGATCGGTTGGGGTTGCCTCGATCCGGCCGAGCCGCGGCACCCACATCTTGATCGACCACGAGAAGTTGCCGATGAAGGCGGCGGCGATCGTCCCGGCCGGCGAGGGGCGAGGGATTTTCGTGCTGCCGTGGCTCGGGCAGACACTGGTCGGCACGACCGACAACGACTACTCGGGCGATATCGATCACGTAAGCCCGAGCGAAGCTGACGTCCAGTACCTGCTCGACGCGGCCAACGACTACTTCGACACAGGCTTCGGTTTCGACGATATCGCCGGTGCCTATGCGGGCGTGCGGCCGTTGGTCACCGACTCCGAAGATGCCGAGAAGAAGACCGTCGATATTTCGCGCAAAGCCGAGCTGTACGAGACGTCCTCGGGGATGCTGACGATCACCGGCGGCAAGTTCACGACCTGGCGGCGGATGGCGAAGATGACGGTCGATCGTCTGGTCGAGCGAGAGTTTCGCGACGCGCCCTGCAAGACCGATGAGATCCCGCTCGGCTATCCGATAGAGATCAGCCAGTTACCCGAAGCCGAGGGTGTCTCGCCGATCGTGATGACGCACCTCGCCAACCGCTACGGCCTGTTCGCCGAGAAGATCCTCCAGATGTGCGTTGAGCGCCCGGAGCTGCGCGAACGGATCGTCGAGGGCATGCCAGACATCCTCGCCGAGGTCGTGGTCGCCTGCCGCCTCGAACAAGCGCGCCACGTCTCCGACGTGTTGATGCGTCGCACACGCTTGGGCCTCCTGGCCGCGCGCAGACTCGACCGGGACTCGAAGGCGGTCAAGCGGGTCGCGAAGCTGATGGGCTCGGAACTCGGCTGGGGCTGGCGCCAGACCGGGCGTGAGATCGATCGCTGGGGAATCGATGCTGCCGCGGAGGGGATTGTGACGCGAGAGCCGGTCAGCTCGTAGAAACGCGCTAGCGTAGGAGCACAGATGTCCACTGCGCCCGCCAAAGCCTTGACCGCGCGCGGCCGAGCGCTCGATCTGAGCGAGCCGCGGATCATGGGGATCCTCAACGCGACACCGGACTCGTTCTCGGACGGTGGAGAGAATCCCGACCTCGATTCGCGCATCCGGCGTGGCCTCGAGCTGGTCGGGGCCGGCGCGGACCTGCTCGACATCGGCGGTGAGTCGGGCGTCACCAACCGTCCGGCCGTTGATCCGGCCGAGGAGGCGGCGCGGGTCGTGCCGCTGGTCGGGCATCTGGCGCGCGAACATGGCATCTTCATCTCGGTCGACACGTACAAGCCTGGCATCGCGCGCGCGGCGATCGGTGCCGGCGCCGCGATGATCAACGATCCAAGCGGGCTGATCGATCCGGATGTAGCTCGCGTCTGCGCCGAGACCGGAGCTGCCCTGGTGGTCACCCACACTCGCGCCAAGCCGAAGCAGAAGCTCGACCGGCCGCACTACGACGACGTCGTCGAGGACGTCAAAAGACTGCTTGCCGAGAAGATCGAACAGGCGCATTCGCTGGGCGTCGCCGACGATCAGATTCTGCTCTGCCCCGGCCCGGATATGGGAAAGGACCCGGCGCACACCGTTGAGCTGTTGCGTCGTCTCGACGAGGTCGCGGCGCTTGGTTACCCGCTGCTGCTGTCGGTCTCGCGTAAGGACTTCATCGGCGCGCTGACTGAGCGCGCGCCGCGCCAGCGGCTGGCCGGGACGCTCGCCGCCGTTGAGCATGGCCTCAACCTCGGTGGTCATGTGCTACGCCTGCACGATGTCGCCGAGGTACGCGACTACCTCACGGTGCGCGACGCGCTGCGCGGTGAGCGGGAGGTGCCCCGCGACCTGTTCCTGGATGACGAACTGCGCTGGGAGTCGCTGCCCAAGGACGCGGGTGCCCCACCGGCGAAGTAGCTGCAATGGCCAGCAAAGCCCTCAACTTCACGATTGCCCACATCTCCGACCTGCACTGCGGGTCTCCGCATTTTCAGCCTGACCTGCTCGAGGGCGCGATCGAGGAGATCAACGAACTGAAACCCGATGTCGTCGTGATCAGCGGCGACCTGACCGCAGACGGCTTTCGCCAGGAGTACGAGGACGCACGCTCCTACGTCGACCGGATCGACTGCAAGGACCTGATCGTCGTCCCGGGCAATCACGACTCGCGCAACGTCGGCTACGTCCATTTCGAGGAGCTTTTCGGACCGCGGTCGGGTGAGCTGCATCGTGACGAGGCCTCGTTCATCGCGGTCGATTCCTCCGAGCCCGACCTCGACTACGGCCAGGTCGGGCGCAACCGCTACAAGATGATCGAAGAAGTCTTCTCGCGACCGGCCGAACTGCGCATCTTTGTCTTGCACCACCACCTGCTTCCGGTCCCCGGTACGGGCCGCGAGCGCAACATCGTCTACGACGCCGGCGACCTGCTCGAGGTGCTTATCCACTCCAACGTCAACCTCGTGCTGGCCGGTCACAAGCACGTTCCCCACGCTTGGCAGATC
>SDBV01005518.1_pt1 | contig 17824 bp, 15 predicted proteins | sample 2277081 | NCBI WGS metagenome assembly SDBV01 (sample SAMN10402039, study PRJNA504765) | marine sediment metagenome | isolation source: marine sediment core GS10_PC15, 223 cmbsf | place: Arctic Ocean: Southern Knipovich Ridge | collected 2010 | reverse complement strand
TTTGTAAAGAGTGTAGAAACAGCACAAAAGAATCTGGAGAAGTGAACTTAATGAGCGTTAGCGAATGATCTCACGAACACCTTTGAAAACAAACAATTTTGTGAGTAAATCATAAATCAAAAATCGCTAATCGTTAATCCTTGTTCTGAGATCAAAAAAAATGGAGATGATTAGCACATAACTGATAGCAATTAATACCATTACTTTTTGAGATGATACAAAAAATAAAAATTAATCTGTGTTAATCTGTGTAATCTGTGGTGAAAAAAATCAGAAAAAATGACAAAAGTATTAGTTGCAACAGAAAAACCATTTGCCCAAAAAGCAGTGGAAAATATTAAAAAAATTATAACTGATGCAGGTTATGAATTCGTGCTATTAGAAAAATATGCTGACCAGTCGGAATTAATAAAAGCCGTTTCTGATATGGATGCTCTTATTATAAGAAGCGATAAAGCTACAGGAGAAGTAATTAAAGCTGGAAAAAATCTCAAAATTATTGTTCGTGCAGGCGCCGGATATGACAATATTGACCTGGAAGCAGCAACAGAAAAAAACATAGTTGCTATGAATACCCCGGGACAGAACTCAAATGCAGTTGCTGAACTTGCATTGGGTATGATGGCTTATTTAGCAAGAAATTGTTATAACGGTAAATCCGGAACCGAGCTTAAAGGGAAAAAACTCGGTATCCATGCTTATGGTAATGTTGGAAAATATGTCAGTAAAATAGCAAAAGGATTTGGTATGGAAATCTATGCTTTTGACCCCTTTATTCCCGAAGAAACAATAACAAAAGACGGTGTTAAATGTATTACTTCTGCCAAGGAGCTTTACAGCACCTGTAACTACGTTTCTCTTAATATTCCGGCAAATGATGAGACAAAGGAATCAATTAACTATGAACTTCTTTCAAAAATGCCCACACCCTCTATTCTTGTAAATACAGCAAGGAAGGAAGTTATCTGCGAAAAAGATTTGCTCAAAATATTTGCTGAAAGAGATGATTTTAGCTATATTTCTGATATTGCCCCTGACTGCAAAGATGAGATAATAAAAAAATATGAAGGCAGATACTTTTTTACACCTAAAAAAATGGGAGCTCAAACTACTGAAGCAAATATAAATGCAGGCATCGCAGCGGCAAACCAGATTGTTAATTATCTTGAAAAAGGAGATAAAACTTTTCAGGTTAATAGTTAAAACCTAAATTTAGCAAGTTTGTTTTTTCGCCACTGATTCACACGGATAAAACACGGATTTTAATATATATTTTAAATTAATTTTATCCGTGTTAATCAGTGGCTTTATTTTAGTTATGTTTTAATGTAGAATGAAGCGCATATCCAAAAAACTTCTACATTCTACATTCATCATTCTACATTCATTATTTCATTCTTAGGTTTAATAGAAGAAATAAATCGTAAATCGTAAATTCTTCATGGCAATATTAAAAGCATTCAAAGGAATACGTCCGGTAAAAGATAAAGCTCATTTAATTGCTTCACGTCCTTATGATGTATTGAACAAGACTGAAGCACGAGTTGAAGCAGGCGATAATAAATATTCATACCTCCATATAATTAAGCCCGAAATAGATTTGCCCGACGATATTAATCCATATTCTCAACAGGTTTACGATAAAGGAAAAGAAAATTTTTACAAGTTATTAAATGATGGTGTTCTTTTCTACGACAGCAAGGATTATCTATACGTATATGCACAAACTATGTTCGGTAAAACCCAATATGGTATTGTAGGGTGTGCTGCTGTTGAAGATTATATGAATGATATTATAAAAAAGCACGAACTTACCCGCCCTGATAAAGAAGAAGACAGAAAAAATCACGTTCGCACAAGTGGAATGAATTATGAACCTGTCTTTTTTACTTATCTTGCAAATAAAGAAATTGATGATATTGTTGCTGAAGTTATTAAACGAGATGCTGAATATGATTTTATATCAGAAGATGGTATAGGTCATCATTTCTGGGTAATTAGCGAGCAAGATAAAATTGATAGAATTATTGAACTGTTTGCTGAAATTCCATATACTTACGTAGCTGACGGGCATCACAGAACTGCCGCTGCTGCATTAGTAGGTAATGAACGAAAAGAAAATAACCCCAATCATACAGGAAAAGAAGAATATAATTACTTTCTTGCCGTCCATTTTCCTGCTAATCAATTAACAATTATTGATTACAACCGGGTTGTAAAAGACCTGAATGGTTTAACTTCTACTGAGTTTATCGAAAAATTAAAAGAAAATTTTTTTATTGAAGAAAAAGGTGCCAATGAATATAAACCTGACAGATTGCATAATTTTTCAATGTATCTTGCTCAAAAATGGTATTCATTAACTGCCAGACAAGGTATTTATGATGATAATGACCCGATTGGCTGTCTGGACGTTACAATTTTATCAGAGCAAATACTTGGTCCTGTTCTTAATATTACTGATTTAAGAAAATCTAAACGGATTGATTTTGTAGGTGGTATAAGAGGTCTGGGCGAATTAAAAAAAAGAGTTGATAGCGGTGAAATGACCCTGGCATTTGCTTTATACCCTGTTTCTATGGAGCAATTAATTAATATTGCCGATACCGGTAATATTATGCCACCAAAAACCACCTGGTTTGAGCCAAAACTTCGCAGCGGGTTAATTATTCATAGATTAGCTTGAATAATTTGTAAACGTTCACAAAGTTAATCATTTGTCCGTTGTACTTTGTACTTTACTTTTTGTTCTTTGTACTTTGTTTTTTGTGCTTTGTTTTTTAATACTTTAAGCACAAAGTACAAAGCACAAAGCACTTTTTCATGCCATAGGCAGATCCGCCTTCCCGACCCGTTCCGTTTCGGGACGGGTTGGCGGAAAAATCCGATACAATAAATTATGCCATAGGTATCTCCTACAGGGTCAGTCCTTTGGGATAATCAACTATTTAAACTATGTGAATGTTTACAATAATTCATATGATATTTAGAATAATATTTTGTAGTTATTTAATTTTTATATACTTTTGACGAATATTAAACTAAAAAAAATGAAAATTAAATTATTATTCTTGTCCCTTATTCTCTTTTCATTTACAGCTTTTGGACAAATTCTAAGAGAAAGCGAAGTTCCATCAGCAGCATTAACCCATTTAAAGAAAAAATTCAAAATGGCAAAAAATGTTCAATGGAGCAAACAAGATACAAACTTTATTGTTGCTTTCATTTATCGTGATATTAATACTTATTCGGTATATTCTAAAACAGGAAACTGGATTAAAATGCAAAAAGAAGTAAGTAAAAAAAATATTTCCGATGCAATTATAACAAATATCAAGCTATATTATGAAGGGCAGGATATAATTTCTATTCTAAATACTACAACAGCCAATAAAAAGAGATATTACGAAATAAAGCTAATGCAAAGAAAAGGCTATAAAGAACTTATTACTGTGGTCCATACATCTACAGTGGGATACATAATAAAAGAAATTTTACCGCCCGAATTAGAAACATTTGTTGAAAATAGAGTAAATAAAAAAGATTTACCTGAAAAGGTATTATCGTATTTTAACACAAAATTCCTGAAAGCTACTGATGTAAAATGGGAAAAACAGGATACAAACTATGTTGCAAGCTTCTTTCTTAGAGGCTATAAAACCCTTGCAGTATATTCCGATACAGGAAGATGGTATAAAACTATAAAAAACTTACACCCACTTACCCTACGCGAATCTATACATAATTATTTAAATGAAAATAATAAAAATGAAGAAATTACAGTTTCACAATATATCACAGCCCCGGGAGAAAAATATTTTTACTTAGAAACAGTTTATAAAACGAAGATGGATGAATTTACAAACAATATTAAAACTACAAAACTTGAACTATCCACTAGCGGAAAACTTAATGATATAAGCATAACTGAAGAAAAAGAAATTGACCAAGAGGCATTAGCAAGGGTTGAAGCTGCAAAAAGACTAAAAGAAGAAAAAGAAGCTGCAAGACTACAAAAAGAAAAGGAAGCTTACTGGAAAACATTAGAAAAAACTTCTTTAAAACACAGAACTGATAGCTTAAAACTAATTGAAGAAAAAAAGTATGAAGAATTTTTTAAAGCTAAGCTTAAAAAATATAATGTAAAAAGCCCTTATGAATTAAGTGAATCTAAGAAAAGACAATTTTTTTCAGAGATTGATAAAGAATGGACAGGTGATATTTTTACAAAACAAGCATATAACAGGCAATTAGAAGAAGAACAAGCTGCCGCTCTACAGGAAGAAATAGAACAGGCAAAATTTGATGCTGAATGGGAAGCACAAGAAAAATCTTACCAGAAAGAAAAAACCGAATTTGATGATGAATGGGAGGCTGTAAAACAAAAAGAAACCGAAAAATTAAAACATTACTAATGAACATTTCTGAAAGGATTAAGCAATTTCTTGAAAAATTACCAAAAAACATAAAGCTTGTTGCTGTTACAAAATCAAGACCCATTGAGGATATATTAAATGCATACAATAGCGGTTATAAAATATTCGGTGAAAATAAAGTACAGGAACTGAGCAATAAATATGAAAAATTGCCAAAAGATATTGAATGGCACATGATTGGGCATCTCCAGACAAATAAGGTTAAATTTATTGCAGGGTTCGTTCATTTAATACATTCTGTTGATAGTTTGAAATTACTTAAAACTATTAATACAGAAGCTATTAAAAATAATCGTATCATAAATGTTTTGCTCCAGATACATATTGCTCAGGAAGAAACTAAATTTGGACAAACTTTTGATAAAATAAAAGAAATATTAAGCTCTGACGAATATAAAGAACTAAAAAATATTAAAATTGTTGGTTTAATGGGAATGGCAACCTTTACTGATGATATAAATATTATCCGTTCAGAATTTCAATATTTAGCATCGTGTTTTAAAGAGTTGAAAGATTCATCCCCATTAATCGGGAATAAAGAATTTAAAGAACTATCAATGGGTATGTCAAACGATTATAATATTGCAATTCAGCAAGGAACTACTATTGTTAGGGTTGGTAGCTTAATTTTTGGTTCACCCGGTTGAATCCGCCTTTGACGAAAAATTTTGTTTTTGTAAAATTTTATTCAACAGGGTAATATAAATTATTAAAAAAATAATTTATATTAGTATATTAAATTATTATTTTTTATTTTTGCATTATAAAAAAATTAATAAATATTATTTTTATTAAAAATAATATTACTTTTGTATTAACTCAAAAACAATTAACTTATGAAAAACAAATTATTAAATATGAAAACATCACAATCCCTGTATTATATGGGAATAATATTCTGTTCTGCTGCACTTTTTTTCGCTTGTGCAGGTGGAAATGGAGAAAAAGCTATTGAAGATACTCTTGAAGTTGATGAAGAATTAGTAAAAGACCTCAATAAAGCTAAACAAGTCTTTTATTCCTTACCTTCACCAATTGAAACGGCTATGCTTATGAAACGTGCCGGTGCAAAGTATAATTCAGAAATTATGAACCCTATTGAGAATCTTGCTAATTACAACACAAACAAAATTATGGCATTAAATTTAGGTGTTTATTCTGCAGATTTAAGCTTTGCAAGTATGTTTGACCAATCTCAGGCTTCACTTAGGTATTTATCTGCAACTAAAACACTGGCAGATGATCTTGGTATCCTTAATGCGATTAAAAAATCAACTATTGAAAGAATGGAGAATAATATAAATAACAGGGACTCACTTATGGAGATTATCTCTGAAACATTTATGAACTCTAATTCTTTCCTGAAAGAAAACGAACGTTCCGAAACCGCTGCTATTATTTTAGTCGGTGGATGGATTGAAGGTCTGTACATCGCTTCACAAATTGCCAAATCAACAGTTTCTAATAACGAATTAATTGAAAGAATAATTGACCAAAGATTATCCCTTTCTACATTAATGAGCTTATTAAAAGAATATGACCATAATAACGAAGATATTGCTTCTATTCTAACTGATCTGCGTAAAATAAAAGCAATATTTGATAAAGTTGAAATCACCACTTCTAAAATAGAACCTGTAACTGATGAAGAAACTAAAATTACTACTCTTGAAGGTAAAACCGAAATCACTTTGAAAGAAGGAGTATTTGAAGAATTATGTGAAAAAGTTGCAGCTCTTAGAAATAGCATTACTGAATAAATTATTTAAAATGTTTTAGGTTTCCCAAACGGATAACTTTGGCAAAGATTTAAGAATAGAATATTGGATGTTGGATACTGGGTGCTGATCTGTAATCCAGAACCCAGTGCCCAGTGCCCAGAACCAAGAACCAAGACAAACATCAATCCCGACAAGCTTGTCGGGACAAACCATTTAACCATTAAAGAATTAATCCGCCAGCTGGCGGATCAATAATTAACAATAATATAACTAATATAACCATAATCTATAAAAATTATGAAAAAATTACTTAAAATAACAATAATTTTATGTGCATTTTCTTTTGTAGTACTTTCGGGAAATGCTCAATGTAAAAGCTTTGCTAAAAAAGTATGCAAGCTGGAATTGATTCCTTTTGTCCACGACGGCATTTATAATGCAACAATACTATCAGAAGGTGAAACAGCCGAACTTTTTAAAACATTTTACTCTGGGCAGGATTACAGAATTGCTATTTGCGGTGGCGATGATATACCAGCTGTTGAATTTGAAGTGCTTGACGCTAACAGAGAAGTTCTATTCAGTAATAAAAATGAAAATTATACACGAGTATGGGACTTTAAGCTTGAATCATCCCAGCAATTAATTATTTCTATCCAGGTACAAACTTCCGACGATCTTTCCGATGAAATCGCAAGCGGCTGTGTTGCTGTGTTAGTTGGCTTTATGAATGTTGAAAGCTCGTTTGAGCAGTTCTAGGCACTTGAAAAATTCATTTTTGACAACCCAGTTATTCAATGAGGGCAGGCATCCCGTTATGCAACGGGACAAGTCAGTCGGTTTTAAAAGCCCGAATTTTTTATAATATTCGGGCTTTTTTAATTTTATCCCAAAAATTCAGAATTAATTTTTTACTTTTGATTTCAAATTCGTAATCCGCAACTCGTAACAATTTCTTTGCGCCTTTGCGAGAAATAATTCTTGTAACTCAAAACCCGCAACTCGTATGAAACTTGCCATAATAGACTGGATTATTATTGTAATATACTTAAGTATCTCACTTTACATTGGTTTAAAATATAAAGCCAAAGCACAGAAAAGCTTAACCGACTATTTTTTAGGAGGGCGGAACTTACCCTGGTATATTGCCGGTATCTCAATGGTTGCAACGACCTTTGCAGCCGATACACCGCTTTGGGTAACCGAAAGAGTTGCACAGCACGGAATTTCAGGGAACTGGCTCTGGTGGAATATGCTTATAGGCGGTATGCTTACCACATTTTTCTTTGCCCGGCTATGGCGCAGAGCAAATATTCTTACCGAATTAGAATTTATTGAATTTCGTTACAGCGGAAAGCCAGCTGCATTTCTAAGAGGATTCAAATCGGTGTATATGGGCATTTTCCTTAATGCTATTATTATTGGTTGGGTAAATATTGCTCTGATAACTATTATACATGTTTTTTTTGATATACCCGAAAAACAAGTATTATGGATTGTTGCAGGAGCTATGGTACTGGTTGCATTTTACAGCACTTTATCAGGTCTGATAGGAGTAGTTATTACTGATACCATTCAATTTTGCATTGCTATGGCAGGGTGTATTATCCTTGCTGTTATTGTTCTTTATTCAGAAAAAGTCGGAGGAATTAGCGGTTTAAAAGAACAATTACCCGAGTGGAGATTTAATTTTTTTCCATCAATAGGTAAAGAAAGTACACCTTACGAAATTATCGGAACCTTTAGTGTAACAGTAGGTGCTTTTTTAACATTCGGATTAGTTCAGTGGTGGGCAAGCTGGTATCCAGGTGCAGAACCCGGCGGCGGAGGATATATCGCCCAGCGAATAATGAGCACAAAAAATGAAAAGCACTCGGTTTATGCAACATTGTTCTTCCAGATTGCTCATTATTGCATTCGCCCATGGCCCTGGATAATTGTAGGTTTATGTGCCTTAATCCTCTATCCTGACCTTGCCATTGATGAGGCAGGAAAAGGATTCGTTTTTGCAATGAGAGACTATCTTCCGGCAGGACTAAAAGGACTGCTATTAGTAGCATTTTTAGCTGCATATATGAGCACAATATCTACTCAACTGAACTGGGGTGCAAGCTATCTGACAAACGATCTATACAAAAGATTCATCAAGCCCGAAAACAAATATAAAAATACTAAAGACGCTCAAAAAGATTATATTCAAAAAGCAAGAATATTTACTGTGCTTATTATGCTTTTCTCTTTTTTTGCTACTACTCAAATAAAAACTATTGATAGTGCCGTTAGATTTTTAATTGAATGCGGCGCTGGATTGGGGCTTGTTTTAATACTCAGATGGTATTGGTGGAGAATAAATGCCTGGAGCGAAATTGTTGCATCAATAGCACCTTTTGTTGGTTATACATTCTCTGTATATGTATTTAACCTGAAATTTCCCGACAGCTTTTTACTTACTGTCGGGTTTAGCACTGTGTCGTGGCTTATTGTTACCTATTTAACTCCACAAACAGATGAGAAAACACTTCTTAAATTCTACGAAAGAGTAAAACCACAAGGTATCTGGAAGAAAGCTTTTCTGAAAATAAAGATTAAAACACAGAAAAAACAACTGGCAAATTTATTTATCAGTTGGATTAGTTCAATTATTATGGTTTATTCAATCCTGTTTTTTTTAGGCAAGCTTATTTTTCAGGAATGGAACGCAGCTGCAATATGGGGTGCAATAGCAATATGTAGCTTTTTTATTTTGAGAAATTCATTAAAAAATGAAACTTAAAATGAAGTGATGTAAAAGCAAGATAAAGTTGCTTGGTACTGGGTACTGGGTACTGGGTGCTGAGCTGTAATCCTGAGCCCAGAACCAAGAACCCAGAATCTGACATAAAAATTTTAAAATTAAAAAAAACTTTTTCTAATGGCAAAAAATATAGTTTTTCAAAGATTCCTTAAACTTTAGTTATATATTTTTATAATTAAAAAATTATCTGTACTTTTACAGTGTAATATTTATCAATTATTAAAATTTATAATTATTAAAATTTATTTTGATAATTCAAATTTTTTCTATTACTTGCCTTTTTTAAAATAAAATTATTTAGCTATGAATAATAAAATAAATATACAGGTTTTGTTTTCAATAATTTATTTACTATTTATCACATTAGTTAGCTGCAATCCGGACAAAAAAGAAGAAGTTATTGAAGAATCACTGGAAGTAGAAATTGATTCTACTGCCTCTACATTAGTAAGGTTTAATAATGCTTTATTTAGTATCCCGTCGCCTCATCAAATTGGATTTTTAATAAAAGAAAAAAACATTGACTACAACAAAGAATATTTAAACCTTACAAGTAAGTCTCATAACTATACTAATAATTTTAAAAAAGCATTAAACTTAGGTGTTTATGGTGCTAATTTAGGTTACCTGAACATTTATGATCAAATTCCTGACGCTATTTCATATTTCTCTGTTATTAAGGTTTTATCCCAGGAAATAGGTATTTCAAACGCTTTTGATATGGAAACAATCAATAGAATAGAAAAAAATATGGGTAATAAAGACTCACTATTGCAAATCATTTCCAATACATACAGAAAAGCCGATACATACTTAAAAGATAATAACAGAAATGACATTGGTGTATTAATACTTGCCGGAGGCTGGGTTGAAAGTTTATATATTATGGCCCAAATCTTACTTGATCAGAAGGACCAGGAAATAATTAACCGCGTTGGTGAACAAAAACATCCATTGGATAACCTGATTAAAATTTTATCACCATATTATAATCAATCAGAAGAGTATTCACAGCTTATTGATGGATTAATTGATCTGGCTTATGAATTTGACGGGATAGAGTGTTTATATACTTATGTAGAGCCAACAATTGAACCTGAGAATAAGCTGATAATTATCAATAGTAAATCTGATGTGATTATATCTGATGAACAATTAAAAACTATTACTAACAAAATTAATACTATTCGTAATAAAATTGTTGAATAGGAATACAACGTTAAACTTATTAAAAAAATGAAAAAAGAACTATTAATAACTTTAGGAATAATACTTGCTTCATTGCTATTTTCAAATTTAGCAAAAGCGCAGGCAGATACTATTATGAATGTTTGCACTCAACATTTAATACCTCCATACATTTCCGACGGTCAACAATATAAAGCATTACTTAATGGTGATGAAATTGCCGAATTTCATGCAACCTTTTATGGCGGAAGCACATATAGAATTGTAGGGTGCAGTGGCTTATCTGATGGGAATCTGGTTTTTTCTGTTTTTGACAGAGAAAGAAACTTACTTTTCTCTAACAGAGATTATTCTAATTCTCCTTACTGGGATTTTCAATTTGAATCAACAATAAATTGTATTATTGAAGCCGAGCTAGATTCAAAAAATTTAACATCCGGCTTTGCAATAATGCTTATTGGATTTAAACAATGAGTGAAAGAATTCTAAAAGCACTAATGCAGCTATTTGCAATAATTGCAAGTCCTGAAAGTAAGGTGAGCGACAGAGTGCCTATTGTAGAAGCTTTTCTTAAACAACAACTTAATCAAAAATTAGTTCAGGAATATTTAAAAATATTTAGAGACTTTTATGAAACCCATCAAGAAAAACATAGTGAAAAAAAGAAAAGAAAAAAACTTACCTCCTCAAGCTCAGTTAGAGTTTTAAAAATTTGTACTGCAATAAATGAAGAACTCGCACAAAAACAAAAAATTGTTGTATTAATCCGTTTATTAGAGTTTATAAAATCTGATGGTGAAATAACAGAACAAGAATCAGAATTTGTAGAAACTGTTGCCGAAACTTTCAATTTCTCTGAAGAAGACTATCTCAGCTTAAAAGATTTTGTGTCATCTTCTTTTGCTCAAATTCCTGAGTCTTCAAAAATTTTATTAATTGATAATAACAAAGACTATTCACATCCTGAAGTAAAACATATTTTTTCAGAATCTCTTAATGGACAAATTATGGTATTTGATGTTACTACTGCTAATATGCACGTAATGAAACATCATGGTGAAAGCGAACTATACCTGAACAGTCAATTACTTCAACCGGATAAAGTTCATGTATTAACCATTGGCTCATCTATTAGAAATTCAAAAATCAAACCAATTTACTACAATGATATCGTTAGTGTATTTACTTTTGACCAGGTAAAAATAAAAACTGTTTTTGAAACAAAAGATCTTGTTTACAAATTTAAAGGTGGAACAATTGGTATACAAAATTTGAATTTTTCCGAAGAATCAGGAAAATTAGTTGGTATTATGGGTGCAAGCGGCTCGGGTAAAACTACATTATTAAACGTGCTTAATGGCACCTATCCTCCCTCATCTGGTGAAATTCTAATAAACGGAATGAATATACATTTTGAAAAAGAAAAAATTGAAGGGCTTATTGGTTATGTATCACAAGACGACCTATTAATTGAAGAATTAACAGTATTTCAAAATCTTTATTATAATGCAAAACTTTGCTTTGATAACTATAGTGATAAAGAAATAGCAGACACGGTTGAAAAATTACTTCAAACCTTAGGTTTATTTGAAATTAAAGATATGAAAGTTGGCTCGCCTTTAAATAAAAAAATTAGCGGCGGACAACGTAAAAGATTGAATATTTCTTTAGAGCTAATCAGAGAACCACCTATCTTATTTTTAGATGAGCCCACATCAGGTCTATCTTCAAGAGATTCTGAAAACATAATGGACCTACTGAAAGAACTTGCATTAAAAGGTAAGCTTGTTTTTACTGTAATACACCAACCCTCATCCGACATTTTTAAGATGTTTGATAAACTATTAATTCTTGATATCGGAGGTTATTTAATCTATAATGGAGACCCGGTTGATTCAATCATATATTTTAAATCACGTACTCATCAGGCTGACTGGAGCGATAGTGAATGTCGCAATTGCGGTAATGTTACCCCTGAGCAAATTTTTAATATTGTTGAAGCCCAAGTATTAGATGAATTCGGAAATTTAACACAAACAAGAAAAACTTTACCAAAAGAATGGAGTGAACACTTTAAAGAACATTCTCAAAACGAAACAAAAGAATTAATACCACCAAAAGAAATACCTGAAACTTCATTTAAAATTCCTAATAAATTAAAGCAATTTAAAGTATTTCTTATACGTGATGTTTTATCAAAGCTTACAAATACACAATATTTATTTATTAATCTTCTGGAAGCTCCTTTTATTGCCTTCTCTTTAGCATTTATTGTTAAATATTTTAATGTTGATGTTGCAAATATACTTGGATACAACTTAAGCGAAAACAGTAACTTACCTGCATATATCTTTATGTCGGTTATTGTTGCAATCTTTATTGGATTAACAGTTAGTGCAGAAGAGATTATAAAAGATAGAAAAATTCTCAAACGCGAAACTTTTCTAAACCTTAGCCGGGCAAGTTATTTACTTTCAAAAGTGGCAATATTATTTACTCTATCAGCCATCCAGGCTTTCCTTTTTGTAATACTTGGTAACTGGATAATGGAAATAAAAGGAATGTATTTTGAATACTGGCTGGTTTTATTTAGTGCATGGAGTTTTGCAAATCTGCTTGGCTTAAATATTTCTGATAGCTTTAAAACAGCAGTTACAATATATATATTAATTCCTTTTTTAGTTATTCCACAACTAATTTTAAGTGGAGTTTTAGTAAAATTTGATAAATTAAATCCAAATATCTCATCACCCGAGAGCATACCTTGGTATGGTGAAATTATAACTGCTCGTTGGGCTTATGAAGCACTGGCTGTTTATACATTCAAAGAAAATGAATATGAAAAACAATTTTATCCTTATGATAAAATAATGAGCATTTCTAATTATAAAAAAGACTACTTGCTGCGAACTTTAAGCAATAAAATTAATAGCTGTAAACGAAATCTTGACAACCCCGATAAAAAAGAACAGATTGTCCAGAATTTAACATTGCTAAGAAACGAAATAAAAAAAGAATTAAAAGCCAACAAAAAAGTTAGTTTTGATAATTTGGATAGTTTATACTATGCTCAACTTACACCTTCGGTTATCAATTCAGTTAAGGATTACTTTAATATGTTAGTGAAGTATTACCGCAAAAAATACAACAAAGCAAATAAAGAAAAAGATAAGATTATTAATGATTTACAAAAAACAGAAGAAGAAAAGCAAAAATTTATATTGATAAAAAAATATCATCATAATGAAAATTTAAAAGAATTAGTGAAAAATGAAACAGAATTAGAAAGAATAGTTGAATATAAAAATTATTTATATCAAAAAATAGACCCCATTTTTCAGGACCCTAATTTTAGTTTTATAAAAGCTCATTTCTATGCCCCAAGGAAAAAGTTATTTGGTAGTTACTATAGTACCTTTTGGATAAATATTTGTGTAATATGGTTTTCAACAATTACACTTTATATTGCCCTTTACTATAAAGCATTAAAGAAATTATTAGACTTTTTTGGATATATCACAAGTAAACTTATTAAAAAATCAACTATAGAAGATTAATTAGAGTCTGTCTTTAAAGTCAAAGATTTTCAAAAATGAAAGACCCAAGCCCCAAATCTCAAGCCCCAAGTCCCAAAATAAAATGCCATTATTCATTGTCTATTGCTCATTTGTAGTTTGTTGTGTTTTTTCTTTTTTTCTTGGAATTTGAGATTCGGGACTTGGAATTTGGGACTTTTAAATATTATGCCGACATTATGGACAGACACTAATTAATTTGTTACTATACTAGTTTTTGCTGACTGCCTACTGCCTACTGATTTACAACTGCCCATTCTCTATCAATATAATTATTTCTTCAATCATTTTATCCTCACCCTCAACATCATACTCACTTTTAAGATTTGAACCAAACAATCGTGCTAACGACTGCCATAAAAAAGCAGAAAACGAACCTTTCAGCTCTTTTACCAATTGATATGTAGTTTCACCGGTCTCTCTATCAACTAATTTTATTAGCAATCTTCCCTGTGAAATAGTTAGTTTTTTCAATTCATCTTCAAATTCTTCTTTTAACATTTTTTCTGCCTGCTTGATATAAACCTTACGCTCTTTTTCGGTTTGCAAAGTTGGCAGATGATTATTAATTTCTGTCAATTTAGCATTAGCTAATTTGGCATAGGGCATAACTTTTTTTAAGTTATATACTAATTTCCAGTAGCGGCGAGCCTGCTTTTTATTTTTAAATTTTCTGGGAGGAATAATAATAACTTCTCGCAGATAAATATGTGGAAGTGTATCTTTGCCTATTATTTTTAAATGTACAATATAGCCCTTTTTACCATCGTAATTATTCTGCGATACTACTATATTTGCAGATAGAAAAATAATAATGTATAAATATAATTTTTTAAGCATTCGTACTGTTTAAACCATAAATTTTGTAATTATTCAGGTATAAAATGTTATTAACAATAAGTAAAATGTCAAATCCGTCAGCTGACGGACAAATGACAAATCAATTACAAATGTCAAAACTCAAAGGTTCTGTTATAAAATACTGTTGTTCTACTTCTTTTGTCCTTTAGATTTTGGATTTGATTTGACATTTGAAATTTTTAATTTGTAATTTTTTTCGCTATAAATTTCTACGCTTTATTTACATCAAAGTTATTAACCCCGTAAATAATAATCAACGGGGGGTAAACATTTCTCACAAGCTGAATAGTTACTAAATTTTATATATATAAAAAAACAAATTTATAAATTTGTGTGTATGAAAAAAAACAAAAATAGACACATAATAAGCAAGCAAAGAAAGTGGTTATTAATTATTTTGGGTAGTTTTTTTGTTGCACTTGGAATTATTGGAATTTTTATACCTCTCCTGCCTACAACACCTTTTCTTTTACTTGCTTCTGCATGCTATATTAGAAGTTCAGAACGATTATATAACTGGCTGATAAATAACAGATTTCTGGGAATATATCTGAGAAATTATATAGAAAATAAAGCTATTCCATTAAAGATAAAACTTATAACTATTTCTATTTTATGGCTTACAATAGGATATTCAATTATATTCGTAATTCACGTTTTCCTTGTGAAATTCATTTTGATTTTGATAGCTATTGGCGTTTCTATACATATTGGTATTATGAGAACTTATAAAAAATGATAAACCGATGCCAATATACTAATGAATACTAATAATACAAATATCCAATGCCAATATACTAATTATACGAATACAAGAAATTAGTATATTAGTATCGTATTATATTAGTAGAGACCTTTGCAAAACCTGTAAAATGTCATTCTGAACGGAGTGAAGAATCTTTTTATTTCATTGGTTATCAACATTATAAGATTTTTCGTGGAATTTATCCCGACACTGTCGGGACTCAAAATGACAGTGAAAAGTTAGTTTTGCAAAGGACTCTAGTATAATTAGTATGAATTCGTATATTAGCATCGCGTTAATTAGTATCGGACTATACCACTTTTTTCACCAAATCAGCAGCTTCCTGGAAAGAAATTGCTGAATAAACTTTTAATCCCGATTTATCAATTAATTCTTTAGCTTTTTCAGCATTAGTGCCTTGTAAGCGAACAATTACAGGAACCTTTATATCTCCGATTGATTTATAAGCATCAACAACACCCTGAGCAACCCTGTCGCAACGAACAATGCCACCAAAAATATTAAGTAATATAGCTTTCACGTTAGGGTCTTTAAGAATAATTCTAAATCCTGCTTCAACATTTTCAGCATTTGCTGTTCCGCCTACATCAAGAAAATTAGCAGGATCACCGCCCGATAGTTTAATAATATCCATGGTAGCCATTGCCAATCCGGCACCATTTACCATACAACCGACATTTCCATCTAACTTAATAAAGTTAAGATTATGTTCTGAAGCTTCAACTTCTGAAGGCTCTTCTTCGGAAATATCTCTCATTTGAGCATAATCCGGATGACGGAATAAAGCATTATCGTCTAAATTAACTTTAGCATCGGCAGCTAAAATCAAATTATTAGAAGTTTTAAAAACAGGATTAATTTCAATTAATGAGGCATCGCTATTTACATAAGCATTATAAAGTGCAGTAACAAATTTTGTCATTTCTTTAAATGCTTTTCCTGACAAGCCAAGATTAAATGCAATTTTACGAGCCTGAAAAGCTTGAATACCAACACTGGGGTCTATTTCTTCTTTAAAAATCAAATGAGGAGTTTTTTCTGCAACAGTCTCAATATCCATCCCGCCTTCAGTAGAATACATTACAATGGTTCTGCCTGTAGCCCTGTTTAGCAGAACACTCATATAAAATTCCTGTATTTTACTTTCACCGGGATAAAAAATGCTTTGTTCAATTAACACTTTATGAACAACCTTTCCTTCGGGCCCTGTCTGGTGGGTTACAAGGGTCATCCCTAAAATATCATTAGCGTATTGCTTTACTTCATCTATGGATTTAGCAATTTTTACTCCTCCGCCTTTCCCTCTGCCACCCGCATGAATTTGAGCTTTCACTGCCCAGCTGTCGGTACCGGCTTTTTCCTGTATTTTCTTAGCCGCTTCCACAGCATCTTCGGGCTTGTCAATTACTATTCCCTCGGGAACAGAAACACCAAATTGATGTAAAATTGATTTTCCCTGATATTCGTGAATATTCATAATAATTTTATTTTTTTAAGTTTTATGACTTCAAAGTTAAAAAAAAATATGTTATAGAAATTTTCGTTACTAAATTAATTTATTTTTTACAGTTAAGCAAGAATTTTTGTAATTTTACTAAATAAAAAATATGAAAAAAGACATAATTAACAAGATTTACAAGAAAAACCTTTGCAAAACTCAAATGATAACTCAAATTATCGCCACTCCCGAAGGGATACCTATGGTAAAAAACACATCCCGACACAAGTGTCGGGACACAAAAAAAATCATGTAAATCTTGTTAATCATGTCAAAATAATATTGTGAAAAAATTAAAAAACAGCGAGCTGAACAGAAAAACAATCAGAGAATTTAAAAGTGCAAAAAAATTGCCCTTTATTATTGTTCTGGATAATATCAGAAGCTTAAACAATATTGGCTCTGTATTTCGAACTGCTGATGCTTTTCTAATTGAAGCAATTTATTTATGTGGCTTTACAGCAAAACCCCCTCATAAAGATATTCATAAAACAGCATTAGGAGCCACCGAATCTGTAAAATGGCATTATTTTAAGACAACAGAAGAAGCTGTTACACATCTGAAAAATAATAACTATAAAATCGTTTCAATTGAACAGGTTGAACATAGCATTTCTTTAATGAATTTTAAAGTTGATAAAAGAAAAAAATATGCTCTAATATTTGGAAATGAAGTAAAAGGCATTGACCAGAAAATAGTTGATATTAGTAACGAATGTATTGAAATTCCCCAGTTTGGAACAAAACATTCATTTAATATCTCAGTAAGTGTAGGAATTATTTTGTGGGATTTGTCAGGGAAATTTCAAAATAAAGTTTAGCTGATGCTTTAATACAATTTTTGTAACTATTCAGGTATAGTGAAAAAAGGTATAAGGTATAGGGTATAGGGTATAAGGAATTAAGAAATATTGTATGAAAAAGCCAAAGGAATATATCAATGATAAAAAAGAGGAATATAAAGTGGAAGATATTCTTGTGAAAT
>SDBV01005517.1_pt1 | contig 17827 bp, 14 predicted proteins | sample 2277081 | NCBI WGS metagenome assembly SDBV01 (sample SAMN10402039, study PRJNA504765) | marine sediment metagenome | isolation source: marine sediment core GS10_PC15, 223 cmbsf | place: Arctic Ocean: Southern Knipovich Ridge | collected 2010 | reverse complement strand
GATGTTATAGGAGTTGCAAAAGTTCTTCCCGGTCTGCTCGATAATATCCCGAAAATAACAGTTCTGGACGCTTACTTTTACAACAGGTATGTCGACCCGGACCTTTATGATCTTTTCGAATTCACCAGCAATACCCTGTTCGGAACCCGGATAGGTTTCTCGCTGACACCGGGGATGGCTGTTGTCTGGAACACTCGGTATACATTTATTCCGAAAGCCGATGGATCGGGATTCGTGAAAGACAGGTTTGTCGGCATAGAAACTGTAATTACAATGAGATAGACATTGAAGCTTCTATATTCCGCCGCTCACGAGGTGATAGATTCCGTAATCGATTTCATATTCCCCCCCGCATGCCCGGTATGCGGGGGAGCTTTCAACGCCCGTGATATTATCTGTCCCGGCTGTATAGATGCGATTACGGAGTGCTCGAACAGTTACATCCCTCCCGAACATAACCTGACAAATGTAGACAATATTTCAATTCTCCTGCCGTACGATTCAATCTGCCGCACATTAGTCCATGCCCTGAAATATCATGGAATGAAATCAACCGGGCCGGTTCTTGGAACACTCATGGCAAAAAAGACCCTGAAAGATTGTTCACCGCCTGAAAATTCATGCATCGTTCCCGTTCCGCTTCACCATTCCAAATTGAAAGAACGCGGCTACAATCAGACTGAAAGTCTTGCCGAAGGTTTCGCTTCGTTTACCGGTTTCGAAGTATGCGGTGACCTCCTGCGCCGTACAAAACACACAGGCACCCAGACCGCTCTCGATCACGAGCAGCGTGCGCTTAATGTCCGTAACGCCTTTAGATATTCGGGAGAGAAATCTCTTTCCGGGCGCCCGGTAATAATCATCGATGATGTCATGACTACAGGCTCGACAATCTCCGAATGCGCAAAAGCGCTCAGGGATGGCAGTGCCGGGGAAATACTTGTCAGCGTTGTGGCAACGCCGGGGATAGGGATGGATTGAGGAATTGTGAATTGTTAAAAATCCGGCGAAAGATATTTTTTTGACAGGATAACAGGATGGACTGGATTTTTTACGGGTTTTGATAATTGGATTTTTTGAAATATATATTTTATCATAAAAATGTGAATGATATTAAGAAATATCCTTGAGGTCAATAACATCTCGAACAAGGTGTATATCACCGAGCTTTTGCATCTATTATTTCACCAACAACATCTTCCTCGTCTAAGTTGAAACCATCTGCTTTTACTTCCTCTATCACCACATATTCTTTCCTATCTGCATATATCGGATTTAAACATTTCAGTCGGTAGTAATCACTTATGTATTTTGGGCTTATTGAGTTAAATCTGTAAGAACTCATTATAGACCTGATTCCAACTGTTTATAACCAAATAAAGTGGTTTCATGTTTAAACTCAATATGCACTTAAAATGTTTAGACTAAATAATTGCCAATAAATCTATATATGAAAACCCCTTAACTTAAGCCGTATGCTTTTTATATTATTTTCCATATCATATACACCGATTTCGTGTTTATTAAATTTATCAAGATTATTAATGAGTTCTTCTCGGCAATTTATTATTTTATCCAAAGTCTCTGGTTTGCAAGGCTTATCATTTGTTCTATTTGTTCTACCTAATAACTCTTTTTCATAAGATAAAAAAATAGTCGTTGCGGCATCCCTATATATCTTAATTCGTTTTTCATCATACAATTCTCCCTGCATGAATTTTTTCATCATATCTATGACCCAGTTAAAAATGTCTTCGAAATCAGCAAAACCGCATTTGTCAGGTTTCATGTCTGGATTCTCCTGTCAGTTTATAAATTAATCTTTCAGAAAAATAGTTATTTATATAGCATGTTCATTTTAACCCACTAACACCATCTTCCTCGTCTCAGTGAACCTCTGAACATCCTACCATATAATTTATCCAAATATTCGGTATAGTCAAGATAAAGTTGACCGGGCGGTTGGAAGTTGTATGGATAAATGGGTAAAGCTTTGCAGAATGCGCTGTGAGATTTGTACCTTACACGCATTTGCATACTTAATCAATCGGCAATTCTAACTCTATTAACGTAGTTGTAGAGACATTATACCCTTGAACCGATGCTTTTATTTTGACAGTATTTGAGGTCTTTTTTCGTACGCTTACACCGACGCTCCCATCTGAAACTGTAAAACCATCTAAGTTAATATCTGGGGAAAAACAGTGGTACATTCTGGAAGATACTACCCCACACCGTGCAACCATATCAACATTAATCTTTTTGTAAGTAACAGTATTGCCTTTTCCATCATCTACCAGATACAAAATATCCAAAATAAGTATATCATTTTCCCTTTTTCCGGTTTCTTGAATATAAATATTATTAAATATTCCATCGTATCCATCTATTCTATCTATTGTAATTGAAACTTTATCTGCATCATCAGCAACAAAAGAATCACCCTGTTCTCCAGTATCGCCTTTTTCCCCCTGTGGCCCAACAGGCCCCTCTAAGCATCCCGATAGCATCGCTGACATAACCAGTACGGTGAATAAATACTTTACTGTGCGTGACATACATACCCCCTATTTTATATTCTCTTTTATCCATTTATCGTACGCTTCAAAAAACAAAGCTTTTGTTTCTTGATTGGAGAATCTTACTGCTGCACCTCGTATATATTTCTCCATATTATACGGTGGGTTTGGACTTTCAACATCAAAAGTAGCTCTTACGATAAGATCCGCACCATAGCGTTGATATGCCTGTGCCTTTGCCATAAACTCTATATATTCCCATGAACGTAGCGCATTATCATGAACTTCTATAAATCCAAGTTCTATGAGGGGGGATTGGCTTCGATACTCTGCTGGTATATCATCTCTAAAAATTGTTATTCTTTCGATTTGCTTCAAAACATCTGGAGAATATCTTTTTTTTAACATACTAACACCACAAGAAGTAACCAACAACACAATTAACACTAACCATGACACATATTTTACATTCATAGCTTCCCTCCTCTTTTTCGCCGGTCAAAGATCGATGGTAACACCCGTTGAATAGATGATATTGATTCAGGCTATGAAATAAAAAGCCCCGAAACCTGAGAGTGATAGCAACCTCTTTCTGCGACTAAACAAGAAATCCTAAACACCATCTCGATTCCGGGACGGTATTTGAACGTTTTCCATGCGTTTCATTGTATATCTCCTAACATTCCCGGGGGTTGCGAAGTGTGAAGCATTTTGGCGGATATAATGAACCTCTGAACATCCTTCTTTAAATGTATTTAAATAATGAGGAAAGTCAAGTTGCAATTGAAAAGGAATTATTTTTGGATTAATCAATTTACAACCATATATTCTTCTTGTTTGCTGTTGATATCCACATTTTCTTTTGGAAAACTTTTAAAACGGTATTATTATTAAAAAAAACAGCGACTTTTAATTAACAGCTAATCACCGGAGTCTTAAAAGAATTGAAAATTATTTTTAAAACTGTAATCCTTTTAATTATTATGACAGGGTTTTCTATGGCTGAAACTTCTGTGCGGTCCGATTTCAATGTACTATCCGAAGTTTTTTCCAGCGGCATTTATAAAATCATCAAATCTCATCATACATTTCCCGGCAAAAAAGTGTTTCTATCGTTTCCGTACGGGATCGAGCTTTCATTAAAAGCCAGAAGAACAGTCGAGGCCCTCTTTACCAGGGGGGGCTTTCCTATCACCGGTAAAAAACAGCACGCTGACTACATCATCTCCATTTCAGTTCCCGATTTACGAATAATATACCTCAAGAAAGACAAATTCTTTCAACGCTCGATAGTGATGAAAATCCATATGCAGTGCATGGATGCATCCGGCAATATTGTTTTTGCCTCCGGTCAGGAAGAAACTTACTCAGACAGTATACCCGGAAATAGTTTTCGATCAATTGATGACAGCGTACAATTTTCTGAAGATATAAAAAGGCAGGTTATTAATAAAAAACATGTCTGGGCGAGGTTGAATTCATTTATCTTAATAACGGTGATTCTTGCTTTTTTTGCATTTAAATAAATTTATTCCGATGATGCCTCTTACTATATAAAACGTCTTTCGTAATTACAAATATTTTATACTGAAGTATCCAAGAGTCATAAGCCGGGAGTCATAAGTCGGGAGCCGGGAGTCGGGAGCCGGGAGTCGGGAGTAATAATGTTAGAAATATAATTCTGGAAATTCAGAATTCTATATTCTGCATCCTTCATTCTGTCTAAATATATTTAACCGGATTAATTTATATTTTTTATTTTCGCATTGTTAATAATAAATTAAAAAATGAGAATTATATACTTATTTATTAAGCATTTCTACTTTTTTTTCCTGTGTGAAGCACGGTCAAGAATTCTTTTTTCACGGTCGTCGAGGCTGTCCATGCCTTCACGTGCGATTTTATCAAGAATTCTGTCAACTTCTTTATCGATATCAGGGTGACTGTTATCGTTATGGGACTTAAACTTCGCATCTTTATCCTGCCCATGAACCACTGTAAATTTACGGGCCTTGTATTTGTTTATCTGATGCTCCAGATGAATCATGATACGCCATCCGAATTTAAGGTATATAAAACCTGTGGCGCCTCCGCCGACATGAGCGAATACCGCAATATTTCCTCCGGATCCGCTCAATCCCTGCAGGAGATCGATTGCACCGAAGATTATCACAAAATGCAGCGCCTTCATCGGCAGTACACCCATAATATATATTAACCGGTCCGGCCACATCATACCGTACGCTACAAGAAGTCCGAAGATTGCGCCGGATGCGCCGATTGTGGAAGCGAGCGGATTTGAAAAACCTATCATAGAGGTTAACCATACCAGAATTCCACCGCCGATACCGCACGCAAAATAGTATTTAAGAAAATCACGGGTTCCCCAGTTGTATTCCAGCTCCGGACCAAACATCCATAATGCGAACATGTTGAAAAGTATATGACCAAATCCACCGTGGAAAAACATATAGGTAAAAAACTGCCAGAACATGAAATAGTTATTTATTTGTCTTGGAACTAATCCGAATAATGCAAACCAGTGGAATGGTAAAAATATCGTAATAACAAATACAACCGCATTTGAAATTAATAGATATTTGACTCCCTTCGATAAATTCATTCCTGAACCGCGATATGCATACATATATTTGTTTTCCTTATATTTCGAATGATTTCATAATTAAATAATATATGAATTAAATTAATGCAGAGCAAACAATTTCTATTGGCTTAATAATGAAAAATAATCAAAATACTTGCTTTAATTTAATGTATTATTAAACCTTAGGTAAATTTCATCTGTTGCTATATTAATATCCTCCGGCGATAGTATTTTTTATCGACATAATAACTGGATAGTTTGGATAATCCTGTTTATCATTTTTTTCAATTAAAGGCATATACAGACTGAGACTTTATACTAATTCGGTATCAAACATTAAAATAACATGTTATGTAATATTTTGCAAAAATGCTCATCTTCCTCATCGCAAACTCATCCCCTGATCTCTTCTCCTGGAAAGAGAAGGGAAATTTAGCGTTGTGGTCATCCCCTCTCTTTTTTATAGAGATCGAGACCGGGGAATGGATTATTCTTTGTTGTATGAAAGCGAATTGGTATTACCATGAATAGATTAAACTATTTCTGTAGTATATTTTACACTTACATGAGAAAATTGTCTGAACCGCTGATGCATATGATAAAATGATTAACATGATATTTATGAGAATAAACTATCAAAAGAAATCTTTATTAGCCTTGATAGTGATTAACAGGATTGATATATAAAATCCTGATTTATCCTGTTATCCTGTCAAAATAATTCATTTTTTATACTTTTTTACTTTTTACCAAAGTATAGTATATTATTAAAAATAATTTTACCACATTATAAAAAAACAAATTTTATAAAAACCATGGATTTTAAAATCTTACGCATTTTTAAAGGACCGGGTTTTGCTGAAACCCTCTATCTCGCTGACTCCGAAGGACGCCGTATTATCAGGAAAGCTTCCAATCCGGATGCATTTGCTTTCAGCAGAACTGCACTTATCAGAGAAATCAGACTGCTTCGATACCTCCCGTCAGAACTGAAACCTTTTTTCCCCGCAGTAATACAAACGAACATCGAAGACCAGGCTGAGAATTCATCAGACCTTCCCGATGTAATCTATTATGATATGCCGTACTACTCTCCCGATGACGGATGGGTAACACTTTCCGGATGTTTACTCGATGGTACTATCGATACGCAAGAGGCAAGACGCATACTCGGAGAGATTACCGATACAGCCTTCATGTATTTTCGGCTGGTTAAAAGTAAGCCTGAACCTCACTATGCTGAAATGACCATGCTGCGCGCCATCAGAGAAAGTATTGCCTGGGGGTCATCAGATACTGATTTTCGTTCTCTCTTTTCCTTAAAGGGAGTTCGAATCTCCGGAAAACCGGTCATGAATATTCATGAAATCAAGGAATATTTCGATAATACTCCCATGATGAGAAGTATTCTTACTCCATACCGCGACCGTTTTCTCCACGGCGATTTTTTTCCGGAAAACATCCTGTATAACGTAAAGACGGGAAAGTGGATTCTTCTCGACCCGGTAAGTGTCCGGGGCGTTCACCGCGGAGACTTTATCCTCGATCTGAACAAAATTGAAAATTGGCTTTCAGGTGAACTGCCCGCATTGAGGATGGGGCAATTCAAAGTTGAAATCGACGGGAATAATGTAAATATTGAAATTTATAATCGTTCGGGCAAACTAAATAATCTCCACCGCCTCGGCTTGTCTGAATGGTTTATGGAACGACTGAAAGAGCCGAAATATGCCGATTTATTTTCTCAGGAGCCCGGATGGGAACTCAGATGGATATTTGTAAAAGTATTTTATTCTCTATGCATGCTGCCCCTTGCAGAAAAAAAACAGGCGATTGCAAGGTATTTCCTTGCTTTGAAGACCATGTCGGATTTTATTGAAATGGCGGATAACGAGAGCTGATATTTCTCCGGATCATAGAATTAATTAAAAATAGATTAACATTATTGTCAGAACCGGTATATTAGAGTTTTTTAAAATGTTTTTTTGACAGGATGACAGGATAAATACAAAAGATTATTTATTATTCTTTATGAATCTATGGTAAAATGTTTTTTAATAAGTTCAATCATTTAATAATGTTATGATAATTTAATATTTATAAATATTCAGACGGATGAAAAAAATTATTATTTCCTTTTTTTTACCTCCGAGACCTCTGTGTACTCTGTGTACTCTGTGTACTCTGTGTACTCTGTGGCTATTATATAATTATAAATCAATTTATAACAAGCCGGAAAGCTGAAAGAAGTAAAATTTAAAAAAGGGGCCTGAAAAATGAATAAAACAACCTTAATTTTTATCATTCTGTTATTTTCAATGAGTATATCCATTAATGCAAAAGAACATTCAATAAAAAGAATATCAAATGTAAACTCAATAATGCAGGCGAAAAAACATCCTATAGTATCAAACCGCCCGGCGATCAATTTTTTCGAAGGCGCATTACTGGGAAACGGCGGTCTCGGAGTAGTCGTTACCACCCGTCCGGATGCCGTAGTTATTCGTTTCGGCCATAATGATGTCTGGGATATCCGTATAGCGGAGGACAACAAGGAAAAAATCGGCACATTCAGTGAGATATTCGAGAAAGTTAAAGCCATCCCAGATACTTTGAATAGTCTGAATGATGTCGAATGGTACCGTGATTATCTCAACATGGCACGTCAAAACTATGCAAAACCTTATCCCAGGCCATTTCCCTGCGGATCGGTTGTTTTGTGGTTCGACCGCCGTGAAGCGGAACTCCTGGGACACCGTCTGCACATTGATTCGGGGATATGCGAAATCGACTTTCTAATTGACAATAAGATTGCACATCTTGAAGTTTTTACGGATATGAATGAAGACAGGCTCTGGATCCGTATGGTGGATGATTCCGGCAAACCTTCAACCGCACCGTTTGAATATATCACGCTCATACCCGATCCCGAAACACCCGGAGAATTACCCGGATACACCGCTACAAAAGACCACGACCGGGGAATTCTGTCTTTCCGCCAGGTACTCCCTTTTGAAGAAGTAACTAAAACCAATCCTTACAGAAAACACCCGGACGACCGGGCATTTTGCTTAACCGCAGTAACCGCAGGAGCTTTCGATAAAGATACCGCAATCGTGACGGAAAGAGCAAATGTCGGACTGGGGATTATTCCCGCAGGAGCAACTGATGCCGGTCCGCTGAAGGGCATGCTTGATCAGTCCAAAGAGTTTATCCTGTGTATACAGATTGAGCAGGGGAAGGCCTCATCGATTAAACTTGACTCTGTGGATATTCCCGTTCCTGACAGTATTACCTACAGAAAAGCGAAGGATTCAGCCGGTTCGACATGGCAGAACTACTGGGAGAAATCCGGAGTCGCAATCGATGATGAAATCCTTGAACGGACATGGTACCATAACCTTTATTTTCTCAGGTGTTCGCTCAGGCCCGGTGCAACCTGTCCCGGTCTTTTTGCAAACTGGAGTTACCGTAACATCGGTACTGCATGGCATGGTGATTACCACATGAACTACAACACCCAGCAGCCATTCTGGGTGACATTCTCAAGCAATCACACCGACCTGCATCTTCCGTATGTCGACATGGTCGAAAATATCCTGCTTCCGGTGAGCAGGAAGTGGGCACGAGAATATTATAACATGCGCGGAGCATTTTTTCCGCACTCAGCTTATCCGGTGAAAATGACCATGATGCCGTATCCCCTGCCTCACTGGGGATGGGAGGTTTTCGAAACCCCATGGTCTGTCCAGAGTCTATGGTGGCATTACATTTATACAATGGATGAAACGTTTCTCAAAGAACGGGCATTCGGAACTATTAAGGAGGCGGTGCTTTTCCTCGTGGACTACATGAAACGCCCCGAGGCACATGGTAAACAATGGGGTGATGACAAGTATCATATTTTTCCCTCTATTCCACCGGAGCTGTACGGTTTGCAGCCCGGATTCGATAAGAATTATGATACAATCGCCGATTTGACTCTAACACGGTTTGTATTCAATGCGTTCCTCGAGTCATGCAGGATTCTCGGCTGTGAGCGCAGTGAAAAGGAACTCATAGGAGATATCGAGGATATTCTCAAGCATTTTCCAGAGTACCCTAAGGCACAATCGAGCCATGGAGAGGTTTTTGTCTCCGTAGAAGGCGAGGATCCCGGGATAGTCTATAATGTTCCGGCAAGTCTGATGACAGTTTTTCCCGGAGAACATCACGGCATCCATTCTTCGCCTGAAATATATGAAGTCGCGAAAAACACCTACCGTACTCAGCAGAACGAGGGAGGAAACGATATAGTATTTCTCAACGTTCAGGCGGCACGGCTCGGTCTTCTGAACCTCGAAAAGTTCAAGCGCCAGATAGAATACTGTCTGCTCCCAAACGGCACCTGCACAGACAAAGTCCTCCAGATACACGGCCGTTATACTAACAACACGCCGTTTGATTTCATGGAGAGAATGGGGATATGGTTTGAAAACTTTTCCCTGCCGCTGGTTATCAATGAATGCATGCTTCAGAGTTACAACGGTGAACTCCGGTTTTTCCCCAACTGGCCGGACAACAGGGACGCTGAATTCAGGTCTTTGAGGGCTGTCGGGGCTTTCCTTGTAAGTTCAAAATTAAGAGACGGCAAAGTACGATGGATCGAGGTTTTAAGTGAAGTCGGCGGGAATTTAAATATTATTTCTCCCTGGGAAAGCGATGCAATCTGCACCACTGCTGCGAGTGAAAAAACACTGCCCGGCAGAAAATTTACAATTAAAACAAGACCCGGGGAAATTATTCTGCTGAGACCTGCTAAATGATTAAGGCCGCTTTTCGGGCTGAACCAAATGGAATTATAAGCAGTCGTTTTTTTATCGGTTTACTGAAAGATTAGATTTCAAAGCTGGTACTGTCAAAAATAGCATGAAAAAATGAAAAAGCCGTGGAAATGCCATAACCATTGAAAAGTCTTTGACTTTCCAACAGTTACTTGGAAAAACGTTTCACGTTTTCCCACATTACCACAGCTTCAACAACTATAGATATAAGAATTTGTTTTTTACATCACTTAAAGTCCCCCTCCGGGGGATTTAGGGGGCTATTAAAAAGGGGAGAATATAAATTCCGTCAACTTAATAATACGCAAATACTTAAGAAAATAATTTTGAAAATTTTTAACTGAACGTATATATTACTCGGGAGGTATAAAATGACTGAATACATAAACGGCCGTGTCATTGTAAAGACCGGCGATTTAACAGTCGAAAAGGTTGATGCCATAGTCAATGCCGCCAATTCGTCTCTTATGGGCGGGGGGGGAGTCGACGGCGCCATACACTATGCCGGCGGACCCGAAATATTAAATGAATGCAAGGCATTACGTGAAGAGCAGTACCCTGAAGGGCTTCCCACAGGCCGGGCGGCCGCCACAACCTCCGGGAATCTCCCGGCGAATTATGTTATCCACACTGTCGGCCCAGTGTGGCGCGGAGGAAGTCAAGACGAGGAAGAACTGCTTGCCGGCTGCTACACGAACTCCCTCAGGGAGGCGGTTAAAAAGGGCTGCGAGTCTGTCGCATTTCCGGCGGTTTCCACCGGTGTGTACGGTTTTCCAAAGAAAAAAGCTGCGGCAGTTGCTTCCGGAGCTGTTAAAGAGTTCCTCGAAAGGAATGAAACGATAAAGAAAGTAGTATTCGTATTTTTCAGCGATGAAGATGCCTTTATTTTTAATAATGAGAATAAATTTTAATGAAAGCTGACACGGGGAAAACTGAAATTTCAGTCCCGGACAATATCACCCTTCCTGCCGATAAGATTGTGTTATTTAAAATCAGAGGGATTTCGGAAATGTTATCGGGAACAAAAAAGATAAGTATTCCATATAAAGTCAAAAACCTTTTGATTGCCCCCGACGAAGGTCTTCATGCGGAAATAAATATCAATGTTGCTTTTATTCCTGTTTCGCCCGAAATAAAACAGGATGTGAAACAATAAAATATCCATAAATTATACAAGCATAAAAAAAGCAATACGATATATGTGTATGCACAATAATATCAATATGTTATATACTATTTATTTTTTTTTAGTATCCTGATTCTCACCGGTTGTAAAATTAACACATGAGCAGCATAAAATAAATTTATTAAAAAATTAAAATATTCTTGACATTTCCAGAAGTATGACTTATTATTGATAGTTAACGAAGTAATGTGCCTTTTATCCCTCTGGGTACATATCTGTTATTTACTGAGGGTGTGTTTCAGGGTTTTCTTCCAGCAGAAAATACCCGCAGCAAAGGAGCAACATGGCGACAGGTATAGTTAAATGGTTTAATGACAAAAAGGGGTTCGGCTTCATTATCCCTGATGACGGTAGTGATGAGCTGTTCGTGCATCACACAAGTATCGATATGGATGGTTTCCGCAGCATTCGTGAAAACCAGGCGGTTGAATTTGAAGTGGAAGAGGGCGAAAAAGGTCCCATCGCAACAAAAGTGCAACCAATATAATTATATAGAGCTAATCCCCCCTTAAAAAAGGCTCCTGATTGTTCAGGAGCCTTTTTTATTTAGATAACCGATTTATTGAGTTTCAAATTAAGCTGCATTCAAAGAAATAATATAATAACTCCACTCTTTGAGAGGGAAGGAATGACAAATACAGAATTCATTATCTGAACCGCCGATACCTATGATTAAAGGATTGCAATGATACTTAGCTTCAATCTCTGTGCTTATAATCATGGTAATCATTATATCATACCCATAAGCGGTTCGGACGGTTTTAAAAAAATTCTCAAAACAGAGCTAAGCCTCTACTTTAACCGGTCGGTTATTATCTCTCACCTTATTATCAGTACTTTTTTACATTTTATTCTTCTTCATTTTATGCTCATCCTCCGGTTTCTACCTCGCCCTCGATTTCTGTCTTTTTAGGTGTCCAGCCGAATATGCTGATTTTTTTGGCAATAACTGTGTTGAATTCATTCACCCACCGCTCTATCAGTTCTTTCTCGGCGATTCTGTGTTCCGGTACGGATAAATAGCTGAGGTCGGATGAAGCGCCTGCCTGGAAAAAGTCGATCCCGCGCGGTTTTGTTACATTGGCTGAAATTATGCCCATTTCGTGAGTTTCACCGGTTATCAGGTTGGTAACTGATGAACTGGCAGAGAGAGAATAGGTAGTCCTGGGAAACCTGATCAAAAACGGTATATTGAAACTCGGCGAACGGTCAACATTGAATTCAAGAATATTGGTTTCGATAAGATACTTTGCGCCGAGACGCACACCCAGTTGACGAGGTTGTTCAGGCAGAGGAACAAGTTTACGCTGCTTTAATACACGCTCTACCCTTTTTTCAGGAACGATTTCCATAAAACCTGTATTATCTATATTATCCTGTAAAGAACGTTTCAGATCCTTTTCATAAAGATAGGTGATATCGCTTTTCGAAAAGTCCTCCAGAGCGATAATAGAGTTCCGTGACCGTATTTCTTCGCCGATTCGTTCTTTTCTCAGGATCTTTTTAAGTCCCCTCGGCGAAAGCGTCGGTATTCTGAATCTTAACATGAACGTCCTGTCCGGGACAGGGCCGCTTAGGGCATAATCCATCGCAACGCTCATATTAAAGCTGTCGGATTTCCCCAGTCTTATCCCGGGGGCAATAGTCATGATGTTTTCACGGTCGGGAGTTTTGAGGAACAATGTCGAGTTAAATTCAATAATTCCGGCAAACCATGATTTCAGGGGTATACTAGTACCGATAGAAAGCAGCATCTGGTTCTGGAAAAGCCCTTCGGACAGCCCGGTTTCATCCGTGTTTCCGATGCCCATATAGCCGAATCCGGTATCATAAAATTCATCTGAAGTGAATGCCGAGTCCTGTTTCGCCGCTTTCGGGAATTGAATCATGGCAACCGACAGATTCCACTCCATTATCCTGATGTTGAAACCTGCTGCGGCCTCGATGCTGTATGCAAATTCGCCGTAAGAAAATGTCCTGAATCCCAGGGGTTCGGGTCCATATCCCAACTGTTCGGGAATACGGAATCTGCTGCCTAAACTAATTCCTCTGAAACTATTTTCATATTTACGTGAGAGGCGGAGTCCGAGGACAATATCCCCTGCTCCGGATTTTTTCCCGCTCTTTGTGCCCTGCGAGAACAGATCGGAATAGTAAGGTATGGAGCCGTTCAATGCCAGCGAATTAGTTACTCCTACTTCGAATTCCGATATGCTGCTGAAAATACGGGTATCTTTTACGCCGTACTTGCTTCCCAGAACCATGTTTGGCATAATATCCGAATAGAACGAAGTATTAGACATCCTCAGAATGCCGCGGTCGGGTGTTTCTGCAGGAACAATCCTGAAAAATCCCAAATCTTCCGCCCAAGCAAAATGAGCGGCCAAAAACATAGCAGGTATTATCAGTATTGCAATTTTTATCTGTTTCATCATCTATAGAACCCTCCTCCCGACTGATAGAGGTATTCGGTCATCTTCTCCATAAGTTCTATCGGATCAGTATATTCATAGGGTGTTATAAATACTTTGTTAAGGTGATAAAGAGCATTGTCAGGGTCGGCGGATTCATTGCTCGAATAAATTCCGAGACGGTAATAAGCCTGTGCCCATACCATTTCAAGATCCTCTCTGTCCAGGAAGAAATCGTGATCCTTGAGAGGGAATGAATTTTCGAAGTAATCGAGATCATATGCACTAAGTAAACTTATTACCCTGCTGTTCTCATGGTTTGCCAGATATGAACCGGCGATCCCGGATACCGTATCGACCGTATCATCTAAAGAAGCGACATAGTCAAAACCATGGAAAAACTCAACCAGTGCGCTGTCGGGATGCTGGCGCATTAAAAGCGACCATCCGCTGCCGATATATCCTTCCGGTTTTCCCTCATCCATTTCTTTCGCCTGGATAAATATCTGGTATGCTTCATCAAACTTATTCTGGTTATATTTTGTCCACCCGGATTTTATCAGGCTGTCATAATCCACAACTTTGTGCGCTGTGATACCTCCGCCGCATCCGGCCAGAACAAGCAGTATCAGGATTATATGTTTAGATCTCATTTTCCGCCTCTATCTTATGAAAAGCATTTTTCTGGTTATCGCATGTGAATCGGTCATTACACGGTACAGGTATGTGCCGCTGGAAACAGTTCGTCCTGAATCATCTGCGGCATTCCATATAATGCTGTGTTTGCCCGCCGGGTAATATTCACTGGTCAGAATCCTTACCTTACGTCCGAGAATATCATATATTTCTATTGTAACTTTCTGGTTTGACGATTGCTTAAACGTTATAGTAGTCGAAGGATTAAAGGGATTGGGAACATTCTGCTCTAACACAAATTGTCCCGGAACATGTTCTATTTTTGCATCGATCATTTCAACCTTTGTATTACCTGTTTTGTCGGAAACGGTAATTTTCAGGTTGATGTCGGTTTCATTGAAAATATCGGAAAGATGAATGATAAATGCCGATTTTTCATAATCATACGAAAAGGGAACCTCGCTGTTCTCGAAGGATACCGTAATTGAATTCATATCTATTCCGCTGCCGTAATCAGTCGCTGAAAAAGCTATAATGCCTTTCCCGGAATCCAGAAGCTTGATCTTTGGCGGAGTCCTGTCATATCCAAGTCTATAGGTGCCGCCGTAAAGTGTCTGCGCATAAACGGTTTTGTCCGAGACCGAACCGCCTGCGAATTCCCACCCATCAATGCCTGACCGATAAATACCCGCTCCATCAGGTCTGCAGCACAACGAAAAACCGATATCCATTGGAATTTCAGTTTCAAGGGACAGGGGAGCAAGCGTATAAGCATTGCCTTTGAACTTCACCTCATCTGCCGCAATCTTTTCCGAAGAAACTGCATCCATGGGATTCGCCACCAAAGTTAATATCTGCGGAGCTACGAGCGCACCTTCGGGTACATAAACCGCCACTTTCCCGAGGGCAATTTTCCCTCCGCCCGGACCGAGCCGCCCATAAGTAAAACTCAGTGTGTCCTGAACCGCCTTTGCTGTATTAGTTGTGCCGACGGCAATCAACACCGCATCTCTCTGTAATCCCAGGCTTGCATCATAGGGCAGCAGATAACTCCCGTAATAATACATCAGGCTGTCTGCTGCAAGAGCATTAATATTAACACTTGTCGTGTCTCCCTCTACCCTGACCTCAAGTGCCGGCAGGCCAAGCAGATCCCTTTCACTTTTCAGATAAATGTCCATGTAATCTTCCTGAATGGGATTACGGAAGATCATCATGGAAAATACATTCCTTAAAACAGCCCCGTAAACAGTAACCATTACATCCATCGAACCGGTATTGACACCATCGGAAACAGTCAGAGTAATGATTTCCTGCCCCTCGAAAGTCTCAGAATGCGTGCAGAACTTGACCTCATGAGTTGTCGGGTCGATATCAACCGTAACACTGTCGTTACCCGAAACCGACCACGACATGGACCACTCCAGCGAATCGGCATCATAATAGAAATCATCGAGATCGATATTCAGAGAATCGCATAAACCGGCTTTAATTCTAACCTGATTAAGACCACCCGCCAGAGGAGAACCGTCATCCGGAGTACTGAAAACAAGAGTGGAATCTATAGAAGAATCTCCGAATGGATTTGCGATCGAAAAGTAAACTCTTTCCCAGCCGGTCCAACCCTCAGGACTTGTTAAGTACAGCGGATTAGTGTACGATGGGAAGTCTTCTTCATAATCAATTTCAATATTATTATTGCCTGACCAACTCCAAACGAGCTCTGAATTCGAGAATCCGGGATCATAGGCATACTGGTCGAGATCAATAATTGCTTTATTCCCTGTGACAAATCCGATTTTCGAGGGTATGTCTAATAACGGTTTGGTTTTCCCGACAACTTTTATGAAACAGTCGTCGCTTGCAGATTTATCATCCGGATCTGTAACCGTGAAAATGAGACGGTCCGTACCGGAAGAATCCGGATTGGCAGACAACAACTTTACCGTATGGGAAATGGCGTTAATTTCTACTCCTAACAAGCTGTCCCCGCCGGCATGAACAATAGTCCAGACCATTTCCTCATCGGTATTGTCCGCATCATAATAGTAATCATCGAGATCGATCCATTCGAGTACAGTGCCGGCCATAATCGTTGTGTCCGGAATAGCGGCTGTAATAGGCGTTCCATCCGCCGGACCGATAAATACAAGAAACTGCGTCGAAGCTTCATGACTATCTATATCTTTCGCAGTAACCGTGATAATATCCCATCCGGGGCTGTCATCAGAGTCATAAAGGTATATCCGTCCGCTTATAGGGCTTACATATATGCTGTCCACATCATTATAATTGGAAAATTCAAAGGTAATCTCCGTATCAGCACCATCAGGGTCATCAACATAATCCCAGAGGATCATATTGGAAAAAGACTGGTTTTGCGGGAATCCGATTTTTGGAATTTTTGACCATACTGGCGGATCAATAAGCGGCGTGACCGTGGCAGTCAGGCTTTCCGTATCCGAAAGCCCCGTTGGATCGGTCACGGTAAAAACTATAACCTCGCTGCCTAAGAATCCTTCCGATTCGCTGAAGGTAACATTCATACCGGCGATAGAAACAATGATATTTTCCGAAATTTCCGAAGTCAGTGTTAACTGGTCACCATCAACATCGGCTGCGTATGCCGACATGTCCAGTGAAAATGGACTTGTTCGTTCAAACGACACATCCGGCAATCCGGTAAAAGCCGGCGGGTCATTTACCGGGTATACCCTAACCGGCACACGTGCAGTATCGCTGAATCCCATGTCGTCACTTACACTCAGATTAATGTAATCAACTCCGAAGAAATCTTTCACACCCATGATTTTGAGCGTATCAGCCGGGATATTTGTCGTCTGCCAGGTCAGGTTCGCCCCTGTAGTGAGATTCCATATTAAATCCTGGAATTCATTATCCGCATCTGTTACAATGTCCGGCAGGTAGAGCGCAACCTGAAGAGAATCCTCATATATGTAGATAGTATCCGGGAGAGCCGCTATATTCAGGACGGGGGGATGACCCACGGTAACACGTAGAATGTCCGAGTCAAAGTTTGCCTGTTCATCGGTACCGACAGTAAATTGAATATCTTCATACCCGCGAAAATCTGCCGGGGCGGTGAAAGTAACCTGATGGGTTACAGGATCTATTGAAACGGAAACTCTGTTATTGCCGGTTGCCTGCCATATAAAATCCTCATCCGGAATCGATGAGACTCCGATATGATCATCAAGTTGCAGCGAATTATCTATAGTACACGGCACCATTGTGATATCCGTCAGCGGCGGATTTATATTGATTCCGGCAACCGTTATATAGCATGTTTTAAATACAACGAAGGAAAAATCATCATTCTCACCCGGTTTATGATATCGGGACTCTCTGCCGTAAAATTGATCGCGGTCAAGACTGATGGTAACCGAATCACCCGGCGCTTTCGCAATTAGCTTGAAAGTGGCCGCAACACCAATTCTGTTTTTTGAAACCGGTCTTTCTCCACCGGTGGGATTGGGACCTGATTGTTCAATATAATCAAGCTGCCAGCCGGAAATCCCGTTATCATCGGCATCAGTGGAATCTTTATGAGAGTAATTTCCAACAAGATCCAATGTATTTCCATTAGCAGGACTCATATAAACACCCTTGATAAAAGGTATAAAAGA
>SDBV01005516.1_pt1 | contig 17828 bp, 23 predicted proteins | sample 2277081 | NCBI WGS metagenome assembly SDBV01 (sample SAMN10402039, study PRJNA504765) | marine sediment metagenome | isolation source: marine sediment core GS10_PC15, 223 cmbsf | place: Arctic Ocean: Southern Knipovich Ridge | collected 2010 | reverse complement strand
TCTCCGAGTCTACCCTTTATCTGAAGCCATATTGCTCTGGAGTTCACGTATGGGCGCGCAAAACGGAAGAAGAGGGTGCCCGTGGCACCACCGGCCCAGATGCCCAGTCAAAGCAGAACGGGGGAAGCTCAATGTTAAATTCATTTATTAATTGGAATTCTTTGCCTTGTCATACTCGCTGGAAATATCCTGTTGCAGGGTTTAAGGTCAACTGCATTTATATAAAGCGGAACGGGGGAGGCGCATGGATTAAATCATTTATAGACAAGGCCGCCACTACGAGTCGTCACGTCCAGGCAGGCTGGCTTGTTTGTGTCTACGGTTTTAATTTTCCAGGCGGGGTGCCTCTATTTCATTATCAGGCGAATTATAAAACTCCCGCAGTCCATAATTCGCATCCTATGAATTCTTTTAAGGAAAAGATATTTTCTTTTTATTAGAGGAAATCTTTCATCTGTTCCCTAGCACCGCCTGCTACATGGACATCAGCTTCTGAGTAACACCATCATCGTGTTTGGAAATGATCCGCTTGAACATCTCAACTATGCCCCTGCCCGTGTAGGTAATGGCCTCCTTGGGGATGTATGTTGTCACCGAGCTGTCAAGCAGTATCCTCAAGGAAGAGGGGAAGTCCTCGTCCGGCTCTGTGTACAGCACCAGAAACGGCACCTTTGGAAGCGGGTGGATTATAAAGGCATGGTCAGCATCAAATCCCTCTGCCGGAGCACCCCCAAATATCTCCATGAGGTCCAGAAACACCTCCGTGTGCGCGTCCGCTATGGCCCTCATCGGCTCCTCAAAGCGCTTCTCAAAATACGGGGCCGTGGGTGCGGCAGAGGGCAGGTCGCCGTATGAGGCCCACCGGCCAGAGCGGCTCCCCCTGCCCTGCATCCTGCAATAATTAAGGAGCATCAGCTCCACCCAGACGTTTACGTGGCAGATGGACTCCAGCGTGCCGTTGTCGAGTATTATAAAATCCTTGCCAAGGCATTTGATATGGAGCCTGCCCTCCGGGCAATCTTCATACCGGGCCCCCAGCCCCTGGGCCATTGCACCGAGGTCGAGCCCTCTGACCTCGGCCTTCAAGGCGTTTATCATCTCCCTGAAACCCTCATCCGGAGCGCTTGCCTCCAGAAGCGGGGCCAGCTCCTGCCTGGCCTCTTTTGATAAATGCGGACAGTCCTCCAGGGCCTTCTCCTGCCTGATGAGCGCGCTGGCGAAGGACATGCAGGTGCGCAGCCCGCAATCTCTGCAATTGGTCTTTGGCAGGAGCTTGTAGATGCTCAGGGGGTCGAGTTTGGACATACTGTTATTATTGCTTTTTGGGTTACTTCATTTCCAGAGGCCTACAGCCATCAGGCGCGATATTTCTTTCTTGACCATTGCCGGGCTTCTGTTTTGCGCTGTAGGAGAAAAGGCCGCAGTCCGCACCCAGCTCCCGCGTGCAGGCGACGAGGCACTCACCGCAGTTCACGCAGTTGATGTCCTCCCTGCCCCGGGGCTTCACGTCCATGAAGCAGACCTGCTCGCACTTTCGGCAGTCCGTACACCTTGAGAAATCCTCGCGATCAAAGCGAATACCAAGGGAGATGGGACTTGCCCAGCCAAAGATCATCTGCATGAGGCCGGCCGCGCAGAAGTACTTGCATATGGTGTGGCGCACGAATATAAAACTGAGGAACATATAGATCGAGATACCAAGGACTCCGGCCTTGAGCCCGAAGGATGGGTCAAGCGTTATTATCTCCTGCCAGATGCGCGCCGGAGCGATAAAATATCCCGCGATCATCACACCGAAAAAAGGCGGCACTATGAACAGGTATATCCCGCCAAGGGCAATATACATAAGCTTGCCGCCCCCGACTCCAATAACACCAGGAGGGTCGTTAGGCTTTGCCCCAAATATGCTCCTCCTGCCAAGCAGCTTGAGGGTTATGGTGTCGGCAAGTTCAAAGAGCGCTCCTTCCGGGCATCCCCATCCGCAGAACGTGCGGCCAAGCAGAACACCCAGCAAGGGGAATATGCTCAGTACGATCACCCACGGCAGTATGGCTTTAAGTAATATCCTGATAGCCACATAGCCCGAGCCAAAGGCCGTTGGGTCTGCGTAGAACTCAGCTCCAAGCCCAAGCTCCCAGACCTGCCCGAAAATATACAGGTCTTTTGCCGCAACGTCATACCTCAGCAGGTCAAGGGACGGGGCGGACAGCAGCAGGACGATGAAGGCCAGCTGCGTCAGACGCCTGAGTATGTGGAGGTTTTTAAGTGCGAATTCTTTTAACATCCTGTTTCCTTTTATAGCGGATAATATGGGCAGGGCCCTCTAGCTCCAGTGAAGGCCCTGCCCGGTCTTGAGATCGTTTATGCTACTGTTTCAGTTGTCCCTGACGCTGAATCGTCCAGCGGTTCTTTGCCCAGCTTGAAGAAATCGTAAACGAATATCACAACTCCAACAATGAAGCCCGCGCCGAATATGGCCCTGAATATCCAGAACCAGAGGTTATAGCTCGACTTAACGGCCACGTAGTCAAGCCCAAGCAGGCGTTCCATATACGTCTGGACCATGCCCGCCCCGGTCAGTGTCAGCATGATCATCACCATGGAGATGGTCATCCACCAGAAGGCCTGGTAGCCCCTCTTCATGTTGAACTCCTTAACCCCCCTGATGGCAGGCAGGGTTATGTAGATCATGGATACGATCAGCAGGACGTATGCGCCATAGAAGGCCATATGCCCGTGGGCCGTGGTTATCTGCGTGCCATGTGTGTACTGGTTCACTACAGGAAGCGTGTGTATGATGCCCCATAGCCCCGCGCCCACAAAGTGCAATATGACGCTCGCAGTTACCAGGAAGAGCCCAAGCTTGTTCGTAACGATCCTATGCTTCTTCGTGGTCCTGAGGGCGTCCCATACCATCAACAGAAGCGGTAAAGGTTCCATGGCGCTGAATATGCCGCCAACCCAGAGCCAGTACCCGGGCGTGCCTATCCAGTAGTAATGATGCCCTGTGCCCAGAATGCCCGTGAACATGACCAGCGCCACCTCTATGTACATCCACTTCTCAAGCACGCGCCTTGGAGCGTTGGTGATGCGCGAGAGCATGAAGGCCAGCAGCGCTCCTGCGATTATCTCCCATGAGCCTTCCACCCAGAGGTGTATGACCCACCACCACCAGAACTGGTCCTTCACCATGCTCTTCATGTAGACCATGCCCGGCAGGTACATGAGCGTGAGGAACACCAGGCCGCCAAGCAGCACGCCCTGTATGGCCGTCCACTTCTTTGTCGTGTACATTGTCATGAAGTTGTTTACAAGGAAAAGGATTATCGAGATGGCTATGAGGATGTCCGCCCATCTTGGGGCCTCTATGTACTCGCGCCCCTCGTTGAGAAGGTTCGTGCCCATGACCAACCTGTTTGCCTGCGGGTCGAGGCCCATCCATACATAGCCCAATACCACAAGCGTGATCGTGCCAACCGTGGCCCAGAACTGGAGCATACCGAGTTTATAACTCCAGATCTCGCTCTCCGACTCCTCAGCCACTACATAATACGTAGCGCCCATGAGCCCAGAGAGCAGCCAGAACACAAGGGCGTTGACATGCAGCGTCCTGACGATGTTGAAGTCCAGGATGAAGATGTCCGGCTTTATGAACTGAAGTGCCGCGATGAGCCCCACCACCACCTGTACAAGGAACAGGACCACCGCTAATGTGTAGAAGTTTCTCGCTATCGCATGACTCTTATATTTCATCTCATCCTCCTTACTTAAGCGTCAGCAGGTAATCTGCTAATCCCCTGAGGTCTTCGTCGCTCAGGTGGGCAAATGGGGGCATCACAGAGCCCGGTACTTCTGATGTCGGGTCCTTTAAATGCCTGATATGCCAATCAGCATCAGGTTGCCTGCTCCCTACGTTAGTAAGTTCAGGACCAGATGTGCCGCCAATGCCACCGATGGTGTGGCAGGCTACACAGCCATTGCTTTGATAGAGGGCAACTCCTCCGCTTTGAGCCCTAAGCATGCTTGCAAGCACAGGCTCAGGGGGCCAGCCGTTGGTGTCTACGCCGCTTGTCCACTCAAGAAAAGTGATGAGATTGTCAGCCTCTTCCGCTGTAATACCAAAGGTCGGCATCGCGGCCGTCGCTTTAACCGCCTTTGGGTCCATGAGGAAGCTTTTCAGGTAACTCCTGGGCTTGTTCAGCGTAGTCTTTGTCAGATCCGGAGCAAAGTATGAGCCATTGCCAAAGATCGTGTGGCACCCAATACAGTCATACTTGTGCCAAGCCAACTTGCCCAGATGTACTTCTTCTGTTATCTCCGGAACCCTGCTGTCGTGCTGCTTCATCGTATCGTAGGTCAGATACAGGAAGATCGCGAAAAAAAACAGGCTCCCGTAGATAAAGAGGTTTCTTACTCCCTTGTTATCCATGCGCATACCCCCCCTTATTCTGGATTTTATGGAGGTCAGCCTCCACATCCGAAAGCTACCACCATATGTATCTTTAAGCTAGCAGTTTATATATGGCAATAAATATGACCCTCGTCATATAGATGAAAATAAATAAGGCGGTGACAAGCAGGGGTGTTTTGCATTAAAATGTCAGGCAGAAGGGAGACGAGCCTATGAGCGACGACATGAGGATAGAGAAAGACAGCATGGGCGAGGTGGAAGTCCCCGTGCACGCGCTTTATGCGGCACAGACCCAGCGCGCCCTTGACAACTTCACCATAGACGGCGCGTGCTTCTCAAGGACGTTCATTAGAGCGCTGGGGTACATCAAGGCCGCTGCTGCCGGGGCCAACTCCGAGCTTGGAAAGCTCGACCCAAAGGCCGCCGCCGCCATAAAGATTGCAGCACTTGAGGTGGCTGACGGCAAGCACGACAACCACTTCCCGCTAGTGGTCTTCCAGACCGGAAGCGGCACGTCCACCAATATGAACGCCAACGAGGTGATAGCAACACTGGCCACAAGGATGAACGAGGAGCCCGTACACCCCAACGACCACGTGAACATGTCTCAAAGCTCCAACGACGTCATACCCACGGCCATCCACGTAAGCGCCATGCTTGAGTGCTCAGAGATGCTCCTGCCAGCCCTGAAACACCTGGAGGACAAGCTCAGGCTCAGGGCCGGGGAGTACGTGGAGGTGGTCAAGACCGGCCGCACCCACCTGATGGACGCCATGCCCCTTACCATGGCACAAGAGATAGGGGGCTGGGCAGAGCAGATAAAGCTGAGCACAGAGCGCATAGAGGCAGTGCTCCCAAGGCTTGCCAAGCTCGCAATAGGCGGCACCGCAGTGGGCACGGGCATAAACTCACACCCGGACTTTGCGCATAACGTGTGCCAGTGGCTCAGGGACTATACCGATCTTGAGTTCCAGGAGGCGGACGACCACTTTGCGGCGCAGTCCTCAATGGACACGGCAGTGGAGCTGAGCGGGGCTCTAAAGGCCACGGCCACGGCCCTGATGAAGATATCAAACGACCTGAGGCTCATGAACTCCGGGCCCATTGCGGGCCTTGGTGAGATAAGCCTGCCCTCCCTGCAGCCAGGGTCTTCCATAATGCCGGGGAAGGTCAACCCCGTGATATGCGAGGCCATGATGATGGTGGCAGCCCAGGTCATGGGCAACGACGTTACCATAGGGGTGGCCAACTCTCACGGCAACTTTGAGCTGAACGTCATGCTGCCGGTGATCGCCCATAACCTGCTGGAGTCCATAACCCTGCTGGCCACGGGCTGCATGACCCTTGCTGACAAGGCAGTGGCCGGGTTCAGCGTGAACCGCGAGCGCATAGCAGGGCTTGTGGGCAAGAACCCCATACTCGTGACCGCGCTTAACCAGCGCATCGGATATGACAAGGCCGCAGAGATCGCTAAAAAGGCATATGCAGAGGACCGTCCGGTGAAGGAAGTGGCGCGTGAACTAACCGACCTCACTGACGAGGAGCTTGACGAGCTTCTGGACCCCAAAAGAATGATTTGAGAAAGGAATATTATGTGGCGCGAGAGTAAAACCACCTATAGACGTCATGGTAGAAAATCATACAATGTCAAAGGGGAGGCCTCTCGCTGATGGATCCCTGGTATATGCCTGTTGTCACTGTCGTAGCTGGCGGCCTCGTCGCAGCCCTTGTGTCTTATTTTCTGCATAGCAGATGGCAGAACAATATGCTGCAGAGACAGAAGCTGGAAGAGCTCTTCAGTAGCGTGAAGCTTTACGTTTCAAGCCTGCATTCAATAAACATTCCTTTTGTAAATTTCCTGCAAGATAAGATTACCCTTGCAACTGTTAGAGAGCGAACTAAAGAGTCAATGAATGATGCCAGGGACGGAGAGCATAAGATGATCGCCTTGACACATATATATTTCCCAAATATGGTCAAGCTGGTTAATGAACTGTACGAGGCCAGAGTTAATTGCGATAGCATCGCAGCCCGTGTTATGAAATTCCACCCGGGGCCTTATGCGGATTTTGAGTCTGATAAAGAACGCTTCAGTGTACTGGTGTTAGAAATCGATGAAATCGAGAAACGTCTACTGCAGAGGATAATAGAGAAGGCCGACAAGATAAATAAAGTCAGCACCGAATTCAGGCTCGATAGATCCTCTGACACTTAACAATTTATGCGTATGAAATATATACAGACTATAATTATCATATGGACAATGGCTACGGCCACGGCCACGGCTGGCACGCTTGAGGACCGTTGCCGCGAGTTGGCGCATCTGCCCGCTTTACATGAAGCATGTATAGGCTCTGAGCATGCAAAGCAGGCAATGGCCATGCCAGAGAGCGATCGCCACCTCTGGCTGCAGGGCCAGTGGTTCGGCGGGACGACATCGGTCGAGTTTGACTGGAACGGTGGAATGATAACCAGCATGGTGAACGGCACCTATAAGAAGAAACCGTTGGCGCTGGTTAGGGTCTTCGGAAACGCTATAACCTTCTTGTCTGGAGAAAAGGAGTTGACCGCCTACATCCAGAATAGCGGTGATATAATCATCATGAGCTCGGGGAAGAAGGGACGCTCCCTGCTCAGGAAAGTGCGTTAACAATCAGCCGTTAAGTATCTTATAAACCCACGGTCCAGACCCTGATGCCCTGCTGTTCGGCCAGCGGCATATTTATTAAAGGAATTATTAGGATACGTCTTCTTAGAAGAAATAATCCGTGTCGTAGCCCTTGAACTTGCAGTACTCGATAAGGTCGGCCTTTATAAGCCGCATGGCAGCGTACAGGAGCGCGGCGTCGTCCAGAAGGCCAAAGAAGAACAGAAAGTCGGGGATTATGTCTATGGGGTTCAGGAGGTACATGACCGTTGCGGTGAGGGTCGCCACCGTGCGCCAGGGCAGGTCAGTGTATCGGCCAGAGGCATAGTCCATGAGCATCTCGAAAAACAGCCGGGCGCGCGCCGCGAAATCCACCAGCAAGGCGGGGGCTCGGTCTATGAAGGTATCAAAGTCAATCACCCTCCCGGCCGTACTGCGCACGTCATCTTCTGAAACGCTCTGGACCCTGCGCTTTAGCTCGGCTAACACCTTTTTCTTTATCATGACCGTGATCCCCTGAATAAAGGCATCCTAAATAAAAGTCTTGGGCTCCGCCGCGGTGCGGATCGGGCCAAAGGCGTCCTCGTACTTCTTTATGTTCTCTGCTAGGGCCTCGTGCACGCGCTTCATGTGCCCGGGGCTCACTATCACGCGTGAGTTCACAGTGCCCTCGGGCGGGGCCACCATGAGGAAGTCCAGTATGAACTCCTCTTTGGTATGCTGCACCACCATGTTGTTGGCATACACACCGCCCTTTACCTCGTTTGGGATATGGACCTTTATCTCCTTGCGCTTCTCAGCCATTGCCACCTCCACATGCTGTCTTGCCCGACCTTAATTGATGCCTCTATTATATAGTATCTACTGTATCGGGCACGTTCCTCAAGACCAGCGTCGTGTTCACCCCGCCAAAACCAAAGGAGTTTGAAAGTGCAGCATTATCAGGTAAAGATGCTTGGCTACCCTCATATATATAGCGGGCCGCAACAGCCGCCTCAAAGGCCCCGCTTGCGGCCAGCATGTGCCCTGTGAACTCTTTAAGCGCCCTGCGCAGGGGCAAGGTTTTGCCGAAAACTTCCTCTATGGCACAGGCCTCTGCCTGGTCCCCAAGGGGGGTGCCCGTGGCGTGGGCCATTACGAGGCCGACATTATCAGGGGCCAGGCCCGCATCTTTAAGCGCTTGGCGCATGGCGCGGGCCTCCCCGTCTTTGTCAGGCTGTGTGGGGTGCCCTGTATCAGAAGTGTTTCCATAACCCGCAAGCTCTGCGTATATTCTTGCGCCACGCTTCCGGGCATGCGCCATGTCCTCAAGCACGAGGCAAGCCGCTCCCTCGCCAAGCACGAAACCATCGCGCCCAGGGGCAAAGGGTCTTAGCTCTCCGCTTTTTGAAAGTGCGCCCGATCTGCCATAACCTTTTATACATAGTGGGCATATGGGGGCCTCGGCCCCGCCTGTGAAGGCAATACCCACCCGGCCTGAGCGGACCATCTCAAAGGCCGTACCAATGGCTGCGGTGCCTGAGGCGCACGCGCAAGAGAGGCCAAGGACCGGGCCCTTTAGCCCGAGACGCGCGCCTGCCAGAGAGGCTGCCATGCTCACGGTGGAGCCTGCCATGGTGAAAGCCGTGGGACGGGTGAGAGCGGCCTGCTCAAGGGTGGATATACCGCCTCGGCCCGAACCAAGCACCATGGCGGCAGTTTGCAACTGCGATTTATTAAGGCCTGAGTCCGTGAACGCCTCGCCTGCGGCTGCAAGAGCATAAAGCGCGAAGGGGTCGTAGCGGAGTACGTCTTTTTTCGTGGCATGGTCTTCCGGACTAAAACCTTTAAGCTCGCCCGCGTGCTGCCACTTGAACCCGGTGGCATCAAAGCGGGTTATGGGGCCAATGCCCGTGCGGCCCTCGGCAAGAGCCTCCCATGAGTCCGGGAATGTTAGCCCAAGGGGTGTCACCGCCCCCATGCCTGTTATTGCCACGCGTTTCATCTGGCGTATTGTATCAGTGAGGGGAAGGGCTCTGCCAGTGGGGAACTGGAGCACTACTCAAAAAGTCGAGCGCGAATAATGATATAACTCAGCGGCAGCGTTCGTTTGATTCAGTCAATGCAGAGTTGATAAGCGTGGCCAGAGGAGCGGGAAAGTGGCCCTAACACCATCCTTCGACCGAGAAGTAATGGCCACAACAGGCCTCTCAGCTGGCCATGTTTGGCACTTTTAGACAAATTGGAAGGGAGCTCTAACCATGACACTTCTTGTATTTCTTTCCGCTGCCGCAGGGGCAGGGGTCATTACGTCCGACCTTATTAGACCTGACAGGCTTTGTTCCGGGGGGCGTACTCTTCACAAAGTCGATCTCTTCCATTGAGGGCAGCCTGAATGAAAAAGTTGTCTTGCCGTTGTGGTTTGTGACCGCAAAGTCCCCCTGGCCGATAATATCCATACCTATCAGGACCTCACACGCTCCTGCGATATCGGTTTCCGTGACCCTGACGTTCGGGACAATAAACTTATTCGGCAGGAAAACGCTCACAAGGTAAACGTTACAATGCCTCGTTCCACCGGCGGTTTCCACCTGGGCCATACCAATAGGTTTTAAGCCGCACTCCTTGACAACCTTTTTTGTTATGGCAGTTGCCGTGGCCCCTGTGTCCCATATGGCATGGAATTCCTTAGAGGAAGGAATCTTTCCGGGGTTTGACGGGGTGAAGGAGGTAGCTATTTCGACTTTGGAAATAAGCACATTAGCACGACCATTTACGCGAGAAGTGAAGCTGCTGGGCTTGATCGGCATCTAGTTAGACAGCAACCCTCGAGTGGAACAGCTGGGTATAGCTGTCCCTTCCGGCCTCGCACTTTTGCACAAGGAAGGTCCCGAGCTTGTGAGCCTTGGCTGTCTCTTCCACAGCCTCTATCTCAGAGTCGTATGCACCGATCACCTTGGTGCCCTTTATCACGATGTGCTTGCCCTCGTACTCCTTTACAAGATCATCTTGGTGTTCAATGTAGTAATTGAACTCTTTTTCAAGCTTCGCACCCATGTGTACCTCCGCGGCAAATTACAGTTATCCTTACTTAAATAGTACCAGAAATGATGCTATTTTATAACAATTACGGGGTAAATATGTCAATGCCTGACCTCTCAGTGGGCCGTTTTCGGCACCTTCGGCACCTTGTAGTTAGTTATCACCAGCTCGCCCCCGTACTTATTTTTACAGAATTATTCTCCTGTAAATATATCATCATCCCCACCACTGGCGGGCGGTGATTTGGGCGCGGAAGTGGTCGAGGCGCTGGATGGACTCTATGAAGAAAAGGCTTCCGTCGTAAAGGTCGTTTGATATCTCTATGGTGTCTCCCACATCCAGATCAAAATGCTCCCAGAACACTGGGAACCTGACCAGAAGCAGGGAGTCTCTGCGCTGAAGCAGCATGTGCGCAAGCACGTCTTCTGCCGTAGCCTTGTCCCTAATGGCAGAGAGTTCTGTCTCAAGTGTTAACATCCCGCGCAGGGCCTGTGAGGCCACATCCTCGACCCTTGCCAGCGCGCCCCATTTGCTCTGGCCCCTGCCAGCGGAGTAGTTCTGTCTGTATCTACAGGTTATCGAGTTTGCAAGCTCACCCGGCGGGGTCTTGGCAAAGACGAACATCGCGCCCTCGCCCGCAAGCTCGCCTCGCGTGATGGTCTTAATGGCCGCAGGGGCGGAATCCGGGATAAACGCAAGCTGCCATTTCCCACTGGTGTATCTGATAGTGGAGCGGCACTCAAAGGCCATCCTTCTTACGAACTCCGAGGGAGTTATGTTGCGGTCTATCAGAAAGGCGAACCTGTAGCCGCCAGCGACAGCTGCCGCGTAGGACGCGCCTGATGAAGAAAATGATGCAGAATCAATATCACCGGCGCTAAAATCCATCTGATGGGTAAGGAAGTGACTTATCACGTGGTCAGGGCGCTCTATAAGCGTTCCAGCCCCTGCATAGCTGCCGTCAGTGTCCAGCGATCCCTCGATGTCCACTCTGATATTGTCTCCCACCACCGCGCGCGCTGAGCAGGAATGGGCAAGGGCGCGCTCGTTAAGAGTCTCCTCCGTGGCATACTCCACGCTTTTTGCAAGCGAGCGCACCTCGATCTCCCCTGTCTCGATGACCACGCTTGTCATGGTGTCCCACCCTCCTGCCGGATGCGTGTGGGCAAGGGTCTCCACTTCGCCTGCGCCGATGGTGTGTAAGGAAATCGCGTGGCAGGCCCCATCGGGCTCTGCCGAGACAAGGCGCACCACAGCCGGCGCGCCTCCAGAGTTTTCGACCTCAGCCCGGTGGGTCTGCGCAAAGGCCTCGCCCGGCCCTGAAGCAGAGTAGCCTGCCCAGGCCGACAGCCTGCCTCCTGAAGATAGTACAGCGCCTGAATCCAGGCCGTCGTCCACCCTGGAGTCAGAGACCTCCACGGGCGTGGGGCTTATGCTAATAAGCGCGTCGTCCTCCCCCTGGAGCTTTTTGCGCAAGACCATTCTGCTCATGCTAAAAACCCTTATGTCCTCGTCCATCGGGATAAGCGTAAGCGTCCGCTGCCAACCACCTGCAAGCTCCGTGACCTTGAATGTGAGCTTTGTCGAAGCCGGAACATGCACCGTGCGTAAGGACTTGACCGAACTCTCTGCTGAGTCTGACACCACGACCTGGAGCAATGCCTCTTGCGCAGCGGTGTTCTCTACGGTTACGGAGTACTCCTGCTTCCTTATGAGCCCGTCGCTGTCAGAGAAGGCCACGCGCGCCATGGGCGTGCCTGTCTTTGAGATCACTATATAGCTTGAGCCCGAGCCGTCAACTATCTCAGGGTGCGATGCCCACTCAATGGCGCTCTGGACACTCTGGCCCTTTTCGCGCCTGGAGGCTTCCGTTGTATCAAGGCCCCGCTGCGGGCCTATCCAGCCCCCGGCACTGAAGGCCACCACGGCCTTGCCCGGCCAGGCGGGATGCTCATCGCCACTTTGGCCTGTATAGGCCGTATAGCCCTCGCTTTGCCTGCGCCCGTCAATGAAAACGCGGTTTATGGCCTTTGCAGGCTCGGGGGATACCAGGGCGACGTACTCTGTGCGCACCTCGTAGAGGGTCTTGTTTCGAAGGTGAGCGCGCGCTGTGGTATTGTCGTAGCCCCGGCTCACCGTAAGGGTGGCCCCCGTTACGTCCGTGACAAGCATTCGCTCATAACCCACCTGCGCTGTAAATGGAGCAGAGGGAAAGCGCGAGGCGTCTTCCACCTCAACGGTGGTCTGTGCCCCGGTGATGTCCGATGACAAAAGCGCTGTTGCGCCTGACTGTATGAAATGCGCCCGCACGCCCTCCACCGTGCCGTATATGAGATTAGGCAACCTGCCCGCCTCTGCCGGGTCAAGGCCTGGATAATCAACCGTGTCCAGCCTGCGGGGCATCACAGCGACTCACCCACAACGCGCACCGAGATGTCGGTATTGTCCACAAGCACATGCACGGTGTCAGAGGCCGAGGTGGTGATTAAGAGCCTAAGCTCAAAGGGCACGTCGTCCTCAGTGTCTCCAGAGGGCTCGAAGACCACGTTACACTTGCGCTCTGTGTTCGTGGGCCATGTGGCACCGGTGGACGTAAAAATAGATACCCACGAGCTCTGCCCGTGCGGCTTTATCTCCCACTTGTAGGTAACGGTGGAAGAGCCGTCGGTGTACCCGTTAAAGGCAAGCTCAGCCTCAAGGTAGCTCATCACTCCCACCATGCCGGGGTTGATGTAGCTCCGCCAGAACTCCGAATCCGTAAACGTGCCGGTCCTGTCCACCTGGGTCTGTGCTTCCCCCATTATCATGTTTGAGTCCAGCGCGTACTGTGTATGGTCAAAAGGTATTCCCATCTTCTTATCCTCCGTTTCTGTTGTCAGCTGCAAACTCCACGCCGCACGCGCGGCAGCGGAATCCTCTCAGGTCTATCTCTCTGGGCTCCTCAAGCACTCCCTTAAAAAGGGTGGCAGCGGTGGAGGGCGTGCCTGCTGAGTCCATGAGCACCTCACTCACCACAACTGCCGCCCCGTCAACCGGATAGTCCTCAAATGCCTCCACTAAAAAGGCGTATGCGCCCCACGGGTCGTTGCTGAAACCCAGCTCTAGTGCGGTATTGAGCCCGTAGGCGTCCCTGCGCCTGAGCTCGGACCCAAGGCCCGACAGGTCGTGCAGGTAGCCCTCGTAGAGCTGGCCCTCCACCGTGACCTGCCTGTCCGAGAAATACAGGGTGGGGCCTGAGTTGAGAAGACCGACTTCCACCAGGCACACGGGCTCGGCCCGGTCAAAAGCGCGCGCTTCATCTATATCTGCCATGCGTCCTCCTTTTGGTGCCACGGGCACCTTTTACCTCTTGCCACGAGAACCACCCAACCTGTTGCTAAACACTTGACCACCAGTGTAGAGAAGGGTCCATGACCCCCGTTGCGCACCATTATCCGATCACCTCCAGGAACTCAAACCGCGCAGAGTATCGCTGGTGCGCCTCTTCGGCCACCTCAAGGGGGGAGTCCAGCCTGCCGAACATCCACTGGCCTGTGTGGTCACACATCCAAAAAGGTTTTGCCCCTGCCCATGATTCGTTCAGTTCAAGCAGAGCGTCCTTTTGTGCCTCCCCAATTGCCGGCAGACCATACGAACGCCTCCTGCGAGGGAGCCCGTGCACGAGGAACCGGTCAGCACCGGAGGCTGTGCTTGTGTGGGCCACGTTGAATATGCGATCGAGCCTGCCAGCGGGGCGCGAGGGATTTTTAATCCACTCCACTGTGGCGGTTATAAAGAGTTCGGCAAACTCAGGCGCACTTGAGGGAGAGGTCACTATGAACTTCCAGTACCGCGCGGCAACTGATACCCATGACTTTGTTATGAGCCCGCCTCCGCTCTGGACCCACTGTGATACAGCCGGGGTGTAGGAAGCGTCGTCGTCGCAATGCAGGATGTCCAGGGTCATGCCGTCGAGGTTGTGCCCTGATGGAACCATGAGGGTATCTGCGGATTCATAGGGGGCTGTGCCCCCCTGGTCCACGCGGACCTCCAAGGTGGTGGCGGCTGCCGCCTTAAAAAGCCTGCTCGCGTTTCGGTCCCAGAGGCGGGCAAGCGGTCCTGAAGGGTCTGCCGAGCCAGCCGAAAGCGTGACCGCCCCTGACTCCAGAATGTTTGTGTGTGCTGTCTTTACCGTGTTCATTGGGCCTGTGCCCTCCTTAGTTCCGAGCGGTTGGTGCGCCATAGGTCCGCAAGCGCACTGTCAAGCTCCTTGGCAAGCCCCCTGGCAAGCGTTGCGCCCCCCGGCATGCCGCCGCCACTGCCTGTGACAGTAAGGTTAATAGTTGGCGAGAAGGGGACCTGTCCCCCTTTATCCACAATGCCCGGCCCGGAAGGAACAGGGGACCCTGCCCCTCCCCTGCCTGAACCAAAGCGCATGGTGTAGTCGCCTCCGGAGGGGAGTGCCTCCATCTTCTTTTTTATCTGCTCAATGCCCTCGCTAAACGGCCTTATGGGAGAGGCCTGGGTCTGGTACCTGAGGATCACGGTCTTAACGCTCGTATCGGGAATCGCGTCAATGGCCCGCCCCACAGCGCGCGCGCCCTCAAGGGCCGCGCTCACGTCAAGGTCTACGCGCTTGTTCAAAGAGACGGCATCCAGCGCCCTTAGCTTATCCAGCAGGCCCGAAGCGCTCTCCTGCGCCGACCGGAAGGCTGGCGTGGCATTGTCCTGGGCCTTTATGTCTATCTTTACTTCAGCCATTATCTTCTCCTTCTGAATTGAAAGCCTTATCAAAGACGCGGGCCAGACCGGCCTCCCTGATGGCCCTCTGCACAAAACCCCGCGGCCTGATGCCCTTTTGCCTGACCACCCTTACAGGATGCGAGGCCCCTGGCCAGAAGAGGGCCTTTTTCTTCTTCGGGCGAATGGTTATCATCTTCCCTGTGGGCCCGTATATGCCTGTGCCCTTGTGCAGAAATATCGCGTGCGGAGCGCCGTAGGCCACCTTGCCCAAAAGGGGTCCGTCCTGCGAGGCGCTCACCGAATCCCTGAGCGCTCCTGAGCGCACCGGGGCTGTCTTGCGCGCGCTTTTGGCAAGGGCCTCCACCATTGCCTCAAAACCATTGGCCAGGCGTCCGCGCGCATCACCTATAACACCTGCGGGGTCCCCTGTAGCACTAATGCTCAGCCTGATCATCGCTCTTATACACCTCCTCTAATATCTGCTGAAGATATGCAAGCAGCTCCAGCTGCCTGAGGGTGGCCCCGCTCATGCGCAGCACGGCCTCCGGCGATACAAGCCCGGCCAGGCTCACAAGAAGTGCGCGCATCTCCATCACAGCTGCCTCCTCCTGCCCAAGGGGCGGTATGAGGCAGCCCTCCGGGGTCTCGCACCGGGGCACTGCCAGGTCCTTTATTTTCATGTCCCGGCATGTGTGGCAGTTGACCCCGCTATAATCGCTTCGGGCGCGGATGTGGTCAAGGATTTTTTTTTACTCTTCTCCATGCGCTCGTGCTCAAGCCTTTTAAGGTCAAGTGATACCTCGCCCACAAAGCGCGCGAACTCGCTCCAGCGCGAGATGAGGAGGTCGCAATTATCCGGGCTGAAGGGGAACTCCTCGCCCTTGAGGGTAAGGCCCTTCCAGCCACGCACGGCAGCGCGCCCAAACAGGCGTCCTTCCTCTGCAAGGTCCAGGGCCGCCTCCGGCTCTGCCTGCCTCTGGCCCTCCACCTCACCGCGGGGCCATCGCCTCACTGTCGCGCTCTGCCTGATCTCGCGAAGCTCATCAAGCCCCACGTAGCGCATGAGAATACTGGCGTCATTAAATGGCACCCACACCTCGATGTCTTTATCCCTGAGGGCTTCAATGTCCATGGCCTGTCCTGGCCCTAACCCAGCACGTCGGTGGAGCGTGTGTTCACCACGTCCACCTGAAAAGGGGTCACGACCCCACTCATACCCGAAGGAGCGGAGCCGGTTGCCATGCAGGCAAACTCAAGAGGGTGCTTCAGCGGGCCTCGCTCCACGGGAAGCTCCACGTCCTTATAAAGGAGATTCGGGAAGCTTAAAGTGAAGCTGCGATAGTACGTGCCCTCAATAAGCGCGCCCGTGAAGGCCATCTCCATCTTTTTGGGCACCATGGAGGCCCAGTCCTCGAAGTGCGCGCCCGAGGAGTAGCGAGGAAACTCCAGCTTTAGATTTATCTCAGGCAAGCCATCTGCCACAGGCTCGTCAATGCGGTCATGTCCCGCGCCTGCCACATGTGCGCCGCTCATGGGCCGATGGAAGTCCAGCTCGAAGCTGCTTGGGTATACCTCGTCTCCGGAGCCAAGGGCAGCGCCCGAGGCGTCGTTCATCCTGAAAAGGGCGTGGCTCATGAGCACGCGGTTTGCATCCTGGCCAAGGGTGACCGAGGTGAAGCTTAGAGGGGTGTTCGTTGAAGAATCCGTGATGCGGTCCGAGGCCAGGGCTTTAAACTCTGCCTCAACGGGCTCGCCCACCCTTCCCCTTATCTTCATGCCCGTGAGTTTCATCGAGGGGTACTCGTCCACGTTCACGCCGTTATGGATCGCCAGGGTGGCAAAGAGCCCGTCGAGGTTCCCGGCGAGCTTGAAGCTCTGGGCATATGCGCCCGTGCCCCCCTGCTGCACCGGCGCTCCCTGCGTGGCCCCCATGGCAAGGGCTATCAGTAGATCAAGCCCGTCGTAACGCAGGAAGCACGGGAGAGACCCCTCCACCTTTATGCCTCCGGCAGACGCCTCCAAAGGGAAATGTGCCCCCAGGGAATCGTCCTGGCTTAAGGGCCGTTCTTTCTTGAATGTGGGGGGCAGCACCAGCACTCCGTCTCCAGCGCCGCATGCCTCCGCAGTATCCCACGCAGACCCCCTGGCCACTGCCGCTTGTGTATCCGTTCCAGTTGCATAGGGCATAAGTTTTTTATTAACCTCCTGTTAGTCTTTAAAGCTGCGGTCAAAGGCGCACCTGAACTCAAGGGCATGGACCGTTATCAGCCTGTTGGTGAACAAAAGAGAGTAGCTCAAAGGCACAAGCCGCTCTGCCTGGCCCCCGGGGCTCAGATGCGCAAGTGCTTCAAGCACTGCCTCAAGCACTGAGCGGTCAACTGGCCCGTGTCCTATGGAGGTGGAGCCGCGCGCGGCCCTCTGCACCACAAGCACTGAAAAATCCAGTTGTTCGCGATACGATGAGCCGTCAACCCACGAGAACTCCGAGCCCCCGTGCACCACATAGGCCGAAGGGAACCGCATGGCGAGTTTCTCCACCTCCTCCTCAAGCTGCCCGGCATAGGGCTCCACCAGGCGTAGCACGGGCACGTTACCCCGAAGAGCATCAATGACCGCTCCTTCTATCTCGGCGTAGGTCATACGATGTCCTCCACGAGACGGAAGGCCAGCCCGCCTGCACCTGTAAGCGTGGTCTTGTTCCCGGAGCCGTCGTACATGGCTATCTCCAACAGCCCGGCAAAAGGGGCCTGGCCGGTTTCCGTATCAGTAAGCGCAAAAGAGAACTTGCCGCTTGAAGCGTCCTCAATGGTGCCGTCCACTGGGTCGATCTTGTAAGCGGCATCCGTGAGGCCCTCCTTCACCGCCAGCTTGAACGTCATGCCAGTGATGTCCCTGGCAACGTCGTCCTCCTTAAGCTGGTAGGAAAGCGTTACATTGTCGCCTCGTGTAATTGTTATCGGGTTCATACCTCCACCACCTCCAGTGTTGGCCGGATGTCCGCAAGGACCATCTCCGGCAGGATGTCCG
>SDBV01005515.1_pt1 | contig 17831 bp, 17 predicted proteins | sample 2277081 | NCBI WGS metagenome assembly SDBV01 (sample SAMN10402039, study PRJNA504765) | marine sediment metagenome | isolation source: marine sediment core GS10_PC15, 223 cmbsf | place: Arctic Ocean: Southern Knipovich Ridge | collected 2010 | reverse complement strand
GACTCAGAGAGGGAGTACTCTCTCTCTGTGCTCGAGGAGATCGTAGCTCTGGCCCTGAGTCGGGATGTAGCGTTTCTCCTACTGTCGGGAGACACCTTTGATTCCTTTGACGATGTGGAATGCCTCCGCAGTTCCTTCCGTAAAGCCTCAGAGAAGCTTCCACCGTCCTGCGAGGTGCTTCTTCTGCAGGGTAATCACGAAGATCTCGGACGTGGCAAGAGGGACCTCCAAAGCCTGGATCTGGGTCCCGTCACCCTTCTCGTAGACACACCTTTCTCGCTAATCGAAAGAGACGGAGTGGAATTCCTGACCATTCCTCACCAGGCAAACTACAGCGACTACAGGCAGTGGAAGGTGCCGCAAAAGAAGCAAAAGACCCTTCGAATTGCCATCGCCCACGGCGTGGTTGTCGGTGTGAGCTACGCAGGTCCTGATCAGGAGACCGGAGCTGGAGTTCTGGATCCGGATATCTTTACCAGGTTTGGAGTCGATTACGCTGCCCTCGGTCACATTCACATCCGTCGGCGAGAAAATAGTAATAATACGATTATCTCGTATCCCGGCTCGGCCCGTGTATGGCGCAGAGGGGAGCTCGGAGAACGGGGAGTGTGTCTCTTGAACACCGATGAGCTACTGAGAGTAGATTTTCTCGCTCTAAAGAGTGCAGGGCAGTATCGGGAGCATACCCTTCCTCTGAGCCTGGAAGGCAAAGCTGCTGATCTCAGCAAAGAGGCACGTTCCTGGTCTTCCACCGACTGGATTCATATCAGTCTCACCGGGCTCGTAGAGGAGGAGAGTGTCGTGGCGTCTCTGGAAGCAGAGCTCCGGAAGCAGCACGGAGATAAGGTCCGGAAGCTCGAGATCGTCAGGGATGACGTGTCGGTGCTCCCCGGAATATCCTCCCAACCGCTGGCCAGCCGCTTTCTAGCTTTATGGGACCTGAAGGAACCGCAACCCGAACAGCAGGTGGATAGGCGTGTCTGGTTACGAGCCAGAGAACTGGCACTGGCTGAAATAAAACGTGTGCTGGAGGCCAGGGATTGATAAAGCGGCTCATGCTCGAGGACTTCGGTAAATTCAGGGATACCCATTTCGATTTCTCAAATGCGACCCTTTTTCTCGGCAAAAACGAAAGCGGAAAGACAACCATATTCGACGCCCTCTTTCAGGAGACCTGCCATCCCAGGGCCAACAGACGCTACGGCAGACAACTGCAGCAGAGGTATGGAGAATCCCGCCGCGCCCAACTCAAATGGTCAGGGGATGAGCCACGTTTTGACGAGGATGAGTTCTACAACCTGCTGGCCATCAGATCGGGCGATGTCTACCTGGATATGGCTTTGGGCTCGACCTGGATGGAGAAGGTGAAATCGGGCCTCTTCACAGGCGGAATCGATCCCCTCCGCCTTCAGAAGACCTTCGCAGATCGAGCCTCAGACAAGGGTTCGTTCAAACACAATCGCGACCAGAAACAGCTGGAAGAGGATTTGAGCAAGCTCGGAGATCGACTGGAGGACAGGAGAAACAAGCGCGACAGCCTTTTATCGCGAGAGAGTGACACCCGGATATTGAAAAACAAGCTCGATTCTCTGCAGACAGACCACGAGAGCAAGACAGCCGAGATGAGTCGCATCGAGAAGGAGTTGGAGTACGAGGGTAAGATCCAGGAGAAGGGTAAGCTGAATAACCTTCTTCTCAAAATCCGTGATGGCGTAGCGCGGCAGAAGATTTTGGAGTCACTGGAGAGTTACACCGGCAAGGAGCTTGCCCGCATGGATGATCTGAGATCCGGGATTGCCCAACTGGAGCTCGACTCAGCCAAGGTCCAAACCGATCATGATCACCAGCGGGAATTACTGAAAGAAAGGCAGAAGGAAGTCGTTCGGTTGAGAGAGGCGATGGACAACAGCAGCAACCTGTCGCGTCTTGCCACCGAATACCTGGACAGCCTCAAACGGATACGAGAGAACCTGCCCAGACGGAGAACATCATGGTGGCATTGGCTGGTCCTGGCCGTCCTCTCAGCACTCGTAGCTGCCTCGGTCCTGCTCTCGCTGAATCAGGAAAACATCCTCTTTTTCCTCATCTCGGTTGGACTGGGCACGCTGCTGGGTGTGTTCTTTCTGTTGTTGATTGGAAGGATACGTACCCAGCCCGATCTCGAGAGAATTGGAGATACTGTCCAACGGCTAAAAGAGGAGTGGAGGGATCGAACGGGAGGATCGGCGATCCTGACTTCGGATAACCCCGACGGCCTTGCAAGAGAGTTGGAAACGCTACGCAGCGCTGCCGACAGAGATTCAGAAGCTGTGGGAAGAGCCAACGGGGAGCTTCGTGAAAGAGAGAAGTCTCTCGAAGAAAGTAAAGAGAGGCGCGAAGAGCTCATTCGGCAGATGCAAACGGGGGAGAGCTCGATCGCCGACTGGCTCAAAAGAGCTGATGTTCGCAACAGGGACGAGTACTACAGAAAAACCCTCGATCGCCAGAGGCTCCAGCAGGAGCAGAGCCACTGGGAGGAGGAGCTCGAAGCAGAGTGCAAAAACAGGGGCATGGACAGCGTCTCCCTGCTTCAGCAGGAGTGTGAGAGACGGCTCAGGGACTTCGACCATGAACACATCCCAAACAGGGGAAAGAGCGAGGAAGAAATCCACAGGCTGCAGAGGGATCTCAAGGAGAAAAGCGGGCGTATAGATGCTGTGAGCGATGAGCATCGACGCGTAGCGCTTATGAAGGCGCAACAGCAAGGCGAGATTTCCGGGTCCCTTGGATCTCTCCCACAGGAAATTGCGGATCTGGAACGCAGCATCCTGGAGCGCAAGGAATTGCTGAAAGCTATGGAGATCGACAAGTTAGCCGCTCATCTGGTGAGAGAGATATTCGAAAAAATCGCTGTGGATACGGAAAACGTACTCGTAGAGCTGGGCCGCGAGCTGGCCTTTCAGTTTGGTGAAATCGTACCCGAGATGAGGGAAATCTCCCTCACAGGCTTGAGCACAGAGTCTATTGCCGTGGCCGACGCGGGAGGAGCGAGTCGACCAATCGGGCATCTGTCCAGTGGAACCAGAGACGCCTTCCTCTTCGCGGCCCGGATGGCCCTGGCCAGGAGGGGACACCCGGAGAGAGCGCTTCTGATCCTGGATGAGCCTTTCCACGCTCTGGACGAGGAACGGGTAGGCAAAGCGTTGGCTATGATCAGGAAGTTCCAGCTCGAAACGCAGTGGCAGATCGTCCTATTCAGCAAAGAGACCGAGCTCGAGGGCATGTGCCGTGAGGTCTTTCCTCATCCTCAGCTGACTGTACATACCCTATGAATGCCGACGCAAAGACGAATCATGAAATTATCTACATAGGGGATCCCATGTGCTCCTGGTGCTGGGGATTTGCACCTGTGCTCGATGAGATACTGACCCGCCACGGCCAACACGCCGGCTTGAAGATTATAGTAGGCGGGCTGAGACCGGGCACCGCTTCGCCCATGGACGAACCCACAAAATCAGCGATTCGATCTCACTGGGAGCATGTCAACAAAGCCAGCGGGCAGCCCTTCGATTACGCCTTTTTCGATCGTGATGGATTTGTATACGATACCGAACCGGCAGCCAGGGCGGTCGTGGTCGTGCGGAACATGGCTCCGGCCAAGGAGTTTTCCTTTTTTAAGGCGCTGCAGGAGGCGTTCTACAGCCGAAACGAGGATATCACCAGAGATGTGACCTACCTTCCGATCCTTAGGTCTGAGGGTATCGACGAGACAGAGTTTTACGAACGGTTTGACACCGATGAGATGCGTTCTGAAACACTGCAGGATTTCTCTCAGTCACGAGAGTTGGGTATACGGGGATTTCCATCCGTGGTCTTGCGGAACGGCGAAAAGTCGGCCCTGCTGACAGAGGGATATCAAAGCTTTGAGAACCTCGATGCCCCTGTGAGCCGCTTTTTCGCGAACGATCCCACTGACGACCGATAGCGCCCCATCGCAAGAGACCCGCTAATCAGGGATTGACAATCTCCTTCGAGCCCGCGATCTTGAGCTCTTCTGTCAGCAGCCAGACCGCCTTTCGGTAGACCATATCCCTGCCCCTGTCCACAGACTCCTTCTTACCCTCCTCGTAGACCTGGCGAAGGGTTGTCCCAATATTTATCTTTGAAATCCCACTCTTGAAAGCCTCATAGAGATACTCCCGGTGTATCCCGGACCCTCCATGCAGCACGAGAGGTCGCTGCACGCGTCGGGCGATCTCTTTCAGATGCTCGATATTCAGCCTGGCCTCTACCTTCTTATTGTCCCGTTCGGCGCGGGATACGGCGCCATGAATGTTGCCAATGGCGACCGAGAGCCAATCCACGTCCGTCTCACGAACGAACCGCTCGGCATCATCGGGATCGGTAAAACCCCTTCCGGATGAAAAAAGCTCCTCGTAGGGCGGAATCGGGCCCTCCTCATGCCCTAACACGGCTCCCAGCTCCGCTTCGACGGGCACCCCTCGGGCGGGCACCCCGGAAGGCCGCATCCCTCTTTTGTGAGCTGCCTGAACAATCCGGCGCGTCGCCTCTATATTCTCCTCCAGGGAGAGCCTCGAACCATCGACCATCACCGAATCGAATCCCAGCTCCAATGCCTCTCCAATGATGCTCTCGAAATCCACCCTCTGGCCATCCTCATCTATCACAGGAACATGATCTAAATGGATGCGGGTGTACTCCTCGTTCTTGTACTCCTGGTAGAGCTCATAGATCGCTCTGGGGCTCCCGGCCTGGAATTTGATCCACTCCGGGCGAGCTACCGCGATGAATCCAAAGCTCCGGGTATCACGAAGGGCCCTGACCAGGGGATCCAGCATCTGGTGATGGGGAACGTTGAAGGATGGAATGACCGTCCCGGCCTTCCACGCCATTCTCATGAGCTCTTGTGAATTCCTCACTTTTGAGTTCCTCACTTTTGAGTTCCTCACTTGTGAGTTCCTCACTTGTGAGTTCCTCACTTTTGAACTGCGTACGCCATGTTCCGAATCTGTTGACATGTTGAGAATTATAGCATATCGTTGGCTTCACCTACAATCCAATCTTGTTGGTCTCGGCGATATGCAGCCAACGATTTAGCAATTACTGCGCATATGGAACAGCTGGAACTGCTGAACGACAGACAGAGAGAGGCCGTTCTGCATTGGGATTCTCCCCTGCTGATCCTCGCAGGAGCGGGTTCTGGCAAGACCCGGGTCATCACAACCAAAATTGCCTACCTCATCGCAGAAAAGGGAATGGATCCTCGTTCGATACTGGCCGTCACCTTCACAAACAAGGCGGCCAACGAGATGAAAACCCGAGTTCTTCTCATGATCCCCGACGCTGTGGACGTCATGATCCGGACCTTTCACTCCTTCGGAGCCTGGCTGCTGAGGAGAAACTCCCATCTGCTCGACCTGGACAGCAACTTCAAAATCTACGATGATGACGATTCTCTCGCCCTTCTCCGTCAGGTTCTGGAAAAAAGCCGGGGAGAAAAGATTGCCCGGGACGAGCTTCGAAGGTACGCCAACTACATCAGCAGGGCCAAGGACAAAAACCTCTTCCCGCAGGACGATCTACGTTCCATCACCACCGACGAGACCTTCGACGGGTACTACCTGCTCTATCAGGAGCGTCTGCAGCAAATAGGGAATGTCGATTTCGGTGATCTCATTATGCGCAGCGTCGAGCTTTTAAGAAGGGTCCCCGAAGTAAAGAGGCGGATGCAGCAGCGGTTTCAGGTTGTGCTTGTGGATGAGTACCAGGATGCCAACACGGCCCAATTCCATATGCTCGAAGAGCTTCACAGCGAGGACAACTACCTCTGCGTGGTGGGCGACGAGGATCAATCCATCTACGGATTTCGGGGAGCTGAAGTGAGAAACATCCTCGATTTCCCAGATGTCTTCCCCAACACCGAGGTTATCAGACTCGAGGAGAATTACAGGTCCACCCAAAGCATTTTGCAGGTTGCAATCAGTGTCGTGCAGAACAACCGGCAGCGCTTGGGAAAGAAGCTCTGGACACAGAAAGACGCTGGCGAGCCTGTGGTTCTGGCCATCCTGAGCAATGAGAACGAGGAGGCGAGGTTCTGCGCGGAAATCCTGCAGGATGGTAACTACGAGAGAACGGCTATTCTCTACCGGAACAACTACCAGTCGCGAAGCTTTGAAACCCTCTTCGCACGTCTGCACATCCCCTATCGCCTTGTCGGTTCTCTCCGTTTCGTAGATCGGGAAGAGGTTAAGGATGCCCTTGCCTATCTGAGCCTCTTGATCAATCCGAGGGATGAGGTCTCCTTTCTCAGAATCGTAAACAAACCGGCACGGGGAATCGGTAAGGCGACACTCTCCAAAATCCTCCAAGTAACGAGAGGCGATTTTCTGGCAGCGTGTCGAGAGGCTGCGGATGGGCTCTCATCCAAAGCCAAATCCGGCCTGAAGAGTCTACTCCTCGCCCTCGAGGAGCTACAGCAGCTGCTTGTCGCCTCATCACTCGATGAGGTGATACGTCAATTGATAGATCGGACGGGGCTCTATGACTTCTACGCGAACAAAGACGAGACCGAAGGTTCGACACGGATCCTGAACCTCGAGGAGCTCGTCAACGCGAGTGTTGAGTACGGCGGCGGCGTCGATGCTCTCGCCGGTCTCCTCGAGTCCCTTGCACTGAACAGCTCCGATGAGGACCCCTTCGCGGGTGATGGGAGGGTCAATCTCATCACGTTTCACAACACGAAGGGTTTGGAGTTTGATCGGGTCATCATAACAGGATTGGAAGACGGGCTGTTTCCCCATTACCGGGACAACGTTTTTGAAGAGGACCTCGAGTTGGAGGAAGAGAGGCGCCTTTTCTATGTCGCAATGACACGGGCGAGGGAACAGCTTTACATGACAACCTGCCAGATGAGACGGGTATTTGGAATCGTACAAAACCGCAAGGCATCTCGATTTCTCTCTGAGATCCCGAGTGAAATCGTTAAGGTGATGACCAGCAACTCAAGCCAGCCGACCTCGGAGAGTTATCCGGCATTCTACGAGGGGTGCGGGGTCGCCCATCCCGAGTACGGCGCTGGTACCATAACCAAGAAATGGTATAATGGACAGGATTTCATGGTTCTCGTTCGGTTCTCTGAAGGAAGGACGGCCAAGTTCATTCTGAAGTACTCGAAACTAGAGAGGGTCAATTTCTAAAGTGTCTGAGTTCAAAAGTGTCTGAGACGGAGGCTTCACCATCCGTTAACGAGGAGAGAACCTTTTATGACACTCGTTCCTCCAATCAAGAGGGCCAGGGGTTACAGATTATACGACTACCGTGGAAAACGGTACCTGGACCTCTGGCAAAACGGCGGATTAGCGATTCTCGGACACCGATTCGAAAGTTTGACCAGAGAGCTCAAATCCGTTCTCTCTCGGGGACTCATCTTTGATCTTCCATCCATCTACGGTCAACGCCTTATTCAAGAGTTGCAGAAACGGTATTCTGGTTTCAACGCAATCCACATCTGCTCTACCTTTGAGCAAGCCCTACGCATTCTCTCCAGGGCTTTGGGCCAGAACATCACAGAGACGGATATCTGCGATCCGGCAAAGGGAGAGTCGGGACCTGTGGCCTACGATAGGCCCTTTCTTGGCAGCAAGACGGTCGGACTAAAACCTCTGGACTCTGATGTTGGAAAGACCGAAGGCTCGAGCATTAGAGCCCTGCTGCCCCTTGTTCCCTTTCGAATCGGTGCATCCCCCGTCATACTCTGCCTCCGGGGGGGGGTGCGCGGCAAAGAAGAAGTGAGCGTCATCTCTCCCCTGCTTCTGGCCGGGCTCCTGCGAAGCATTCACAGCCTTATGCGTTTCATACCACCACCGTGGTTCGTCGAGCCACTATTCGGCGATCATGCAGAATGGATCCAGCGCGGTCCGTACGTCATCCCCCGCTTCGAGTTCAAGCTCTACGACGAGGTTTTCAGGAGTTTTCTTTCAGAAGGTATTCTGCTCTCCCCCCGCTATGAAGAGCCCAGCATCCTGCCGGGGGAAGCATCAGAGGGAGAGTTGAAAAAAATGGTTAGACTTTTTTCGGAAATTCCGAAAAGATAGGATATATGGAGTTCAACGAGATTTCGATTCTTGTTCGGCTGATCCTGGGGGCCGTGGCCACGTTTTTTGGAATTCTTCTATGGTCCAAAACACGCGATGCCGCCTGGATCTTTGTCATACTCGGCATTCTGGTTTCCTACACAGAGATCATCTTTTCTACTCTTCAACAGTTTGGAATCCTTCACTTTGAATCTCTATTCATCCCTTTCCTCCAGAACGTTCCCATCGATCAGATTTTCCAGGTTGTTCTTGTTAATCTCCCGTTGCTCCTCTTTACAGTCGCGTTCATCATACTCTTAGCAAGACGACGCATACCCTAGGCAAGCTATAACTTGCCTTGCCAAACTCCGGTTTGGCAGCGAACGCTTCGTTCGCCAGGTCAAACTCCGGTTTGGCAGCGAACCTTGTTCGCCAGGTCAAACTCCGGTTTGGCAGCGAACCTTGTTCGCCAGGTCAAACTCCGGTTTGACAAAAAGGCCTCAAGACGGTTGACAGAACTCTCAAAATAGGTATCTTTCAATAGAAAATTAAATTTGGAGGGTCTTGATGATCGCACTATTGATTGGAATAATTCTCGTACTGTTCGGCGTGTATTCTGTACTGCCAATAAACTCACCCGGGTTTCTCAACTGGTCACAAGAGGTTCTTGCCTTCCTGAGAGGGGGAGTCCCCATAGTCGCATTTCTGATCGGACTAGTTGCCTTTTTCATCGGCATTGCGGATATTAAAGACAAAATCGAAGCTAAGAAGGAAGAGAAGGAAGAAAAGGAAGAGGCAGAGCAGGAAAAGAAAGAAGAAGAGCAGGAAAAGAAAGAGGAAAAATAAAAGAATCGATCGGACTTGACAGTTGGCTGCATATCTTAATACATTGCCTCTTGCATGTGCTGATCCCATTTCCGTTATCGGGGCGTACGTAAAATGAAGACAATTTTTGTAAATCCGAAGAAGTTTGAACACAAGTGGTATCTCTTCGACGCCGAAGGCAAAACTTTAGGGAGATTAGCCTCGAAAGTTGCGTCGATTCTCCGAGGCAAGCACAAGCCCTACTTCACTCCACATCAGGCCTGCGGCGATTCGGTGATTATAATCAATGCTGATCGAATTGCGGTTACTGGGAAAAAAATGTCAGATAAGCTCTACATTCGACATTCCGGATATCCTGGAGGATTGAAAGTCGAAACCCTTGGGAAGGTTCTTGTTCGAAAACCCACGTATCCTCTTGAACATGCCATCAAGGGTATGCTGCCTAAAAACAGACTGGGCAGGAAGCTCTTCAACAACGTCAAGGTGTATGCCGGATCGGCTCATCCCCATGGTGCGCAGAAACCGGAAAAGATAGAAATCGATTAGATTTAGGAGAGAATATTGGCAGATTGGCTTGCTAGAGGAACAGGCAGAAGAAAAACCTCGGTTGCTCGCGTGTATATCAAAGAGGGTGTAGGCGAAATAATGGTCAACGGGAAAAAGCTGGAAGATTACTTCACCGTTGCAGGGTTCGGTGATGTCGTCAAAAGCCCCCTAACAGTGACAGACACCGCAGGCAATTACGATATCCAGATAAAGGTCCACGGCGGGGGTATTACCGGACAGGCTGAGGCCTGTAGACATGGATTGTCACGGGCGCTGTGCCGTATAGACGAGACAAATCGCCCGGCATTGCGTGCCAACGATTTTTTACGCAGAGACTCGAGAATGGTGGAAAGGAAGAAGTACGGACAGCGTGGCGCAAGAAGGAGATTCCAATTCTCGAAAAGATAGTGTGACCATTCTTTCAGTAGAATCCCGAGGAGCCGGTCGAGAGAGAGTCAGAGTCCATCTCTCGGACGGCTCCTCTTTTATTATCCTGAGGGAAGTCCTGGACAGAGCCGCTCTGTCCGGCTCGGATGAATTGTCCCCGCAACAGCTGCAAGAGTTGTTGGGACGATCGGATCAGCTCGAGGCGGAGAGGAAAGCGCTGGATCTTCTTACCCGATCCCCTCATTCCCGAGAAAGGCTAAAGCTTAAACTGCTGAAAAGAGACTTCAGCCTCTCGTCTGTCAACGACGCATTGGCGTGTATGGAGGAGTTGGGGTATCTGGATGATACGAGGTTTGCAGAAGATTGGCTGCGGTTGCGAATCGCGCGGCATCCGGAGGGACGGCAGTCTCTTCTGGCAGGTCTGCTAAATCGCGGAATAAACGCCTCTCTGGCAACACAGATCGTAAACCGTATCGTTACGAGAGAAGTCGAAGAGGACTGCGCAAAAAGGTTAATGGAGAAACACAGCGGCTTCAGAAATCTGCCGCGAGAGAGACTGGCTCAGAGACTCTCCTCCAGGGGTTTCAGCTCGACCATCATTCGTCAGATTATCGATGAGGCGGGGAGTGAAGAGTAGCGTTTTCACGAAATCTCCAGGGAGAGGAGATCCGGCGCTTCGAAGGAATAGCAGCCCTCCAACACGAAGCGGGGCAAGTCCAGTATCCGCTCTGACCGATCGATAATGATAGAGTCCGATGAAGCCACGATTCCCCTGTAGGACTTCAGGACATAATCGGGAGAGGGGCAAACCATCACATCCCAGTTACTGCGATCTGCTACTCTCTCTCTCAATTCTGCTGCCGTGTTGCCGGAAAAGGCAACAGGAGCATCAAGATAGACGTCAACCCTCTTCGGCTCGAGGGCCGTGATACTATCCAGAACGGTCGGTATGGCCCTCTCTGTAATCTCCCCCGATCTGTAACTTCCATGCACGCCCGTTGCATCCCGCAGGACGCCGTCATCGGATAAAAAAACGGGCATTCCCTTCAGGTAGCTTTCCACCGTGATGAGCACATTGTACCAATCAATACCCAATGCCTGACCTATTACGTGGTCGGGACGTACCAGCTTCGTTCTCCTGCTCTCTGATTCCGATGCCGGGACAACACCCCTAAAGAGGCAGTTTCGTTCGAGACGGGAGAGCCTGTACCTGTCACCCACGAGCTTCAGGGAAGCCTTATCCGGGAATTCCCTGTTTTTGAGGTACCGATAGACTTCTACGGCAATCTTCAAATTGGACATTTGTTTTTTTTTGAAGTATTTGTTATTATAAGGGATATTGAGTAAAAACAACACTATTTAAGGGATCTTTAGCATGGCAAAGAGCGTAAAAAAAGTACGGATCTTCTCGGCTCTCGAGGTGGCAAACATTTGCGGCGTCGTCAATCAAACCGCCATTAACTGGATAAAGAGTAACTACCTGAAGGCCTTTATGACACCCGGCGGGCAGTACCGGGTGTATTCCGATGATCTGTACCATTTTTTACATTCCAGGGGAATGCGTATACCCGACGAGCTCAAACACATTCACGAGCAGGAGGAGCGATACAACACGGTTCTTATTGTGGAGGATGACGCCGTTCTCAACGATATCTTGAAAGAATTCTTCACCACAATAGATGCCGGATATTTCGTCCATCAAGCCTTTGACGGTTTCGAAGCCGGCAGGCTCCTGACCGAGACAAAGCCGGGTGTCGTTGTACTGGACATCAATCTGCCGGGCATCGATGGTTACAAGCTCTGCAACAAAATAAAGAGCGACAATTCACTGGGAAATCCGATAATCATCGCCATCAGTGGATTGAACGATCCCGACGTCAAAAATAAAATCATCGATGAAGGAGCTGACGCTTTTCTGGCCAAACCCTTCGAGCCTTCGAAACTTTTCGAAACTCTTGGAGCTCTATTAAAAAGTAATTGAGGAACACCGATGCAGAGTAAAAACAGGATTCTCATTGTTGAGGATGAGGATGCAATCAGACTCACTCTCAGAGATTTTCTCAAGAAAAAGGGATACGTCGTGCACGTGGCCTCTGACGGAGTAGGGGCCATAAAACAGATTCTCGATGAAGAGGTCGATCTGATAGTAACCGATTATCGAATGAATCTCCTCGGGGGCGACTACTGGATGAAGTTTTTAGAAAAATTCTGCTCAGACAAAAAAATAATAATTACCAGCGGCTTTCTCAATCCCGAGTATTCGATACCCTTTCCCGTCGTGTATAAACCCTTTAAGTATCCCGAGCTGGAAACGACGATCAGAGAGATCCTGGAAGCGGAATAGATAGAGATCCCCGCACCACGTTTAACAAGGGCGTCGGCTTGACTGAAAAAATCGGACTGCTGTGCCTTCACGCACGGATTCACGGAATCGTACAGGGAGTGGGATTTCGCTACAGCACGATTATGCGGGCAAGACGCTTCAGACTGACGGGCTATGCCAGAAACATGTCCGATGGCACTGTCGAGGTCGTTGCTGAAGGTACAAAAACCGATCTGGAAAGCTTGCTCTCCTGGTTACGGCAGGGTCCCTCGTCCGCCGTGGTAGACCGGGTAGAGCATCGTTTCATGCCCTACTCGGGAAGCTACGCCGATTTCGGTGTCGATTATTGAGGCATCTCCACGACAACCTTAATGCTGTCCTCTACCTTCCCATGACTCAGGGAGTCGAGCATTTCAGGTAGCTCCTCGATACCGATGTGATGGGTTATGAGCCTGACAAGAGAATTTTTGAGTGAAGGTAAAAGCTGCACGGCCTTGAGATAGTCCTTTCGTGTGTACATAAGGGTCCCTATGAGTTGCCTCTCCCTCAGCTGTATCTCCCTCAGATCGAACCGGGAGGGTTCCTCGAAGAGAGCTATCAGCACGATAGTTCCTTTGAGTCTCGTAATGGCGAGGGCCTGAGCCGCCACCTGATCTGAGGGAACGGCAATAAAGCAGACATCCACACCCCGGCCTTTGGTAATACAACTTAGCTCCTCTTCGATATCCTGCTGCCTGGCATCGACGGTGTGCGTGGCGCCAAGAGCGAGGGCCATTTCCAGATTCCCACTCCTGATATCCGAGCAGATTACCTTAGCCGGTTTTTTTTGAAGAACGGCCAGAAGCAGGGTCAGGCCGATCGTTCCGCTTCCCAGAATGGCCACGGTTGCTCCTGGCTCAAGGGAAGCCTTCTCCACAGCATGAAGTCCGACACAGAGAGGTTCGATCAACGTAACGACAGAAAGGGGAATATCCGATGGAACCTTGTAGGCACAGGCTGCGGGAACTACAACGTACTCTGCGAACGAGCCGGGCCAGCTGGTCGTGCCCAGAACGCGCTTCTCTTTGCACAGATTGTAGTCATCACTTTTGCAGTAGAAACACTCTCCGCAACCGATGTGGGGCTCGATGATGACCGGATCTCCGACCGAGAGCTCTCCAACATCGTCTCCTGCGGATTCTACAACACCCGCAACCTCGTGGCCTGTGACCACCGGGGGAACCCGATAGGGATGTCGTCCGAGATAAGCGGCTAAATCCGAACCGCAAATCCCTGTGGCATGGACCCGCACAAGAACCTCACCTGCGCCGGGCTCTGGTTCCTCTATTTCCACAAGCTCGGCGAATCCTGCTTTCTTGATCTCTACAGCCTTCATCCGTTGGAACCTCCCAGTCCTATTACTCTGCAGTTCCGGCTCATCGGACAGAATGAGCGTGTCAAACCCGTAGCCGGGATGGGGATCCCTGTGAGCATGGACATTCGGCTGGGCATGCAGACAGGGGACCGGACGTAGAAACCCTCGAATGGCACTCCCCAGGCGCCAAGCTTGTCATAATCGATCAGCGGAGCAGATCATCCGGGGCGGCGCTCAGAATCTCGTTCTCCCTCTCGTAGAAGCAGGAGGCTGTCTGGGCCACGAGCCGGTCCATCACATCCGAATCCGGCATCCCGAACATAGCGAGATAGGGATCGCCCCCCGGACCGAGGGGCTCGGCCGAACAGAAGCAGGAGGGGTCGTTGTAACCGACAACGTAGAGAGCCATGAGTACCAGGTCCAGATCGAAACTTCCCTCGCCCAAGGCACGGCGGTTGGTATCGGCCATATGCAGGTTGGTCATCATGTGGCCATACTCGAGGATCGTACCGGATAGATGATCCTCCTCGGTGAGCATGTGATAAACATCCCCCGCTATGTGCTGCACTCCCGGATGATCGACCATCTCGATCAGCATCTTCGCCTCCCTGAAGGTGTGACAGAAGCTGACCTCGGCGGATCGTACCGGTTCTATGGCGGCGCGCACGTTCCTCTCCTGAAAATAGCTGCCCAGAATGCGAATGGCTTCAGCTGCGCGGTGGAACTCGTTTTCATCGTACGGATCGGGTCGTCCGACAGCTCCCGGCGCAAAGAGAAGATAGGCGCCTCCCAGCTCGGCACACAGATCGATATTCCTTCGAAAATAATCGATCGATCGCTGGGTCACATGGGGATTGATGCTGGACAGCTCGCACTCCGGCGAAGCGACTCCGCAGACTCCGGAGACCTTCATTCCGTAGTCACCCAGGACTTTTTTTACCTCTTTGGATTTGTAGCCGAGATCGGGACCGTAGCGGTTTCCATGCAGCTCGATGTAAGGAATGTTGTGCTTTGCCAGGCGGGCGACCGACTTCTCCAGAGGCTCAATACCGAAGCACCAGTTGCTCCACGAGAGATTGAGGCGTGTACCGATTTCAGGATTCCTGTTGCAAAACTCAACAAACCGCTGGATAACCCGGCTGTCTCTCACCTGGAAATTCTGCGCTTTCATCCTGGATTTAATCCCGCCTTTCATCGAACTTCTCCCCCACTTTACCTGCAGTTTCGATGGCCGGCTTTGCCTCATCGAAACTTGCACCTATGGTGCTTAAGCAAAATACCGCCTGGTCAGGCGGCATTTTGCAAGTCACACCCCTGTCACACGTTTCCCAGGTATTCCCTCACCTTTCCAAGCACGATACGGGGTATGTCTTCCTTCTTCTGAATCGTATAGATGCTGAGTTTTTTCCGGATCTCCACACTGCGGCGAAACTTCCTCACATGCTCGTTGTCTCCGATGTGGACTGCTGTGATTCGGTTTTCCAGCCCATTGAAATATTCGATGAGAGACTCAAGATTTGTGATCTGCATATCCGTAATCAGGAAGATATCGGGAGAGCCTTCGCTCTCGATTCGATCGATGTCCTCTATATCGATTCTTGTACCGCCACCAAAGTAATGACACAGGCACTGGTAAATCCTCTTTCTCTCGTTGGTAAAATCAAGGATACGCCGCCCCCCGGCCTCAACATCGCTGAAATTATAAACCGCTACCGACGCGCCGTTTCTCAGGTAGGAGTCCGAAGCGCAGGCAGCGCCGAGCACGGCATGGGAGAGATACTGTTTGGGATTCACCATGCTTCCCGAGGAATCGATCATAACGATACAATCCGGGGTTGCCTCATCCTCCCCGTAGGTCTCTCCCTCCCTTCTCTCCCAGATCTGCGTGATCCCGGGCATGTATTTGCCGAAGCTGGTCCACGGATCGATGTCCTTGAAGGGTTTGCCCACCTCCCAGGGGGAGTGGCTGTGGGGATACATCGAGCCGCTCTTCTCGATGGGAGTCCTTCGCACCGGTAACGAGTAGTTTTCCGCAAGCTTCATGTAGTAGAGCAGTTCGGCATCCGTGCTCGATCCGCCGCCCAGACCCATGCCCGAATAATCCGGATAGCCGAGCTCATTCAGCTCCTCCTGGAAATCATCGATTATCTCCTTGAAATCTCCGGGTGAACCCGAGGTGAGAGCGAACTCCCGCAATCCCTGATCCACCTCCTGATTCGAGTACTGAGAGAGGTCATTCTGTCCCATCGGGTTGGATTCACCGGAGCCTTCGGACTGCTCCTCGGATTCGATAAGGACCTTGACGATCTTTGCAAAGCGGTGGATGCTTTCGGGCCACTTCTTTCTGTCGAGGTAAGGGATACGTGAGAGCTTCCGGGAGACCTCCTCGAAACCTCGCACCCCCAAATCCTCACCCCATATCCTCTGGTAGAGGGCGTGTATCGCTCTGTTGATTTTCCCGTGAACTGCATCGAGGTCTCTTGCATTCTCTGGAATCTGACCTGCCTCCGCGCTGCCTGGAAGGCTGTCCCTCGATGCACGCTCGTCGTTCATGGAGCGGTAGAGCTCCGGAAGGGGCGTTTCCATGGTCTTGAAGCAATGGGTATCCGCCGCAATATCCATGAAATACTCCGCAACTCGCTGCGCCGTCTCCTTGCTGCCCAGGACTCTCTTAGCCTCGTTGTAGAGAGAGAGGTGGGTAAAAAAATCCCAGGGGCAGTAGGAATAGTGGGAGACGCCGTGATCCAGGAGCGCCTCCACCACCGTCTCAGGCGGCAGGAACGGCGCCAACCGCTCAACGAACGACTCACTCAAGGTGATCCGCTTGCTCTTGATCTCCAGGGCTACATCAGCGACGCTGGATGCATTCGATTCGTTAGAATCGACGGAATCCCCTGATTCCACCGATTCGACAGAAACGGGATCCGGCAGCTCCGGGTAGAAGTGCTTCCGGCGTACCTGCGACCATATCCTCTGCAGATCCGATTCGTTCATCAGTTTTCTGTCTCTTTCTCCTGCGGAAAGACCATCTTCTCACCCTGGTAGATATGTCCTCCGGCGATGCTCTTTCCAATTCCGCGGATATGCCCATCGACACGGATCTCCCCCCCCTTCATCCACTCACCCGTGTTCTGACCCGTGTGCTCTTTGATATGGATCTGTCCCTTCAGCATTCCCGCTCCAGCCCAGTTGCCCGTCGAGCCCTTGACGATGAGATTCCCCCCGGATATGCCGGTGCCAATAAAGTCTCCGACATTCCCGTCGAGTATCAGGGTCTTTCCCTCGGGAAGACGGTACCCGAGAAAATGGAATGTCCGCTTCAGCTCAAAAAGCTTCAGATCGATCCTCTCATCTTTGACGTTGTTGCAGAGGGCGGATATGTAAATTCCGGCAGGTCCCGAAATCAGGTACGGTACTCTGTTGCCGCGATCCAGCTCGAGGCAGAACTCCTCGATGTCGTCGATATCGTATTCCATGTCACCGATCGTCTCGAGGGCCGCGGAGTAGGCTTTGACGATCCGGCTATGCTCTACGAGCCAGACCATCTCCTTTACTTCCGTTTCCGCCAGCTTGAGATAACCCTCAATAATCTGTTCCATGGTCTCATGTTTGCCTGCAATGATTCTGTCGAGGGGAATTTCCCTTCTCTTGACGGGATAACTCTTGAAGTCGTTAAAGGGATTGATCATGGGCTGAATTCCTCGATATCTCTGTTAATCTCCGCATAGATGGGATGATCTCCCTCTACCGGTTCCATCTCCTTCCCATCGAGTACCTGATAGGCCACGGCAAGGGCGTTCTTGATGTGATGGCTCTGTTCGGTGTATCTGCGGTGAATCTCGCCCACCGCCTGCTTAGCCATGTAGATCTGCAGAGAATCCCGCCTCGAATCCCCTTGTTTCTGAAACACGTAGTCGTCTCTCCATTGAACCCTGTGGGCTAAGGCGTAGGGCAGCACGGTCTTGACGTGCTGAATGCTCACGGATTCCTCACCCATCAGCCACGCCAGAGACTGGGAATAGGATCTCACCGTAGTGGGAAGACGGTTGGAGATGCAGTTTGCCGTTTTGTGACAGAGAAAGTTCGTGTAGTGGCAACCCTCATCACAGGTCTCCTCGGAACGTTTCTGACCGTACTTGCAGCAAAAGGAAAGCTCCGCTATCACAGTTCTGAGAAAGGCGTTGGCATCGGCATCGAGGGGCAGGTCTTCCATGATGTCTCGAATCTGGCTCCGTTCGTCTCGACTCAACATCTCGATCTGGAAGCTCTTCCGCATGCGCTCCCCAAATCCCTCGCAGAGCTCTTCTATCTTCTCGATTTTATC
>SDBV01005514.1_pt1 | contig 17831 bp, 18 predicted proteins | sample 2277081 | NCBI WGS metagenome assembly SDBV01 (sample SAMN10402039, study PRJNA504765) | marine sediment metagenome | isolation source: marine sediment core GS10_PC15, 223 cmbsf | place: Arctic Ocean: Southern Knipovich Ridge | collected 2010 | reverse complement strand
GCATCGGCCGTGGCCGCCGTGCCTTGGGCGTAAGCGTGAGTAAGAATGCCGCCGGTCATGCTGAAGACGGTCGCGGCCAACAACGAAGAGAGAGTGGTGTGCAAGCGTTTCATGGTGTCCAAATCAAAGAGGCAAAGGTGTCCAGCTTGCGACGACTCTAATCAACAACCCGCTGCGCATGAAACCATCAAATCAAACTATCTTTATCAGCTATACGGCGAAGTGCTTATGTGCGATTTAACATGAGTTCGTTTGCCATCCGAAGGAATATCCATTTCAGAATCGTTCAGTTTGCGTGTCTCGTACCCGCTGATAGATTGTGCGAACAGTCACTCAAGCGGAGATTCGTATGGCCGAGCTTTACGAAGCGACCTCATCGCATACGAGCGATGCGGACCAACATGCCGTGCGCATCATTCAGGACGACGCCCAGGCTATTGCCGTGGCACACGAGCTGGCGGGGCGTCTCGCGCGAGATGCGGCTGTGCGTGACCGCGAGCGTCGTTTGCCGCATGACGAGATCGAATGGTTCTCACAGTCTGGGTTATGGGCGATCACTGTGCCGAAAACCTATGGCGGCGCGGGTGTGTCGTTCGTCACGCTGACCGAAGTGATCAAGATCATCGCGGCGGCCGATCCTTCATTGGGACAGTTGCCGCAGAACCACTTCGGCCTCGTGGATGTGATTTCACTCACGGGCACTGAAGAACAGAAGCGCTACTTCTTTTCCCAGATATTAAGCGGCAAGCGCTTCGGCAATGGCTTCTCCGAAAAAGGCACCAAGCATGTGCTCGATCTGAAAACGCGCGTGCGGCAAGACGGCGACGACTACGTGGTGGACGGCACCAAGTTCTATTCGACGGGTGCGTTGTTTGCACACTTTGTGCCGGTGCTGGGACTCGACGACGACCGCAAAGGCTGGCTTGCCTATATCCCGAAGGGAACGCCGGGTCTGAACGTGATCGACGACTGGTCGGGTTTCGGGCAGCGCACCACGGCAAGCGGCACAGTGGTGCTCGAAGGCGTGCGCGTACCCGCATCGCATGTCTTTCCTGCGCACCGCGTCTCCGACTTCCCGACACTGAACGGCCCGGTCTCACAGATCATTCAGGCTGCGATCGACGCGGGGATTGCGAAGGCAGCGGTGGAAGACACGCTCACGTTTGTTCGCACGCGCTCCCGACCGTGGATTGACAGCAGTGTCGAGCGTGCCAGCGACGACCCGCTGACGGTGCGCGAAATCGGCCACTTGCATATCCAGTTGCATGCGGCCGAGGCACTGCTGGAGCGTGCGGCGCGCACACTGGATGTGATCGCCGCGCAGGGAGAAACCAGTGAGGACGATGTCGCACGGGCCTCGGTCGCGGTGGGAGAGGCCAAAGTACTAACCACCGAAATCGCATTGCTGGCGAGCGAAAAGCTCTTTGAACTGGCCGGCACCCAGGCGACGCTCGCCGAGCATAACCTCGACCGTCACTGGCGCAATGCCCGCACCCACACGCTGCACGATCCGGTGCGCTGGAAATATCATCTCGTCGGCAACTTCTATCTGAACGGCGTTAAACCGGCCCGCCATCCGTGGAATTGACGCCATGAATGCTTTGACAGAATCCGTCGCCCGTGGGGCGCAGCAGGCCGCGCGTATCGAGAACGACGAGGACGCACTAGAAGTGGCCCGCGCGTTGGCGCCCACGTTGGCCGAAGGCGCGTCGCAGCGCGATCGTGAGCGTCGTTTGCCGTATGCCGAGATCGAAGCCTATTCGGCGAGCGGCCTCTGGGGCATTGCCGTGCCGCGCGAGTTCGGTGGCGCGGCGGTGTCGTACGCCACGCTTGCGGAGGTCACTGCGATCATTTCGGAGGCCGATCCGGCACTCGGACAGATTCCGCAGAATCACTTTTTCATGCTCGATGTGCTGCGTGTAAACGGCACACATGCTCAGCAGGCCTTCTACTTCGAGCGGGCGCTGGCGGGCGAACGGTTTGGCAATGCGCTTTCCGAGCGTGGCACGAAGAATGTAAGCGACTACCGGACCACGCTTGCGCCGGAAGGTGAAGGCTTTCGGATCAACGGCACCAAGTTCTATTCGACCGGTGCATTGTTTGCGCAATGGATTCCGATTGTCGCCAAAGCGGCCGACGAAACCCTGTATGTGGCGTTTGCGAGTGCGCAGACACCCGGCTTGAGCGTCGTGGACGACTGGTCGGGTTTTGGTCAAAAGACAACCGGCAGCGGCACGACCACGCTCGACAACATCTACGTCGAAGCCTCCGCAGTCGTGCCATACAGTTCCGCGTTCGCCGCCCGGCCTACAACGGTGGGCCCGATTGGGCAACTGATTCACGCTGCCGTCGACCTTGGGATCGCGCGCGCGGCGCTTGCCGATGCGCGTCGCTTCGTGCGGGAACGGTCACGTCCGTGGATCGACAGCGGGGTGGAGCGCGCGAGTGATGATCCGCTGACGCTCGAACTGTTCGGCAAGCTCACGCTGCAGTTGCACGGCGCTGAGGCGCTGGTCGAGCGTGCGGGCCGCCGCGTCGACGACGCGGTCAAGGCGTCGAACGAACAGACGGTCGCCGCGGCCTCGATCGCGGTGGCCGAGGCCCGCGCGGCAACCACGGAGATTGCCTTGCAGGCTTCGACGCGGCTGATCGAGCTGGCGGGCACGCAGGCGACGCTTGCCGAACACAACCTCGACCGGCACTGGCGTAACGCGCGCACTCATACGCTGCACGACCCGGTGCGCTGGAAATACATTGCGGTCGGCAACTACTACCTGAACGATGTGCTGCCGCCGCGCCACGGCGCGCTCTGACGCGCTCGCTGTGCATCATCCAGGCCTCACCTAAGTGAATCCGATTATGGCCAGACAGATTCGTCTCAACGCATTCGACATGAACTGCGTCGGGCATCAGTCGCCGGGGTTGTGGGCGCATCCGCGCGATACCTCCTGGCGTTACAAGCACCTCGACTACTGGACCGAGCTTGCGAAGCTGCTCGAACGTGGCAAATTCGACGGCCTGTTTATCGCCGATGTGCTCGGCATTTATGACGTGTTCAAGGGTAACGGCGAGGCCGCGATCCGCCAGGCCGCCCAGGTGCCGGTGAATGATCCAATCCTGCTGGTTTCGGCGATGGCGGGCGTGACCGAGCATCTTGGCTTTGGCGTGACGTGCTCGCTCTCGTACGAGCATCCTTATCCGTTCGCGAGACGCATGTCGACGCTCGATCATCTGACCAACGGACGGGTGGGCTGGAACATCGTCACATCGTATCTGGATAGCGCGGCGCGCAATGTGGGCCTGCCGAGCCAGGCGAATCACGACGAACGCTACGCACTGGCCGAAGAGTATCTCGACGTCTGCTACAAGCTGTGGGAGTCGTCATGGGAAGACGACGCGGTGGTGCGCGATGCGGCACGCCAGGTTTTCACGGAACCATCCAAGGTGCATCCGATTGAACATCATGGACAGTACTTCGATGTGCCGGGTATTCACCTGTGCGAGCCGTCGCCGCAACGCACGCCGGTGCTGTATCAGGCCGGGGCGTCGAAACGCGGTAAGGACTTCGCCGCGCAGCACGCCGAATGCATTTTCATTGCCGCGCCGTCGCGCACGATTCTGAAGCAGTTTGTGGCCGACATTCGCGCTCGTGTGAAGTCGTTCGGGCGCGATCCGCACGACGTGCTGATCTTCAATCTGCATACCGTGATTACCGGCAAGACGTCGGCTGAAGCGCATGCCAAGCATGCGGACTATCGCCGCTACGCCAGCGATGAAGGCGCGCTCGCCTTGATGTCCGGTTGGACGGGAATCGACCTGTCGAAATACGATCTGGATGAACCGTTGCGCCACGTGGAGAGCAACGCCGTGCAATCCGCAGTGGAGGCGCTGTCGAGCGCCGATCCGACGCGGGTGTGGACCGTGCGTGAGATCGCGAAGTGGGGCGGCATAGGTGGCCTGGGGCCGCTGTCGGTTGGCGACCCGCAAGAGATTGCCGATGAGCTGCAGTCGTGGGTCGAGGAGACGGACGTCGACGGTTTCAACCTGGCGTATGCGCTGACGCACGAGACGTTTAGCGATTTCGTTGAGCTGGTCGTGCCGGAGTTGCAGCGTCGCGGCGTGTACAAGACCGAATATGCGCCGGGCTCGCTGCGCGAGAAGCTGCACGGCGTCGGCCCTCGTCTCGCGGAACCGCATCCTGGTGCACGGTACCGCGCACGTCATACCGCAGCCACCGAATAAATAACACATTGTTCCATTCGACCTTAACGACAAGCTGGGGAGCATTCATGAAATCGTTGTTCCGTCACACATCCCAGGTGCGCCGCATGATTGGCGCGTTGACTTTGCTTTCCGCGAGCGTGTTGCTGGGTCAAACCACGCACGCCGCACCGCTCGCGGGTGCCCCTGCGCCGTTCGACAAGGGCGGTGTGAAGATTGCGTTGGTCAATTACCTCTCGACAGGGGATTTCTTCCAGGCCTACGAGGCGGGTGCGCAGAAGCAGGCGAAAGCACTCGGCATCGATCTGCGTATATACGAAGGACGGCAAGACGCGGCCGAACAGCGCGAGCAGATTCAGCAGGCAATCAGCCTCGGCGTGTCGGCGATCATTGTGAATCATGGCTTGCCGGAATCGCTGAAGGACGTGGTGCAGCGCGCGCTCGACAAGGGCATCAAGGTAGTTGCATTCGATGTGGATCTGAACAATCCGAAGGTGCCGCAGATCGAGCAGAGCGATCATGATCTGGCCACGTTGCTTCTGAATCAGGCCTTGAAGGATAACGGCGACTCGTTTGCGGCTGGGTATGTGTACGTGGCGGGCTTCGCACCGCTCGATCGCCGCGATGCCGTGTGGCGCGACTTTAAGGCTGCTCATCCGCAGGTGCAGGAGAAAGCACGCTGGGGTACGGTGGACAATCCGATCGCACAATCGGTCGCGAATCAGGCGGCCGCTGCATACCGTGCGCATCCCGAGATTCGCGTGGTGTTTGCGCCTTACGACGAATTCGCGCGGGGCGCCAAGCTCGCTGCGGACGAGGCTAACCTCGGCTCGAAGCTGCGCATTTACAGCGCGGATATTTCGACCGCGGACATCGAGGCCATTCGCGCGCCCAATAGTGCCTGGGTCGCGACTGCCGCCACCAATCCGGCCGTGGTGGGCGCAGTCTCGGTGCGCGCGGCGGCGTTGGAGGTGGCGGGCCAGGATCCGGGGCATCGGATCGTGGTGAAGCCGACTCTCATCACGCGTGACGATCTGGTGAAGAACGACATCAAGACGATTGCCGAACTGGGCGCTAAATTCCCGGCCTTCCGCTCGAGCGACGCGGCAAATGCGGCATGGATTCCTGCCACGGAGTGACCACGCGAGGAAGTTGAATCCGCCATTGGCAGGATCGGCATCTTGAGCGACAATCGCGGCGATCTGTCGACACCCGTCGCGAGGAGTCTGCCATGTCGGTACTGGTACTGGGGTTGGTGATTTTTCTGGGCGTGCATTCGGTGCGAATCTTTGCCGAGTCGTGGCGTGCACGGCAGATTGCCCGGATGGGGGAGAAACCCTGGAAGGGCGCGTATGGGGTGGCCTCCGCCCTGGGGTTGGCGCTGATCATCTGGGGCTACGGGATCGCGCGGCGTGATCCTGTCGTGCTATGGGCGCCTCCGGTTTGGGCGCCCCACCTTACGGCACTGCTGACGCTGATTGCCTTCATTCTCTTTCTGGCCGCTTACATCCCCGGTAACCACTTCAAAGCCTGGGTCAGGCATCCGTTGGCTCTCAGCGCGGCGTTGTGGGCATTCGCGCATTTGCTGGCGAATGGCACGTTGAACGCGGTTGTCCTGTTCGCGGCTTTCTTCGTTTGGGCTGTGCTGGCCTATCGCGCCGCTCGCGGGCGGGATACGGCTCTAGGCCTGGTTTATCCGGCCGGCACGCTGGCTAGGGACGGGATAGCGGTAGTGGGTGGAGCGGTGGCCTGGGTGGTGTTTGCGTTCTGGCTGCATGGCTGGTGGATCGGGGTTCGGCCGTTGGGGTGAAGAGACCTGGAGCGAGCTTCTGTTTGTTCCGGATACCGAAGTATTGACCTTGCGTTGATTGCTCAGGCGTAAGGTGTGCCCGCCATTGCCGCTTTCAGGCCCATGGTTCCCTTGTCGACAATAGCGAGAAAGGCGGCTTTCGCTTCCTCTGTGTTTCGCCTCTGTCGAAACGTCCGGTGAGCCTGAATGAAGGCCACGCTCCACGTCGCCAAAAGCAGATCCGCCGCCAGATGGGCGTTCGGGTCACCAGGCTTTTGTCCCGCGCATTCGGATAACGCCACTGTGACGACTTGCGCGAGCTCGTCGCGTATGGCTCTTGCCCGAGCCTTGAGGGTTTCACTGCCTTCGATTGTCTCTATGAAGCCCTGGCTCTTCCCAGAAAATTCGACGAACGGGCTTCGTTCCGCAACCAGCCTATGAGCGAGCAGGCGTAGCGCCTCTAGCGGAGTAACGCCGGGATCGCGCTGCCGCAAAGCTTCGCGCAGGATCTCACGGCCCTCTTCGTCGCGATCGAAGAACATGTCCTCCTTGCGGGGGAAGTGATTGAACACTGTCATCCGCCCGACGTCGGCGGCTTCCGCGATTTCATCCACCGTTACATGATCGAAGCCCCGTTCGAGGAACAGGCGCGTGGCTGCATTGGAGATGCTTTCTCGCGTGGCGAGGCGCTTACGGGAGCGGCGGTCGGTTGATGGTGTTGACATGCTGCTATTTTATCGCATATTTTATGTACTGAGTACACATTTGGATTTGGTATATGAGAAATGCAATTGATGTGGTGGTGGTCGGAGCTGGACCGGTCGGACTCCTGAGCGCGATTGAGTTGGCTTTGGCAGGCGTGCGAGTCCTTGTGCTGGAGCGCCTGACTGCGCCGAGCACGGTGACAAAGGCGTTGGGGATCGGACCGCTTGGAAGCGAAGCGTTGCGCCGTCGCGGCATGACCGAAGCCATCGCAGCCGCCGAGGCGCGCACCTTCTCGGTGATAGAGCAGTTCACTGGGAAGGGCGGCCCGAACCTGCGCGGTCGAGGGTCCAGATTCAGCGGCCATTTCGGTGGCTTGTCCCTCATCCGTAAGGATGCGCAGAGAGAGCCGGAACGGCATGCCCGCCTGGTGGATCAGCAGGCTGTCGAAACCATGCTGGCCGAGCGGGCACGCGCGCTTGGGATCGAGGTGCGCCGCGGCTGCGAGGTTACCGGCTTCGTCCAGCGGGAAGGCGGCGTCGAGGTGGAGTGGGCTTCTCAAGCCGGCGAGGAGCGTATGCGCTGCTCCTACCTTGTTGGCTGCGACGGAGGGCGCAGCGCGGTCCGCAAGATGGCTGGTTTTGACTTCCCCGGCACGCCTCCAACCATGACAATGTATCAGGCGGTCGCCGAGATCGACCATCCCGAACGGCTGCTGCCCATCGGCTGGCGCCGCGCATCGGGTGGGGTGTTCGCCTATGGACCGTTTCCCGGTCGATTGTTCATGCTGGACTTTACCGGTCCACCGGAAGATCGGCAGGCTCCGGTTACGCGTGAGGAGATCGAGGCCGCTCTGCGCCGCATCAGCGGGACGGACGTCCGTGTGAAGGCGCTCGAAAGCGCGAGCCGATGGACGGACAACACGCGGCTTGTGAATACCTACCGCCTGGGTAGGGTGCTGCTTGCCGGCGATGCGGCGCATATCCATTCGCCGTTCGGTGGGCAGGGCCTGAGCCTTGGACTCGTGGACGCTGCCAATCTCGGCTGGAAACTCGCTGCGGTCATTCGCGGCGAGATGCCCGAAGGCCTGCTCGACACCTATACGGCCGAGCGGCGGCCCGTTGCCGAAGCCGTGCTGGCCAACACCCTTGCCCAAGTCGCCATCATGCGACCCGATCCACAAGCCGGTGCGATGCGGGATATCGTGGCGAACCTCATGCAACTCGACGAGGTCAACCGCTTCATCGGCGAGATGATGAGCGGTCTGTCCAACCGTTACGATCTCGGGTCGGAGTTGGGGGACGTTGGAAGGCTGATTGGCGACAAGCCGGTGAGCGATGGCGATGCCGGTGCTTCGCTCTACGATGTCATGCAGGATGGCATGGGCGTTTTTCTCGACGCTTCAAGCGAGCGGGCGGCTTCCAGACTTGTTGCCGCTACCGCGCGGAGGATACGCTGCGTCGCTGTCGACACAGGACCTTCGATGCTGATCCGTCCCGATGCCTGTGTTGCGTGGGTTGGTGAGGAGAGCGGTTTAGATGGACTGGAGGAGGCCATCGGCCGCTGGTTCGTCCGAACGCGGGATGAGGTTGAGAACCGTCTCCGGCCAGTTTGAGACGATACACCCCGCCACCCGCGTCGTCGCAATTGGCGTGTTGTGGAATACTCGCAGTCAAATATACTAAGCTGCCGCCGCGCAGTCAGCCGGCGGAGAAGTTTCGTCCGAAGAATTGGACCGATGGTGCCCCCAGCGAGCCTGAATCAAAAAATGTAATACAGACACGAAGAGGTCCACATGGAGTTGATGCTTGAGCGGCTATCGGAGTCGGTTGCTTCAGCGGAAAGTCTGGAGCAGCTCGCGAGGCCGTTGCTCGAAATGCTCGAACTGATCACCGGCCTTGAGTCCTTGTACCTGACTTCGATCGACGAAGAAGCGGGTCTGCAGTCCGTCGACTATGTAAGAAACGCTGGCGAACTTTTTATCCCAGAGGGACTGTCTGTCCCATGGTCCGACACGCTGTGCAAGCGTTGCCTTGAAGAAGGCCGCCGTTTTACGTCCAACGCGAGCGAGATTTGGGGCGACTCGCAGGCTGCGAGGGAGCTCGGGATCGAGACATACGCCAGCGCGCCCATTCGCGGAAGTAACGGCTCCGTTATCGGTACGCTGTGCGGGGCAAGCAAGAGCAGCCAGCCGATCGGTCCGCAGGCGTTTAGCGCCTTGAACATATTCCCGAAGCTGATTGCGCAGTATGTTGAGCGGGAACGATTGCTTAAGGATTTGAGGCAGTCAAACGAATATCTCGCGAACTTCGCTTTGACCGATTCCCTGACCGGCTTACCCAACAGGCGGGCTCTCCATGGCGAACTCGGCAGGCTATTGGCGCGAGCGGCGAGGGACGGATCTTATGTCATTGCTGGAATCATCGATCTCGACGACTTCAAGGGGATTAACGACTCGTATGGCCACGTGGTCGGCGATCACTTCTTGCGCGAGTGCGCAAAACGCCTCGCTGGAATCGTGCGCGACACGGATATGCTGGCGCGGGTCGGGGGTGATGAATTCGCTTTGGTGGCGCCTGCCCCGGTCGATGCAGAGCAGGCGCACAGCGTAGCGGATCAATTGCAGCGGCGCGCTTCCGAGGCGACTCGTGGCATCTACGCGCTCGCTGGCAGGACCATTGATTACGCCGGCGTGAGCGCTGGTGTGATCGCCGTCAGGCTCGTGTCTGTCGATCAGGCGTTAGAGCTGGCAGACGCGGCTATGTACCGCGAGAAGCGGAAGCGGAAGCTGGCTAATTCGCGTGGCGGTGAATGACCCCTGTATGAGAGATCGGGTTGTTCGCTATTAACCTCGCAGCTTCTTGCAGCGAGTACGCGACTTCGTCTTCGCTACGGCCACTGTTGATCGCTACACGCTCCCCAAACACGATTCTCAGCATGGCGCCCCCCAGATCACGACTGTGACAAGGGCGGAAGAATCGACTCGGCTCGATCGCGTCTCGCGATGAGGATCTGAATTTCTTCAGCAATCGTGTCCGGGTCGATGACCGGAATATTCGGGGCGAGCGGTGCGCCGCTGGCGGTCATGGCACGCAGGCCCGCCGAGCGATCAATGAACGCGCCGATGTTCACCGTGCCGGCATAAACTCCTCTGGACCCTACCTCGGCATTGAGCGTGAGCACATAGTTACGCGTGGCCGCCATCAGGGGGCCCACACCGCTCATGCCTGGCATCGTCACCACGGCCGTCAAGCCGCCGACGATCACGATCGCGCCGTCGCCGCGGGCAAGCATGCCTGGAAGCAAGGCATGCGATAGCTCGACAGGCGAGAACGTGAAGATGTTCGCCATGGACTGAAGTGTCGACGCATCCAGATCTACTGCCGGGACAAAGCTCACATCGGAGGGGACCGGTGCATAGACGGCTACATCGATGGGGCCGAGCCGATCCTCGACCGAACGGACGAGCGCGGGAATGCCTCCGAGATCGGTGAGATCGGCCGGAAAGGCGACCGCCTCGATACCGGCGGCTGCGAGTTCGGCGACTCGTTCTTCTAGCGGCGCGGCACGGCGCGCGACGAGTGCGACGCGATACCCGGCGCGCCCGAAACGCTGTGCAAGTGAAGTGCCGAGACCGGTGCCGGCGCCGAACAGAGCGATGGTTTTCTTGCTAGTCATTGAGTACTCCATGGGGGTGGTATGTTTCAATGACCAACTATGCTTGATAGACTAGATGCTCACAAGAACGCATAGCTTCGAGGCCTAGTCACATGCGTATGCCTGCTACCGCTCCGAGCCAACCCGGCACGAACCAGTCGTGCCAGAAGGTCAACCAGATTCTTGGCCGCATGGGTGACAAGTGGACCATTCTCACGATCACCATGCTGGCGCAGAAGCCGCGGCGCTTTAACGAGCTAAAACGCCTGATTGGCGGAATTTCCCAGCAAATGCTGACCCGCACATTGAAGGCGTTGGAACGCGACGGGATGGTGACGCGTACCGTCTATCCAACTGTCCCGCCGCAAGTCGAGTACGCGCTGACCGAACTTGGCGGGTCACTTTCCTTGCCGCTGATGCAGCTTGCAATGTGGGTCGTGGATCATCTCGACCAGATTGAAACGCATCGGGCCTCGCACGCAGTGATTCCCGATTCCAGCGACTAGATTCCTACGTGCGTCGGCCTTCGCGTCTACTATTTGAGGCGCCATAAATCATTACGGGCTGTTGAACTCTGCCCAAATGTTGCCTGCAGGCTTGCGCTACTTCAGACGATCGATAAATTCCGCGACCAGACCCGTGATTTCCTCGGGCCTCTCCAGGCTAGGCAGATGAGCGGCGCCGGACAATTCATGGTACGACCCGTTCTGCACCGTAGTTGCGACATGACGGCTTCGTTCCTGAATGCTAGGAAGGTCGAGGTCACCGTAAATCACAAGCCGTCAATCACCGCCATCAAGTCCGCGACGGCCGAAAAATCCTCCGCGTCTGCGCAGGTTTCGCCAAAGCCCCGCTGATCGTAGGCGATAGCCTTATTGCTAGTGCCGATGCCATCTAGTTGAGCGCGCCACATGCGGCGATCGGCTAACTCGATCGCGCCTGTTCGCGCATCACGTCGGCGAGAATCTGAATACCTGCATCGATCTCGCTCTCGTTCCAGGCTGCGAAGCCGAGGAACAATCCTTGCGCGCTGGTTTCGGCGAAGTAATGCCGCGACAGCGGGCGCACTATCACACCCACCTCGGCCAAGCGGTTGCATACTTCATGATCGCGGTGCAGTGGTCCGAGTTGGGCTACCACTTGCATACCGCCGTCCGGTAACGATACGGTCAAGTCGGTGCCGATGCTCTTCAGTGCATGACACAGGTAATCGCGTCGCGCGTGATAGACACGCGTCATCTTGCGAATGTGAGCGGCGTAATGCCCCTCACCAATGAAATCGGACAAGGCGTCCTGTAACGTCATGCTGACAACCTGACCGGTGTGTCTTTGTGCATTGGCAAATACTTCCACAAAACGCCTGGGCACGACGACGTAACCCACCCGAATGTCTGCGTGCAGCGACTTCGAAAACGTGCCGACGTAAAACACACTGTCTGCTTTGTCGGAACCCTGTAGTGCGGCTACGGGACGCCCCTCGTAGTGAAATTCACTGTCGTAGTCGTCTTCGATAATCTGGGCGCCCACTCGAGCAGCAAATCGCAGCAGTGCCTGTCGACGAGGAGCCGGCATCAGCAATCCCGTTGGATGCTGGTGCGCGGGTGTGACAAATACCAGGCGTGGCGTGTCCGTCGATCCTTCGAAGGCCATACCGCTTCGATCAAGCGCGATGCCTCGCACCGTTGCACCCGCAGCTTCGAAAGCGACGCGCGCGCCGCTGTAGCCCGGGCTCTCGATCCACGCGACATCGCCCGGGTCCAGCACCATCCGGGCGATGAGCGTGATGGCAGCCTGTGCGGTGGGCATCAAGAAAACCTGTTGCGCGTCTGCGTTGACGCCGCGGTATTCGACAAGGTGATGCAGCAGTGCCTTCTGCAACTCGGGCCGGTTGCAGGCCATGCTTCGTCGAGCGAGCGCATGGCGTGTGGCCGTGCGCAGACATCGCCCCCACATCGCGTGCGGAAACTCCCGTGCATCGGCCACGCAGGGCGCAAATGGCTTCGGGCGTCCATCCCCAGTGAATGGCCAGCCGCTCCGGCCGATCTGTTGCGCCCATTGGGACATCCCTGTAACGCTGTCTGAAGCAGGCGTATGCGGTTCAATCGCGATCAGGCTTGCCGACGGCATTGGCGCTACGACAGGGCGGCGCCCGCGTGAGACGTCGAGATAACCCTCCATGGCGAGTTGCTCGATCACCGCAGAGACGGTGTTTCTCGACACGCTCAGGTGGAGCGCAAGTTCCCGGCTGGAAGGCAGACGCCTCCCGCTTGCAAGCGTTCCCGCCGCAATGGCGTGCCTTAGCTGATCGCATAGCTGCCGTGTGAGAGCAACGCCGCTTTGCGGGTCAACTTTGAAATCGAACAAACCGGCGAGAGCGTTAACCATAAACTGGCCCTATGTTTTTATAAAAACATACCCTTTCTGAAAGTGCCAGTCAAACCTATAGTCGTATCAGCTTCCGTCACCTATGAGTTCGTACACGACGTAGTTCGCGGCGGTTACCAATAACCGAATTTCACCGGCCATGGAGTTAATACAGTATGGAAATCACCGATGTCTCCCATGCTTTGCAAATCTATTTCGACGTCATGTATGAATGCGATCTGGAAAAATTTGACCTCATATTTCACCCAACAAGTTCTCTTTTCACAATGAGGAGCGGTGAGCTAAACGTTCGTCCGTTTGCTCAATATCGCTCGGAGATTGCGGCGCGTACACCGCCTAAGAGCGTGTCACAGCCACGTATTGATGCGGTTCTTCAGATTGCCATGCTGTCGTCGGAGATAGCGTTCGCGCAGGTTCGTGTCCGCATCTTCGAGAAAGTCTTCATCGATAACCTCAACCTGCTGAAGTTCGACGGACGCTGGATGATCGTTGCGAAAATTTTTCACCACGCTGAAACAATCGAGGCTTAGCGACGCCTTGACGCCGCCCTCAAACAAAACGTGCCAAGCTCAATGAGACGACACATACATCGCATCATCAAACGGTGCCGGGACGGCAAAGCTTGCGCGCATGCGCCTCGTCTCCGCTGCCGGCGTCAAGCCAAAGAGTCTCTTGAACTCTCTGCTGAACTGGGATGCGCTCGTGTAGCCCACTGCGTAGCTCGCCGCCTCCGCGGTCAGGTCCTCGCGGACCATAAGCAGACGAGCCTGATGCAACCGCGTAGACTTGACGTATTGCATCGGAGAAACCTGTGTTATCGCCTTGAAGTGGCAGTGGAAGCTCGGAATGCTCATTCCCGCTTCCTCGGCCAACTGCATCACATCCAGCGGTTGCGCGTAGCCGGCATGGATAAGGCGTAGCGATCTGCCTATCCGGCCGAATTGCCCTCTCATCGCCAACGCCTCACGCATCGAACTTCCTTGCGCTCCGGTGAGCACACGGAAGTAAAGTTCACGCAGCAGGCCCGGGCCCAATACAGCGGCTTCGAGCGGCGCATGCATCGCCTCGAGGAAGCGCAATACGGAGGCCTGCATCGCGTCGTCCATTGGCGTCGACATCATGCTTTGAGGCGCTTGCACGTGTTCCTTGGCGCCTGCCCGATCGATCTGCACGGCCAGTTCCGCGGCCAAGGTGAAATCGAGGTGGAGGTACAGGGCGAGCAACGGGCGCTCCTGGGTTGCATCGGTCTCCATGCTGAACGGAACGGGCACGGACACCGCCAGGTAGTGATGTTCGTCATACAGGTAAAGCTGGTCGCCGAAGTAACCTCGCTTGCGACCCTGGCAAACAATCACGATGCCGGGATCGTACAGAACCGGCGTGCGTGACAGTGCCCGGTTCGAACGCAGGATGCGCACGCTCGACAGCGCCGTGAGGTTGTAGCCCTCCTCGGGCGCCAGTGCGCGAAGCAGCGCAATCATGCGCTTCTGGCTGCGCGGCGAGAGATCAGGATGATAGGTAGAGGCTCGCTTCGTACTCATAGTTTTAGGCAAGAAAGATAGCGAAATCCGGCTTAATCAGCCCCGCTCTTCAGACTAGTATGCACTCTCAAGTTCACGTTCGGGAGAAGCTTAAATGGCATCTAGCAAAATTCTGCTCATTACGGGCGTCAGCAGCGGCTTTGGCCGCGCGCTGGCACAAGAGGCGCTAGCCTCGGGTCACAAAGTCGTCGGAACGGTGAGAAGTGCGCAGGCAAAGCGCGAGTTTGAGTCTTTGTCCGCGAATGCCGCATTTGCGCGCGTGCTTGACGTGACCGACTTCGATGCCATCGACGACATCGTGGCGGAGATTGAGACGACCGTCGGACCCATCGATGTTCTGGTCAACAATGCCGGCTATGGGCATGAAGGCGTCATGGAAGAATCGCCTTTGTCCGAGATGCGCAGACAGTTCGATGTGAATGTGTTCGGAGCAGTCGCCATGATGAAGGCCGTCTTGCCCTTCATGCGTGAGCGCCGGCGTGGCCACATTCTGAACATCACGTCGATGGGCGGCTATATCACCATGCCGGGCATCGCCTATTACTGCGGAAGCAAATTCGCGCTGGAGGGTATCTCCGAGGCGCTGGGTAAAGAGGTCAAGCCGCTCGGCATCGCCGTGACAGCCGTTGCGCCAGGCTCGTTCCGCACCGACTGGGCGGGCCGCTCGATGACGCGCACGCCCCGTTCGATTGCGGACTACGATCCTGTTTTCGACCCCGTGCGCAAAGCCCGTGAGGAGAAAAGCGGCAAGCAATTGGGGGACCCCAAAAAGGCGGCGCGCGCGATGCTCGCCGCAATCGCTGCGGACCACCCACCCGCGCATCTTTTGCTCGGTAGCGACGCACTCGGGCTCGTGAGGGACAAGTTGTCGGCGCTGGAAGAGGAGATCCGTGCCTGGGAGGTCGTCACGGTTTCGACTGACGGCTAAAGACTCGCCAGGACGAAAAAAGGCCCGCATGACGCGGGCCTAAAAATACTCGGAGTTTCGCAATCGAAGTCGCGAGCCGCGATCCTATCGCGCGATTGTGAAGGCGGCGTGAAAGCTTACAAATCAAAGAACACGGTTTCCTGCTCGCCTTGCATGCGAATATCGAACCGGTACACGGTCTTGCTCGTACCGGGCTCGCGCCGTGCGATCAGCGTGGCACGGCGATCCGCGGGCACTAAAGCGAGTACCGGATCGCTTTCATTCGCCGCAGTCTCGTCATCGAAGTAAATCCGCGTGAACGTATGCAGCAACATCCCGCGCATCGTCACGATCACATTCAGATGTGGTGCCTCGTTCGGAGCGGCACGTCCCGGCTTCACCGTCTCGACGACAAAGCGCTTGTGCGGATCAGTCCCGGTGCCAACCCGCGCGAATCCACGGAAGCCGCTCGCTTCAACTTCCGCCCGCGAGGCTGGATACCGCCCCTGGCTATCCACCTGCGACACCTCCAGCATTGCATCGCCGATTACCTTGCCGTCGCCATCGAATACCTGGCCCACAATCGTGATGTGGTCGCCGGCTGCTTCATGGTCGGCAACTGCAGGCGTGAAGAGGCTCTTGAAGTCGAAGTTGTATTGTTCCGGGCACAGCCCATACGCGAAATACGGTCCAACCGTTTGCGACGGCGTTTGCTTGAGTGTCGTCATGACTTAGCGCTCCATCGGGGTTTCGTTAGGGCCGCGCAGCACGATGTCGAAATCGTAGCCGAGCGCGTACGCTTCCTGCGTCGTATCCAGCGAGAAGCGCGATACCAGGCGTTCGCGCGCATGCTCGGGCGTGCCCTGGAAGATCGGATCGAAAGCCAGTAGCGGATCGCCCGGGAAGTACATTTGCGTCACGAGCCGCGAGCCGAAGTGGTCGCCGAACAGCGAAAAGTGAATGTGGTTCGGACGCCATGCATTCGGGTGATTGCCCCACGGATAAGCGCCCGGCTTGATCGTCAGAAAACGATAGCGCCCCTCGTTGTCGGTGAGGCAGCGCCCTGCGCCCAAGAAATTCGGATCCAGCGGCGCATCGTGCTGGTCGGCCTTGTGCACGTAGCGGCCTGCTGCGTTGGCTTGCCAGATCTCAACCAGCGTGTTGCGCACCGGGCGGCCGCCTTCGTCGAGCACGCGGCCCGTCACGATGATCCGTTCGCCTAGCGGCTCGCCGTTACGCACCGCGTTGCGCGTCAAGTCGTGGTCAAGCGCGCCAAGGTCTTCTGCGCCATACACCGGCACGCGCTGATCGCGCAGCTTTTCCTTCAGCGGAATCAGCGGGCGGGTCGGGCCGCGCTTTACCGACGAGCCGTAGCCGGGATACACGTAAGGGGGGTGCGAGTCGAAATCGCGCGGAGTGAGGATGGGCTCGTCCATGGGGATGTCTCCTTGGATGAATTATGGAATAACGGGCTATGGTGCGACTTTAGCCAATCCAAGAAGTTATGAAAAATGACGTTTTCGCGCCTTTCGTATAACCTCTCGTTATGCAACGAAGCCTCGCGGATAGCCGCGTCAAATTCCGTCATCTCCAGTGCTTTCTGGCCGTCGCGCAGTTTGGCGGGGTTCAGAAGGCGGCTGAGAGCCTGTCCATCACCCAGCCGGCGGTCTCCAAGACGGTCGCCGAGCTGGAGGCGATTCTCGGCGTCAAGCTGTTCGAGCGCGGCCGTCATGGCGCCGTGACCACGCGTGAGGGGCAGCTCTTCATGCCGCATGCCAGCGCCTGTGTCAGCGCGCTGCGGCAAGGCGTCGATCTGCTCGCACGTGCGGAGGGTGCGGCGTCGGCCACGCTGGAGATCGGCGTTTTGCCCACCGTTGCCAGCGCGCTTGTGCCGCCAGTCCTGAAGCTGTTTGCTGTGCAGTGGCCGCGTGCGATCGTGCGCCTTGCCACCGGCGCCAACGCGGAGCTGCTGGAGCGCCTGAAAGCCGGCTCGATCGAATTCGCGGTGGGGCGTCTGGCCGACCCTGAACGCATGGTCGGACTCAGCTTCGAGCAGCTTTTCACCGAGCCGCTAATTGCCGTGGTGCGCGCCGGGCATCCGCTGGCGGCAAGTGCCGGGCTGCCGGCCGCGCTGCTTGATGGCTTCACGGTGGTGGTGCCGCCGTTCGGCACCTTGATCCGGCAGTCCGCGGACAGTCTGCTGGCGGCGTGGGGTGTGCCGCCGCTATCGGCCTTCGTGGAGGTATTGTCGGTCTCGACCGGCCGGGCGCTGGCGCTCGAGAATGACGCGGTCTGGTTCGTGCCGCAAAGCGCCGTCGAATATGAATTGGCCCATGGCATGCTCGTGCGCTTGCCGTTGCCCCTGCCGTTTGCGGGTACCGGCACAGGCGAGCCGGTCGGCCTGATCCGCCGCTCCGACTCGCAGCCGTCTCCCGTCGGCATGGCTTTGATCGACGCGCTTCGCACGGTCGCGCGGCAGCGCACGGCGGTGGCTGCGTCTGCGACGCCAGCCAAGGCCAGGCGAGGGGCGCCGAAGCCTCGCCGCAAGCCGGCCTGAGGCGGTCGCAAAAGTCCGTCGGGCGCTCCCACGCGTTGCGCAGCGAGATCCACTTGCACGGCGGGGCCGCAA
>SDBV01005513.1_pt1 | contig 17833 bp, 11 predicted proteins | sample 2277081 | NCBI WGS metagenome assembly SDBV01 (sample SAMN10402039, study PRJNA504765) | marine sediment metagenome | isolation source: marine sediment core GS10_PC15, 223 cmbsf | place: Arctic Ocean: Southern Knipovich Ridge | collected 2010 | reverse complement strand
TTTTTCCCAGCTACTGCGTTACCAAAATACTCATTTAGCGATGCTAAACTCCGTTTTTGGTGCCTTGTATCTGAAAAAAATACCTGTGTTGGTATTCCAAAAGGAATTAATAGAGGTGCCCTAAAGGCTTTCAGCCTTTTTAGGCTATGGTAATAAGCGCTACAAAAATTACTTTATAGTACTTTTTCATCGCCTCTGGCTTTAGCCACCAGTAAAAAAAGTACCCTAAGACAAAGGGGGCTTTAGCCCATAAATTCATCATTCCCTGGCTTTATATCCGAATAAAACAGAATCTCTCACCGCTCAGTGTCACTCAAAGATGAGGCTGAGCAAAAAGAGCTTCCCTCAGTGACCCATGCTGGTGGCGCTGAAGTGGTAAATTTATTTATAAAGCGCTTAAATTACATCCTATAGGGCAAGACACTCTCGTCGCATAAGACAAGAAACCCTCGTCACATAGGGCAAGACACTCTCGTCACATAGGGCAAGACACTCTCGTCACATAGGGCAAGACACTCTCGTCGCATAGGGCAAGACACTCTTGTCGCATAGGGCAAGACGGGCACATCCCATTGTTTTGGCATAGGTACAAACTACACCCAACAAACCTCCGGGATTCTATAGCTAACGCGCTCCAAGCGAAAAAATAAAAAGGAAAAAACACTAAAAACCCTTGGAGGTTTTGCTCAACTCAAAACTTCTAAATATCCTATTTCGCTCCCAATTTAATTTCACTTGCAATCAGTTCTACACCACTTAATAGTGGTTGAATATTTTTATTGGCAGCAGACAAACGAATTGTAAGCTTATCCTTGATGATAACTCCCTGAACTACTTTGGTAGTCATTTTATTCACTCCTCCTGCAGCATTGGCAATATTATAATTCTTCAATACCTTTTCACCTTGTACTTCCACATCAAATATTCTTAATTCTGCTTTTTGAGACTCCAGCTCTGCAAAATATAATTTCACGGTATAACTCATATTATCCATTGCTGAGTCTGTTAAAGTAATTACAATTTCCTGAGCTCCGTTAACGGCTGAGGCAGCCACATATGAGTGATCTTCCGTATCAATATTAAACGAATTTGTACGGAGGTAACCGACTTTATTATCTTTAGAATTTCTGCTTAAGGTTTTATGCTGCTTTACAAAAGCGGTATCGGCAGGATTAAAATGAATCTCTACCGGTATATCCGGGCTGGTTCCACCAACACTAGGGAAGTCAAGCCACAAGGTATTGTTATCAGCCATTCGGTCTCCGGGGGCGCCAAAGTTTAAGCCTATCTGTTTTACGGCTTTGCCACTCCATTGTATTTCATTATTCGTCCAGTACTCAAGACGTGGCATATACACAAAGGATAAGGATGTTTGATTTTGATATGAGCACGAGCAAGTCCTGGTATAATCCGGAGCATTCAACACTCCGTTTGCAGCGATCAGGTTCGAAGTACAGCCGGATTTGAAACCTCCTAAATTACCCGTTCCTCCCTGGTTTTTTAAATCATAGAAACCTGCTGCTCCTGACCTGAAGGACAACAGGTTTTCACTACCTATAATGTAATTACATCCATACGTTCGCGTATATGCCCATTTTATTTCCTCTCTTGTAACCGGATCGATGCGAATTATAGGATCTCCTGTAATGATATCGTAGGCAGAATCATCTACAATAATTTGCTTTCCATGAAGAATTGGCGGATTGTTATAATTAATTTTCCTATCCCATAATATTGCTCCATCCGATGCTCTGTGTGCAATCATTCTTTCTCCTGGTTCCCCGGCGATCATATCGCGCGATGGACGTGTAGCTTGCAATAGTATGTCAAATTCCTTATTGTAGCTCAACCAACTGCCAAATACCTGGCTCGTATCTTGCCAGATTGTATCTCCTGTTTCAATATTAAAAGCTGTAAGCGAAAAATCACCTTCGATATCGATGCCTCTTCGCGACAGCACATTTCTCATGGAAGCCGGAATCTTGTCGATAGCAAAAACTGCCTTTTCATTAGAAATGATCGTATTATGAATGAAACCATATTTTGATTTTGCTGCCCATTTCATTTTGATGTCATGCCGGTCAGCAACCACAATACTCTGACTCGCACTAAATCCATATTCTTTAAAGCCTCCGGTACGGTCATTTGCCGCTTCAATTAGTTCAACATAGGTATGAATCTCTTCAATAGATTTGAGGCTTTTTTGCACGATTGCTCCGTACTTTACAAATTCTGCGCCTGCAATCAGGTTATCACCCGAAACGCCCAAATATCCCCATTGATCCCTGCTATGCTGAGGAATTCTTATAGTCCGAATCAGCTCACCGGTTTCGATATCAATCATATGACACGTGTAGCCCTGCACCACATATACAAAATCATTGGTAACCACATAGTTTGTTCCCCGGGTATTTGCACCGGGTAGGTGCTCCTGGTTATAAGCTGTATTTAGTGGATCATCGGAATACGATTCGTTATAGTACATACCATAAGTTCCCAGTGTCTCAAACTCTGTTTTCCATAATGGACGCCCTGTATACACATCACGGGCGCTGATGCTTTTCATCCCCTGGATAATTAGTTTCCCATCAATAATTTGTTCCGGCGGGCCATGTCCGTGCCGAGGCAGTACCTCCATGTTTGATATCCCGCCAAACCAAAGTACGCCAAGCGGGAGTTTCACGAGCTCATCATCAGACTTAATGGTATTGCTGACGTCTCCATATAGGTGCGTCCAGTTTGCTGATCCTTTAGGCGCCCCTTCACGGGAAAGCAATACCTTATCGGATAAGGAACTTATCAATTTCAATCCATCCAATGAGGCTGATTTAGCAAAAGATGAAATGCTTTTGATTCCTTCAGAACTGCCTCCAATCCAAATTTTTCCTCCAAAAGGTCGCGTTGAATTGTATATCTTTTCCAGTAAAATTTTTGATGCTTCCGGGGAATAATCATCGATTTTTTCGACAATAGTTAATGATGAAAAATAAGGGGCGAAATCTATGGTTTCAGGCGTTCCCTGAAGGAAGGCCACTTTACTTGCCTTGAATCCCATTTGATCAAAACTAGTCCGCAGTTTACGCACCTTTTCGTCACTTTCCACAATAGCTATAATCGAAAGCGCTGTTTTCTGAGCCAACGATGCGAGTAGACCATGATCAGTTACACCATAATACAAAGCATAACCGGCATTTATTTTTGTAATATCTATAATCTCTGTTGCTTTTTGTTTTGCAGCCTCAGTAATATAAAAGGGAATAGCTTGTTCATGTATTTCAACACTGCTTTTGGGTTTAGCGCCTCCAAATGACAGTATTTTACCATCCATCGTAACGGCAAATATTCTACCGTTGGCAGCAATTATTCTTCCGACTTCCCCATTAATCTCTTTCGTCCAGACTATCGTGGCGCTGTCACCAACAAGCTGGATTGCAGTCAGGCCATTTCTACCACCGGCATACAAACGGGTTCCCGCCTGAATCAGATCGCCAGTCGCATCAACATCCAGCTTCCAAACTATTTTATTCGGATTGTTTGGATCTCTCGCAACAACAGATGCTCCGGAGAAATAGAATAAATCACTGCTAAGAACGGGGTGTTTCTCCATTAATTTCGAGACCCGCTCCCCTGCTTTGGTTTCGTAGATAAATGTATTTTGATCCCGGTGATGATTTACCCACCATTTATCCCTGGTGCTGACAAATGCCCCGCCACTTTTATTATGCTTATTTATATGGTAATAATTTTGTTCTCCGGTAAGTTTATCGAAACATCCTGCAACAGAACGTCCTCCCGGAATAAATAAGTTATTTCCATTAACCGCCATAGTTCCCTGAGGAGCTATTCCTGCAAAGGAATTTGCATTGTGCGGTTGTTTCACGTAATCGGATCCTGTACCATCATTTCTCCATATTTCTTTTCCACTTTCCGCATCAATTGCGTAAATGAACGTTCCCATCGAAGGCCAGATACTTGCAGCAAAATAGGCTATTCCTTCATCAATTACCACACCTCCACGTGCAGGCCAGGTGGAGATAAGTCGCTTGTTTCCAAGCATTTTCCGCTCTGTCGGGCCACCATTGAATTTCCAGATTAACTCTCCTTTATTAGCAGATATACAATATAGATACCCATCATCACTGGTGAAATATATTTTATTTTCATGAAATGAAATTGGTAAACGCACCGGGCCATCCGCATAATATGACCATATTTCTTTCCCGGATTCACTGTCGATCGCAACAACTTTATCCTGATCGTTGAAGCCCATAAATAAGGTATTCCCAACTGCAATAGGTTCGAACACTTTATCAAATTGCATTAAATCGTTGTTCAACGGATCATCCCAAACCTGTTCACGTGCAGAATAATGTTTTGTCCACTGAAGGAAAAGTTGATCTGGCAATTCTTCGATACTGGAAGCTGTTCTTCCCGCATCATATCGCCATGTTGGCCAATCTTCTGCAAATGTCAGCTTTGGTATTACAGAAAATATTAACGCTACTAGTCCAATCCTAAATTTATTATTCATATCTCTTTTCTCTATTGAATTCAATAATCTTTCAAAAATAATAGTTTCACTGAATTATTTATTTAGTTTCTGAACGAAAACACATCAAAATTAAAAATTGTCTGTTTCCGTTCAGAAACTATTTCCCAATTCAATAATTCTATCAGCATAAGAAAATGCCTTTTCGTCATGCGTCACTAATAAGACAGTTCCTCCTGACTTTGTAAATTCTTTTAGCTTATTCAAAACGATGGTAGCATTTTCATGATCAAGGTTTCCGGTGATTTCATCGGCAAGAATAATTGGAGGATTATAAAGTAGGGCGCGTGCCAAAGCAGTTCTTTGTTTCTCCCCTGCACTCAATTCTGCCGGCGTATGGTGCATCCGTTCTTGTAATCCCAACTCTTCGATTAATACAGCAGCGCGATCTTCCAAATTATTGGAATGATGGGCAAGGGATGGCACCTTAACATTTTCGAGAATTGACAGGTAGGGGATTAGATGATATTGCTGAAACACAAATCCAATATTGGCGGCCCTAAAATTTGCCATATCCTCATGTTTCAATTCATATATATCCTGACCGTTTATAATTATTTTGCCCTCTTGAGGATGCAGCAATCCTCCTGCCGTCAGCAGTAAAGTTGTTTTTCCACATCCACTGGATCCTTTTACAGCAACAAATTCACCTTTTGAAACAGATATAGTAATATTGTCAAGGGCCTTAACCGTGTTTTCCCCCTTAATATATGTCTTTGTTACTTTTTCTATCTGAATCATAATTTATGTTTTTTAGCTTTTAACCTAATGGATATTATTTGTGATTATAACATTTGTGTATCCACCCAAAACCCACCCCTAACCCCTCCGGGGAGGGGAATGTGATCTTGCAAAGATAATTATCACTTTTAAATACCGTCTGGTTACTATTAGCTTTTCGCCTTTAGCTTTTAGCTTTTAGCCTTTAGCTTTTAGCCTATTTCAATATTACTGCTTCTTTAAGCAATTAACTCGTCACTCTTCCCTTAATACATCCGCAGGGTCTTGTCTCGCTGCCACAGTAGCAGGTACATAAGCGGCCATCAAAGCCAATATTGGCGCAAATACCATGGTAAGCATCAGCAGTTGGATATTGAATAATTTCAGGGTGAATTGTCCCCCCAAAATACTTCCGGCAGCCAATCCGGTGAAGTGTCCCAGAAAAGCGCCAATCAGGCCGATTATTATTGCCTTGAGCAGAAAAAGTTTCATTATTTTCCATTCCTTAACACCTACAGCTCGAAGTATTCCGATTTCACTTTTTCGCTCCCTCACGTTTCCAATAAAAAGAAAAGCGATCCAGATGGCGCTTGCAAATAGTATGGAAGGCGCCAAAATAGAGGCAAAGTTCTCCTGCTCTTTTCTAAGGTCTATGCGATGTTTTTTTTCTGCTTCAATCGCTTCCAAAGCTTCCCTTGCCGCCCGGTCTCTTGCCTCTGCCCGCATCAACACCTTGCTTCCTTTTTCTATGACCTGCGTGCCGGGCAGTACGCTGTGAACTTCTGCTCTTACCGCAGCAAGACTGTTGCCTGCACAATGACACTTCAAGGCTTGAATCGCATTGATCAAGCCCTCTTTATTAAGGATTTGTTGCGCTTCATCCAGATCGATCCAAAGGGTAATGTCATCTTTATTTCCCCTTGCTTCATTGCACTTACCTATGGTAAAGGTTTGCCCTTTTAGCTTCACCTGATTTCCTTCTTTGAGCTGCATGCTCTTGTGAAGCTCATAGCCCAACACCATAGTCCCTTTGGGGACAGCTACCATGATCGGCTCTTTAGGATTTTTATGTAGAAAAGGAATCTCTCCACGAATACCGGTAATAATAATAGTTCTGTGCTTTTCGGGCCACATTAATTTTTCCGTAAGGCTGGGAAGAAGGTGTCTGATAAATACACTTCGTGAGTTTGCCAAACTATCCACATAACTTTCAGGCATATGCTTACCGGCAAAATCATCGGCATACAAATCTATAAGGTTTTGATCTTCTGGTAATATTAAAAGATTGAATCCGAGTTTTTTAGTTATTTTCCTGTAGTCATCCTGCAATACAGCCAACCTTTCATGGGTTTCCTTTTCTTTCGTTGATATTAATTTATCGCTGTTTATATCGTGAATATTCAACATTGTCAACGCGCCGGTTACCGATGCCACAGCAAAAACCACTGATAACAATCCGAGAAGAAAATTCAGTTTCCTTCTTTTAATCTCTTTTATAACGAGTAAGCTTATTTTCATTGGCTTTTATTTTATAGAGACCTTGTAAGTGTCAGCGTATTATAATGCTAAAGTGTGCCGACCTGTCCAGCGAAACAGACCTACATAAAAATCTCTGGATAAGACTATTTAATTTATTTATATCTGGTTCTACTACTGTCATTTTAATGGACATTTGATGTAAGAGACGGAAGACCGAAGTCAGGAGTCAGAAGAAGAAACTTCCTAAAAAACAACTATTAATGTTTCGTAAACCAGCTTTGGACTTTTTACTCTTTTTAGCTTCGGTCTCCAGTCTTCTGACTTCTGACATTATTTATGATCTTCCATTAAATTCAGGGTAGAACCTTATATCTTAATCAGATTTTGGAACAATCCTTACCTTCTTTTCACAAAATATGAGGCAGTGGCCATCACAATTATAAGGAGGGCCATGGCAAAAAGAGAGTTTCTCAACAAAGGACTAATCTCATTTTGCCCTTCTTCCATTACTGTGCTTTTTAAGATTTCCTTATTTTCATCGCTTGATGACTTTTTCTCTTTATAGATATACGGGACAATTTCAGCTTCTTCAACTAGCTCAGCAACCAATACTTCTTCAACTTTCACTTCGGCAATTTCATCAATTACTTCATCCTTTTCATCGCCATCTTCTTCATCAGACATAAAACCGGAGATGCCTGTTATATCAGGGACTTCCTCCTTTTTAATCCATGAACTGTCGCCTATTATTTGATTCCAATCTGCTTTGAGCAAAAGGTCCGTGCCCGGATTGTCATCTTTGATGGTACAAGAACACCAACCGATTATCGTGCTGCATGCCGTCTCAATATTTTTGGGCTTTATCCCGTTTCCTGCAAGGGCATACAAAGCCCGGCCTTGACCGAAAATAGGAAAAGCAAGCGGAACGTTTTGAAACAATTTTAAATCTGCTTCTGTTCCCATAAGTATTTTTATAAAAATCTCCTCTGCCGGATCATTTCTATCGATTTGAACAAGTGAAAAATCAACTCCTGTATTTATGATTTTAATATCCAAAGGATTTCCCGCAACATCCGTTGCTGTTTCAGAAAGCTTCAAACTCTTCGACAATCGATGAAGCTCGTCTTTTAATATCTTGAGCTGTTTTGCATCCTTTTCTTCATTGCCACTTTCAAGAAATAACCACACCGCCGCATCCCCTCTGCTAATATTATTAAGTACCTGCTTTCTGGAAGGGGAGTCGATTATATTTTTTGCATGCGCTTCAGTTAATTTTCCCTGCCAAACTACTTGATGAATTTTGTGCTCAGTGGGGAAAGTCAATCTCATCAAAGGAAATTCTTCTTTATTTACATCGTCGGGATAATTTTCGCTTACCTCCAATACTTTTATGTTTACAGGGCCTTCAGAAGCATACGCGTTTTTCAGGTATGTAAGCGCTTGCTGTTGTGACTCATCAAGGTTCCCATCATGATACACTTCGACAACATAAGCATAAGCTCCCCACATTTCCAGTGCATATCTGAAAACAGGCGTCGAACAGCTAAATACCGAAGTATGGTAACTGACAGCCATTATCAGTACGAAAAGCAACTTTTTTATATACATATTTTTAAAATATCCCATTGGCATTAGTGAAATATGACAGGACTTGATTTTTTAATTTGCAAATTTAATATTGTTTTCTCAGAACTTAAGGTATATAAGATTATTATAACCAGAAACCAAGGTGAAAGTTTGGAGCTTGCAATGCCTTGATGGATTGAAGGGATGAACTCCGCTCAGACTAGCCTGGAATTTGTGCCAATCTACTGCCTTCCCAGAATACCAAGTCTCTTTGAGCAACTTCCAAGGCCTTTAAAAAATCACCTATTATTACAAAATCACTCCTAAATCTCTTAAGATCTTTTTTGAACTTTGTAGTATAAAACAATTCATCCATCCTATAAAGAATTTAAGAAATCATCAACATCATCGATTTTTTTTAAATTCCGGTCTTCCATGGCATCGTTGATTGCCTGTATGGTTTCGCTATTTGGTTTTTTCTCAACTATTTTTGATAGTATCAATTCCACGTAGTTGTTCAAACTCCTTTTATGCCGTTTAGCTTCACTTTTAAGTTCCTTAATTAATTTTTCTTCCAATCGAAATGCGGTCTGTACTTTCATAATTAATGCTATTACCTTAAAAAACTTTATTTTGCATGCAAGTTTCTCTCTTGCATAACGCGAAATCAATAAGCCAGAAGGTAAATGAAAAAAGTTTTTTTTTACTTCTGTCTTCTGTTTTCAGTACCTTACTTCTGTCTACTATTTTCAGTACCTTACTTCTGACTAGCCCATCAAGTGGTTTTATTTTATTACAAATATATAACAAAATGTTATACACATGGTTTCTATAAATTCATTTCATTAATTTTTCTGATTAGCACATTTCACAACAAAAGTCTCTTACGGTTTGAGCATATTGGCTCTCATTTGAATGTTTTGCCTGTATTCAGCAGGAATTCCTTCTATGCCGGCAGCTTTTTCATATACATCAATAGCAGCGTTTATGTCTTTGCTTTCTTCATAAATATTTCCAAGAAACAAATATGCATCGATATACTCCGGTTGGGTCAGGATCAACTCCTTAAGGGTGGAAATAGCATTTTGCTTGCTTCCATTTTGATAAGCATAAAACGCATAGGTATAGGCATATTTGGAATTCGACGGATCTATTTTATACGCCTTCGATATATACCTCATGGCGTCTTCCAGGCTGGATTGGGCTGATATTACGGCTAAATTATAGGCTGCCGCCGATAGGGTTGAATCACTGTTTAGCGCCCTGATCAAGTACACCTTCGCCTGTTCAAATCTCTGTGTCTGACCCAATAATAATCCGTAATTTAAATTAGCGGCAGAATTATCAGGCTCAACTTCCAATGCGTTTCGTAGCCTTTCTTCAGCCAACACATTATTGCCTAATATGCTGTAGGCCAAACTTGCATTCACCAATGGCATGACGGCTTCACGTTCAAGTTCTGCTGCCTTGTCATAACTGTCAACAGCTTGTTGATGCATGCCTCGCCCCTGATAGTAATTCCCGAGATTATAATGGGCAGACCAGGTGTCGGGATAGGTCATAAGATAATCTTCGTAGGCCTTTAAATTTTGCTCAACAACACTCCATTCTTCCGGGGAAAACATATTTTGAGGAAAAGAAGTCAATGACTGGGAAGCCATGTTGCGGGTCACCAATACGCTGTCTTTAACGGCAAGCAATAGCGCCTTTTTTACATCTTCATTTATGAATGCCCCAAGTACCTCCGCAGCAGATGCCCGTATCAATGGTGATTCATCATGCAATGCCCGAATGAAGAAGTGTGCATTATCTTCGTTAGCTTGATTGTGCAGGATACGGATCATCGAGTTCCGGAAGATCATATTAATATCCGGGTCATTGATCATCTCCAACATCTGAGCTGCATGTTGAAAGTTGCCATTCCTCCCCTGATGGATTAAGCGGGCATATTTCAGCGTTTCATCCTGGTAGTTGCCGTGCCATTCCAACACATGTTTATTTGACCAATTTGCATCTTCCTCAACATGACATATATTACACGCATTGGGCGATTTAAATTCAATGCTTGTTGCCGGCATGGGAGGCCGCATGGAGTGGTCGCTTCTGGTCATCCTGGCAAACTCCGTTGTTGGCATATGACAAGAAACACAAGTAAGGCTATCCTTTACTGAATGATGAGAATGCGCTTCAAAATCTTTGGCATTGTCCTGATGACATGTTGCGCAAATTTCATTGTCCTTATTTTTATAGCGATACCTGCCACTAGACGTATGGCAGGTGACACAATGCAGATCGGTGTTTGCGGCACATGGACTTTGAAACCAACTTGCCATCGTATAATTCTCCCCCAAATCACGACCATCCGGATAGAAATCCGGACTTTCCAGCGTTATAATATTAAAGTGTTGAAAAAACGGCTCCCCGGGAATATAGGCCTGTGTCAAAGGCATTCCCTTGGAATGGCAGGAAGCACAGGAAGAATTATGCTGCTCAGGTGTAAATTTTTTTGTCAGGATAATCTTCAAATCTTCAGGGACTTCATCTCTTTTTGCCGCCTCTCTGCATACTCTTATATGCTCTTCACTGGGGCCATGGCACGTTTCACAATTTATGCCAGGTTCTTTCCAGGTAGTATGGTAGGTATTCGAACCCACATCGTAATTCTTATTTAGTTGACTTACATGACAACTGTGGCAGGTAGTATTAAATGTGTATAACAAATGTTGCCAATCCACTTCTTGATCCATAGCAACATTATCCACAAAATGACGCACCGCGCTTTGGGGATTGCTGTACCATTCCTTTCTATTAATGTCATAGGCAAGGGGCATGGTCTGCAATCTCCCCCCTTCAAATGGAGTCAGGAAATAATATATATTCCTTCCTCCCAGAGCCCATTTGGCTGCATATCGATTTAATTCCTCAGTTGTGTTCTGACTTTCCCGTTCGATCATGAAAAGTGAATCCTTATACATGAGTACCTCATACCAACGGTTCCCAACTTTTTTGGCAGCGCCTGGTAGCTGCAATCCTTCATTCGACAGCACATCGGCCACAGGTTGCATGGCCTTGCCATGGTGTGAAGGGGACCAAAGATCATAAAAACGCTCATGGCATTCCCTACAGCTACGTGCCCCGACATAACCATCTATGCTAACTTGTTCTTCAACAGCACCGTCAGGGATTAATAGCTTAATGCCGAGTAGTAGTATTCCGATGGTTACAATTAATACAGCAGAATAAATGATTGTGCGATTTCGATATTTCATAGCAAAAATTTAAAATACTTCTCATTTTAAAAATTAACCTGAGCCGGTTTATGTCAACTTAAATGTTTTTTTTCTGATCTTTATGTTCCTTTTAAGAACACCACAGTACTGTCTTGAGTTCCAACAATCATATTTGTATTGCAAGTGCCTGAACATTGTATACCTGGATATGAAGAAAGTACCTGGGTTTTAACTGTTGCATATTCATTTCATCTTTCCTTTGCTTAACCCAACTTGAGGCGCACTAGGATAAATAATATAACAAAATAAAGAACATATTGAATGTATAGAAGTATTTTGATTTTATGGATTTTATGGATTTTATAACAATCAGTATATCAATGATGTAGATTTTGCATTTCATTTGTTGTCTCCGAAAATGATTGCATAACAAAATGCGGCTGACTATCGTTGCGAAATGTTTATAAAGACCATCGTAAAAACAGATCGGACAACAGGGGCCACCCCATAGAATTCTCTCCCTGGTCGTCCGCTACGACTTTACTATTTCTAGTGAATATACCTGAAAACGATAGGTTGAGGATTGCTTTTCTAACATACAACCAAGGCAAGGCACGTGTAATATATGATGATTGCTCGTAGGACCGCTGCGCTAAACCTACGACCAGGGGAGAAACAGTATAAAAGAATGAATTTGTGAAAATTGTATTTGCATAAACAGTAGGAGTCTGGTTTTATGCTAATGTTTTATGCTAAAAAACAAAATCCCTTGAATATCAAGGGATTAAGTGTTGCAAAAGCGGTCTGGACGAGACTCGAACTCGCGACCTCCTGCGTGACAGGCAGGCATTCTAACCAACTGAACTACCAAACCGTGCGATCCGTAAAGCTTATGTCCAGTGAACATTTTTAGGATTGAGCCAGCATACAGCGCTGGATTTATCCCTTTACGAGCACTTCCTTTCGAATTGCGATGCAAATGTAGAGGCTTATTTTTAACTACACAATATTTTATTTAAAAAATTCATTTTTTTTTCAACACCCCTCGCTTTACCCTTACTCGGCGAACTGATATTTCAATTAAATCTATTGCCACTTTTGATAAAAGTTATACATTTGCTGTGTATTAAATAGAACCAATGCTTTTAGATTTTGAGAAACCAATTATCGAATTGGACGAAAAAATAGCTGACATGAAATCTCTGGCGCAACAAAGTGGAGTAGATGTATCTGATGCCATTCAGACCCTGGAAGATAAACTACAAAAGCTTAAAAAGGAGACATACGATAATCTTACCCGGTGGCAAAGGGTTCAACTTTCCAGACATCAGGATCGACCCTACACCCTGGATTATATCTATGAGCTAACAGAAGATTTTGTGGAATTGCACGGCGATAGGAATATTGCAGATGATAAAGCAATGGTGGGTGGTTTTGGTACCGTTGATGGTCAAACGATAATGTTTGTTGGTCAACAAAAAGGGAGAAATACCAAGCAAAGACAGGAACGCAATTTTGGCATGGCCAATCCTGAAGGATATCGGAAAGCTTTAAGATTGTTTAAACTAGCCGAGAAGTTCAATAAACCCATTGTTACGTTGATCGACACACCCGGCGCCTATCCCGGACTGGAAGCTGAGGAACGTGGTCAGGCGGAAGCCATTGCGAGAAATCTCAGGGAAATGTCGATACTCAAAGTCCCGGTAATTTGTGTGATCATTGGTGAAGGGGCATCAGGTGGAGCAATAGGAATTGGAGTTGGCGACAAAGTATTTATGCTGGAAAACACCTGGTATTCGGTGATATCTCCTGAATCTTGCTCTTCGATATTGTGGCGAAGTTGGGATTATAAAGAGCAGGCAGCGGAAGCATTAAAACTCACCGCAAAAGATATGACCGGATTTGGTTTGGTTGATGGAATCATTAAAGAGCCTCTTGGCGGGGCTCACGCCAACTTAAAGTGGCAGGCAAATCAAATTAAAGACACTATTCTGAAAACTATTAAAGACCTACAGTCCTTATCAACTGAAAAACTAATAGCGAATAGAATTGATAAATTCAGCAACATGGGAGAGGTCAAAAGTTAATTAAGGATTGGAAATATGAATTTGACCACCATGACTATATTTGTTGTGGTGGTTTTTTTTAGCCTTTAGCCTTGAACTTTTAGCTTTTAGCTTTTAGCTTATCAATTATAATATTAATGAAAATTTCAAGTAAACACATAACAATACCAAAGCAACAATGAAATTACACCACATTCACGCAGGCTTTTTTAAACTAGATGGTGGCGCCATGTTCGGCGTTGTTCCGAAGTCAATTTGGAAAAAGACCAATACTTCTGATGAAAACAATTTGTGTACCTGGGCCATGAGGTGCCTTTTGATTGAAGACGGAAATCGATTGATTTTAATTGACAACGGCATTGGAGATAAGCAGGATGAGAAATTTTTCAGCCATTTTCATTTACATGGAAATTATACCCTTGAAAGTTCCTTACAAACCGCCGGATTTTCATTCGCTGATATCACTGATGTATTCTTAACGCATTTACATTTTGACCATTGTGGCGGCGGGGTGAAGTGGAAAGACAGAGATAAGCGCATTGCTGAAACGGTATTTCAAAACGCCACCTACTGGAGCAATCAAGATCATTGGCAGTGGGCCATAGAACCTAATGCACGAGAAAAAGCAAGTTTCCTAAAAGAAAACTTATCACCAATTCAGGAAAGCGGTCAGTTGAAATTTATAAATCATCATGAAAAAAGTCCATTCGAGCAATTCGACATCCTCTATGTGGACGGTCATACGGATAAAATGATGATCCCTCACATTAAATATAAAGACAAAACCATTGTTTTTGCGGCTGACTTTTTGCCGTCCACAGGGCATATTCCCCTACCCTATGTGATGAGTTATGATACCAGGCCGCTTTTGACACTTGAAGAAAAGCGTGCGTTTCTGAATAAAGCAACAGAGGAACAATTCATCATCTATTTTGAACATGATTCAGTAAATGAATGTTGTACCTTAAAAATGACCGAGCGGGGACCGAGGCTTGATCGTACTTTCCCATTAAGTGAAATCGTATAATGAAGAAGATAGGAATTTCTCTTTCAGGTGGTGGGTCCAGGGGGATCGTACATATTGGCATCCTGAAAGCTATTGATGAAGCCGGGATAAAAATCAGCATGGTAACGGGCACCAGCGCCGGAGCAATTATAGGCGCATTGTATTGCAGTGGATATTCTCCAGATGAAATCATGGGCATTATCAAAGACACAAAATTGATAAAGTATGTCAGACCGGCCATCAGTTTTTCGGGTTTGTTAAAACTCGAAACCATTGATTCTGTATTTAAAAAATATATTAAAGTTGATTCTTTTGAAGCGCTAAAAATACCCTTGGTAGTTGCGGCAACTAACGTGCGGAAAGGAACCAATACTTATTTACATGATGGATCATTGATCCAATCTATATTAGCCTCTTGCGCAGTACCCGTCATCTTCAAACCTATCGTCCTAAAAGGAGAAACCTACATCGATGGTGGCATATTGAATAATTTACCTGTTGAGCCATTAATAGGACATTGCGACGTGATTATTGGATTGAATTGCAATCCTATTTCGGAAAATTATGAACCGGGAAATATGAGGTCATTGCTAGAAAGATCGCTACTAATGGCCATTAACGTAAATACATTCGCTAAAAAAGATCTTTGTGATTTATTTTTAGAACCTGAAGGGTTGAAAAACTTTGGGGGATTTGACTTTTCTAAAGCCAGTGAAATATTTAATATTGGCTATGAATATGGAAAATCGATAACCCATAAAATAAATGCGCTTTTTTAAATTAACATTAATCTTTCTTCGGAATATTGTTTTTTTTATTTCTATAAATGAGATTTAAACATGAAACACATAACGAACATTATAATTTTAGCACTTTTTGCGCCGTTTTTTACAAATTGCGATAGTATGAATAAATCCCCTGAAAACAACATCAATCAACCAGCAGCAGAGAAACTTGCCAAAGAATTGGTAGCTCATGGCGATACCAGGATCGACAATTACTTCTGGATGCGTTTGAGCGATGAACAAAAAAAAGCAGCCACTCCCGATGAGCAAACTCAAAAGGTATTGAATTATCTGAATGCGGAAAACGAATATCTGGATCAGATGATGAAACATACCGAAAAATTTCAGGATCAGTTATTCGAAGAAATCAAAGGGCGGATTAAACAAAACGATGAGAGTGTCCCTTATTTCAAGAATGGATATTGGTATTACACACGTTATGAACAAGACCAGGAATATCCCATTCACTGTAGAAAAAAGGAATCATTGGATGCTGAGGAAGAAATCATTCTCAATGTAAATGAAATGGCCAAAGGGCATGATTATTACAGTATCCGAGGTTTAAGTGTTAGCCCGGACAATAAATTACTTGCCTATAGTGAAGATACACTTAGCCGAAGGTTTTATACCATTCGGTTTCTTAACCTGGAGACAGGAGAGAAATTTGAGGATGAGATCATAAATACTCAAGGTGACCCTGCCTGGGCAAACGACAATAAAACTGTATTTTATACCTCTAAAAATGAAGTGACGCTGCTATCAGAAAAAATAAAACGTCATATGCTCGGCGAAAATACGACTGAAGATGTGGTAGTCTATCACGAAAAGGATCCATCGTTTTACATTGGAGTCCATCGGTCTAAATCAGGGAAATACATCATCATCTATAACCGAAGCACCATGGTGTCGGATTATCATATTCTCAATTCCAATCACCCTCAAGAAAAATTCAGCAGGTTTGCTCCAAGGGAAAAAGATATGCTGTATTCCATCGATCATTTTGATAATAAATTTTACATCAATACCAACTGGAACGCAAAGAATTTCAGGTTGATGGAGGTCGATGAAAGCAACACCTCCAAAGAAAACTGGAAGGAAATTATCCCTCACCGCGAGGATGTTTTATTGGAAGGCATCGAGGTATTCAATGATTTCTTGGTGCTGGAGGAGCGAAAAGCAGGATTAACCAAGCTGAGGATCATGAACCAGAATACAGGGGATGAACATTACCTCGATTTTGGCGAACCTGCTTACACGGCCTATATCTCTACAAATCCGGAATTTTCCAGTGAATGGTTGCGCTTTGGATATACTTCGATGACTACGCCAAATTCTACTTTTGATTACCATATGGAAACAAAAGAAAAGGTATTGAAAAAGCAGCAGGAAGTTGTTGGCGGGCACGATCCGGAGCAGTACACCACCGAACGATTGAATGCCTTATCAAGAGATGGGGTAGAAATACCGATTTCAATTGTCTATAAGAAAGGATTTGAAAAAAACGGTACTAAGCCACTATTGCTTTATGGGTATGGTTCTTATGGAAGCACCATCGATCCCTACTTCAGCTCGGTCAGATTAAGTTTACTTGACAGAGGATTTGCCTTTGCCATAGCTCACGTTCGTGGAGGTCAACTTTTGGGCCGTCAATGGTATGACGATGGAAAGCTATTAAAAAAGAAAAACAGCTTTTATGATTTTATTGATTGCGCCAAATACTTAATCGATGAGCAGTACACCGGTAAGGAACACATTTATGCACAAGGAGGAAGCGCCGGAGGTTTATTGATGGGTGCGGTAATCAATTTAGAGCCTACATTATTCAATGGCATCATCGCCGGAGTTCCTTTTGTTGATGTAATCTCAACTATGTCCGACCCTACTATTCCTTTAACAACCAATGAATATGATGAATGGGGAAATCCTGATAACAAGGAATATTATGAGTACATCAAGACCTATTCTCCATATGATAATGTAGAAGCAAAAGAATATACAAACTTACTGGTAACTACAGGATTGTTTGATTCTCAGGTACAATATTGGGAACCGGCCAAATGGGTGGCAAAGTTGCGTGAATTAAAAACTGATGAAAACTTGTTATTGCTGCGCACCGATATGGAGGTAGGCCACGGTGGCGCCTCAGGCAGGTTTAATCGATATAAAGAAGCCGCTTTGGAATATGCCTTTTTATTGGATTTGGAAAAGATAACAAAGTAAAAATCAATAAGCTGCTCATGATCGTGCGACTTAGTAATTTCATTTCCAATCTCTTTTTGTATTCGAAAAAAGCTTGATTATATTTAATAATTAATCTATGAACGCCAAATTCGCGCAATTGAGCATATGTCACAGAAATTCAATATGTTACAAAACATTAGCCTGTAGATATAGTGTTTATATCAATTGAAATGTTGCGTTTTCTGAGCAAA
>SDBV01005512.1_pt1 | contig 17833 bp, 19 predicted proteins | sample 2277081 | NCBI WGS metagenome assembly SDBV01 (sample SAMN10402039, study PRJNA504765) | marine sediment metagenome | isolation source: marine sediment core GS10_PC15, 223 cmbsf | place: Arctic Ocean: Southern Knipovich Ridge | collected 2010 | reverse complement strand
ATTTCAGCTCCAGGCACTGAGGGGGGTATAGGAACAATTAGTGCTACTAGGTAGGACAAACTTTTCTTAATTAAAATCCAGTTTTAGCTTTGATTGAATTTTTTCTATTTTTGAAGTCAGAAGGTCTACTAAACTTTTAAAATAGGAAACAAACAAAACTGAAACTATACCAATAATTGCACCCGCCAATACGTCTCCAGGAAAATGAACCCCCGCATACACTCTAGAAAATCCGTAAAAAGAAGCCAATATTATAGAAAAGACGCCGAGTTTTTTGTTTACCAAAAAAATTGATACTGCCAAAGCAAACCCCACGGCAGCGGCATTGCTGGGAAATGATGGGTCGGTGGGTCTATAAAAGAGTACATTAACATCCAGCGTATCGAAGGGCCTCGCACGAATAATAAATACATTGGCGATTTGGATAATAATATTTACTAAACCTACCGAAAACGCTGCTATTACTAATACCCTCCTCTCCCCAATTATCACTTTATATTTCTTAAACCAGATATACAGAATTATCAGTGATAATGTAACTGGTACGAAATACTCATTCACAACCAATTTAACTACATAATCCAGTATAGGAACTTCACCAGTGAAGTTATTAATAAAAAGAAACAAATTTTTGTCCCAGGAAATTATATTCATCTCTTTTTGATCAAAACCAAGAAGTTTTTTGTGACAAAAATTGCCAACAATGCCGCTAGGACAAAGATCACAAAAAGCTGTGCACCCTCCACAACTGTTGGAATATTCCTATCAGCAACGGAAAAAAACCAGAAGTAAGAAACTATGACTATTACAATACCTAGATTAAAACGTTTGGATGATCTATTGTTCAAAGCAATCTGCAGTACACCAAAACTAGCAAAAAAAGTGAACAGAAAGTAATCGATGACGTAGTAGATTTCCATTCCATACATTAAAACAGATTTATTTTTTTATTTCTAGGAGTTTTAGCTTAATAATTTGTTACCTTTTTGCAACTGGTAGAGTAAATGTAAACTTACTTCCCTTTGAAGGGGTACTTTCAACAAAAATCTCCCCACCCATCTCCTCTACCAAACTTTTAGCTAAAAATAGCCCCAGACCGGTACTTTTTTCTTTCTTTACCCCTTCATCATCAGAAAGTGGGATGGTTGATCCCTGGTTAAATCTATCAAAAATATAAGGTAAATCTTCTTTTCTTATACCAGAACCGGTATCAGCAACAGAAATATGGGTTTTTTTACCTTTAGTCTCTGTCCAAACCGATATCTTCCCTGAACCTCCAGTAAATTTCAAGGCATTATCAAGTAAATTTTGTACAACCTCTTTCACTCTTTCTCTATCAGCAAAAACTTCTACTCCTCTGTTTTCCGGTTTGAAAGTGAGTTCAATTTTTTTCTCCTTAGCTAAGTCTGTATCTTTTGCTATTAATTCTTGGATGAATTTATCAATATCGATGTTTTCATTTTGTAGCTTCAATTTACCAACTTCTAACCGCGAAAGGTCCAGTAATTCAAAAATAAGCTCGTTTAGTTTTTCACTTTGCCGTATAGCACCGTTGGCGAGATGCAATACAGTACCACCTATTTTTTTTGCTTCCCCCGTTAAAAACAGCTCAACATAGCCTCGAATAGCAGTGATCGGTCCACGAAGTTCGTGGGCTACGATGAATAAAAATTCATCTTTCAATTTATTTACAGATTTTTCTTTTTCCAAATTAGTTTGAGCTATTTCACCTTCAGTAGTATTTATCTCTTTCGCCAAAAACCTACTATATGCAGTGATGGCTGCCACCGCACCAGAGGTAATAATCGCTAAAATATATGTTGTGGAACCAAAGAATAAAGGGATAAAACGAATCTCTGGCTGTGGAAAAAGTAAAACTTCTGAAAATATCAACACTGAAGTGATAAACCAAGATGTAACTGTGTACCAAAATGAAGACCTAGTGGCTGTTTTTATGTTTGGAAGCAAGTAAAGGAAGATAAAATAACTACGTATGCCACCAGAAAAGTGAATGATAACTGAAATAACTATCAAATATATAACTGTTTCTATCAGGTTTTTATCCTTAAATGAAATTGGTAGTTTGATCCTATACCATAAAAAGGTAAAGACTGCTACAAGTGCTACTGAAATATAAATCATATTTTTGTCTGGAACGGGGGTGATTGGCAGTTGCAATATCAACAAACCAGAAATAACTACAAAAAATATAGTGATTTCAACAATTCTTTTTATTGCTTTGTTACTACTCATTTGTTCTTTCATATCACCAGCGATATCTAGGAAGCGTAAAGTAAAAAGTAGTCCCTTGTCCCAACTTGGATTTGAAACTAAGTTGCCCACCCATTTTTTCAACCAGTTGTTTTGTGATAAACAGTCCCAACCCACTTCCCTTTACTGTTTTAGTTTTTTCGCTTTCAACGCGATAAAATTTTTCAAAAAGATGTTTCTGATCCTCTTCGGATATCCCAAAACCATTGTCAGACACAGTAACCTTGGCAAATTTTCCTTCTTTACTGGCTTCTACCATCACTTTACCTCCTTCAGAGGTATATTTTATTGCGTTACCAATTAGGTTGGTCAAAATTTCTTTTAAACGATCTACGTCTGCCGTAGCCGCCACTTCCTCTACCCCTCTTTGAATCAAAGCTATTCTTTTCTCCTTAGCATCTAAAACAAGCGTTGATATCACTTCACCAATTATTGGCCTCAACGAAACGTCATCGAGTTGAACAGGTAAACTTCCTTTTTCGATTCTAGATAGATCTTGTAAATCATTGAGAAGTTTGTTAAGTCTACTGTTGTTTACTCCTGTGAGACGGAGAAGATCTTTACCATCAGTGGAAAGGGAGGTTGAGTATTCAGAGGTGATTTTTTTGATTGTTTCTTCTATAGATTGGGCCGGTTTTTTGAGTTCGTGCGAAATAATATAAACAAATTCATCTTTTAGTCTGCTCAGTGATTTTTCCTTTTCCAAAGTGACTTCATTGTGATGGGTCCTAACCATTACTGCTTGACTAGTGTTTAATCGACCGTATAAAGCAGTAAGCAATATCCCCCAAACATGTAGTGTCGCTAAACTAAGGTTAGTAGTTAATACCCCATCCGTAAAAAAGCCTTGAGCAATAATAATTGCTATTATTAAAGACACCCCAATAAGGGTATGCTTGAATGGCATGCTCATGGAAATTATTACAGTACTGATATAAAAGAAGAAAATTGCATAACTTTGAATTCCATTTGTAAAAAATACAACCAAACCTAAAATAATATTTACAAAAATGGTGTAAAGTAAATTTTTTGTACGGCCGGGTATTTTTCTCACTAACAGACGGAACCAAATCAGAGAAAAGACACCCACACTGGCCAAAGCTAAGTATGAAGTGGTGTTTCTTAAGGCCTCACCAAAAGGGGTGAGGGTGTTTAGTACTGTAAGTAACACAGCAACCCATACCGTAATTTCTGCTACTCTATCAAAGTGTTTATATTTATCAGGATTCTCAACCTCATTGGTCAGTAAAAATGATCTCAACAGACTTTTATTATTGGGCATACTCATTACTTCAATTTTAGCAAAATTAGAATCTATTGGCCAAGAAGATTTATAGCTTTTCTTAAACGTAAAAGTGTGTTTTCTTTCCCAATAGCTTCAAGAGTATCAAATATTGGTGGGCTTGCTTTTCCTCCAGTTATCACGATTCTTACAGTTTGGAATAGATCTTTATTTGACCAGCCGGTCTTTTTTTGGTTTTTTGTTATCACCTTCTCAATTGAATCTTTTTGCCAATCAATATTCTTAAGTCCGGTTTCTAATATTTCTAGCAAGCTAGCGGTTTCTTGGGAATCTTTACCCTTTTGAACAATCAAGTTTTTATCTATATTTATTTCTTTATCAAAAAAGTAATTTGTAAGACTATCAAATTGGCTTAGTTTTTTTAGCCTCTCATGAACCAAAGGCAATACTTTTTCAATTTCACTTACATTCCTTTTACTGTAGGATTTAATTCTTTTTGCTAGTTCAAACCCCTTTAGAGATCTAATCCATTCACCATTTAACCACTCTAGTTTTTGAAGATCAAAAACTGGTCCAGCTGGATCAACTCTAGCTAAATCAAAATTTTCAACAAATTCGCTCAAGCTGAATTTTTCGCGCTCATCTGGCATAGACCACCCCATCAAACCCAAATAATTTAAAACTGCTTCAGGCAAGAAACCCTCATTTCTGTACCAAATCAACGAAACAGGGTTCTTTCTTTTAGATATTTTGCTCCTGTCAGGATTTCTAAGAATAGGTAAGTGTGCGTAGGCTGGGAGTTTTTTCCTAAGTGCTTTGAAGATCAATACGTGCTTGGGAGTAGAGGACAACCATTCTTCCGCTCTAATAATATGACTAATTTCCATATCAGCATCATCTACTACTGCTGCCAAATGATATGTGGGCCAGCCATCAGATTTTAGCAAAACGGCATCATCTATATCTTTATTTTTGAAAGTGATTTTACCTCGAATCAGATCTTCAAAACTTGTTTCACCCCTTCTTGGTACTTTCAGTCTCAATACCGCACTTTTCTTTATCTCAGTTTCTGTTGGGGGGTCAACGCGGCATTTTTTATCGTATCCAGGTGCAAGACCTTCTTCCTGCTGTTTTTTGCGCACCTCGTGAAGTCTTTGCGTAGAACATACACACCAATAGGCCGCTTTTTTTTCTACCAATTCGGTTGCGGCTTTTTTATACAATTCTAATCTTTCAGACTGATGAAATGGTCCTTCATCCCATATAATACCCAACCATTTTAAAGATTCGATTATCTTTTTCTCAGAGTCCTCTACAAACCTATTTCTGTCTGTGTCTTCAATTCGTAAAAGAAATTTTCCTTTGTTTTTCTTTGCAAAGGCGTAATTAAAAAGGGAGCTATAAGCGGTTCCAATATGAGGATCTCCCGTTGGTGATGGTGCGCTTCTTGTTTTTATCACTAAAACAGATTATATCAGTTTGTTTGCTCTGAACCAACCTAGATTCTTGCCTAAGTAGCAAAAAGCACTTATACTTAAATATATGACATTAGCCGATCTTTCTGCCTGGATAAGGGTGGCTTTAAAATGGGCTTTACTTGCTAGTATTGCGATTGTAATTTTATGGATAGGGTGGGTGGTTATTACTGGGGTAAGTTCGAGTATATTTAGACCTCGTGGGGTAGATGCGGGTTTTGGTGTCATGGATCCACCAATCTTCACAAAAGCTCTTACTCCCTTCAAATCTAAATCCTTCACCAACGAATCTGATCTACCGAAAGCGAGTAGTAAAATAGATGTATACAAATTTTTAACAAACGAAAAACTCACTGAGGAACAGAAAGATGACCTGGCCTTGTTTTTTGGTTTACGCAAAGGAAATAAATCACAAAAAGACGGGCTCACAACCTGGAAGGAGAGTAGGGAGTCGACTTCTCTAAAATTAACTACTTCAAACAGTCATTTCACCTACATTCGCGATACTTCCAGAGATACAAATTTGTTTAAATCAAAAAATACTTTGGATAAAAACGCCGCTTTAAAGAAAACTCAAGAAATTTTCAAAGAATTAGGAATTGGTTTAAAAGATAAAAATATCGATACTTCTAATCCAGTATTAACGTACTTTAATTTCTCCTCTTCAGGTAAGAAAAAATCGGCTGAAAAATCGGCCAATGCTGTGGAAATACAATTCTACCGAAAAGTCGGAAAAATATTAGGAAACGGTGATGCACCAATCAGATTAATTTTGGCTGAAAAAGGCAGGATTTTGGAAATGGACTTCTATTTCTCACCTCTAAATCCAGAGAGTGCCCCCTATCCAATTATAACTAGTTTACAAGCCTGGAAAAAAGTAAAATCAGGAAAATCATTTAGTGAACATAAACAAGAATTCAATAGTGTAAGGATTACCCAAATTTCTTTGGTTTATTGGGAATCAAAGTTTTATCAGCCGTTTTTTCAACCAGTTTGGATGTTTGTAGGTATTGGAGAAACTAAAACTGGGGATAAGCAATTCCAAACCTTTGTACCTGCAGTTAGTTCTGAGTATCTTTCTTTGGATCAAGAGGAAGAATCTTCACACCAACCTCCTCCAGTTGCTCCAAACTAGATTCCGATGGCGCATCCATCACAGATGTCTGACCACTACTGGTAACAGGGAAGGCTATTACCTCACGAATATTATTTTCTCCGGCTAAAATCGCTACCAATCTGTCAAGTCCAATTGCAATCCCTCCATGTATCGGAGCTCCGTATTCATACGCTTTTAACAAGTGCTCAAATTCCTTCTTTATTCGCTCTTCCGAATACCCCATTATCTTAAATACTTTCCTTTGCAGATTTGGATCCGTAATGCGAATACTTCCACCACCAATCTCTTCACCGTTACAAACAATGTCATATTGCAGGGACATAATACTCTCCAAATCCTTTTCATTTTTCAAATTATCAACATCTCCCGGCAGAGGAGCGGCAAAAGGGTTGTGCGCAAATGTATACTTTCCATCCTCTGTTTTTTCGAACAGAGGAAAATCCTTTACCCATAAAAAGTTTAGTGTTCCCTCTTTCTTGGAAAGGTTTGGTCTATCCGTACCATATTTTTCCTTAGCTTCTTTAAATGTTAAAACCGGCAACGGCTTCTTTTCGATTCTTTTACCTACTCCCTCTACAATATAAAATATCAACTCTTCCACAAGACCCATCACGTCTTCCCTATCGACAAATGCCATTTCTATATCAATTTGAGTGTGTTCAAACTGACGATCAGACCGCAGATCCTCGTCACGAAAAGCTCGAGCAAGTTGGTAGTATCTCTCTACACCAGAGATCATTAGGAGTTGTTTATACTGTTGTGGTGATTGAGCAAGAGCGTAAAATTTTCCTTTTTGTAACCTACTTGGTACCAGAAAATCCCTAGCTCCTTCAGGTGTGGTTTTAGAAAGATATGGAGTCTCGATTTCTACAAAACCCTTTTTATCTAAAAATTCTCTGGTTAGTTGACTAATCTTGTGACGAAGTTTGAGATTCTTTTGCAATCTTTCTCGCCGCAAATCAATATGGCGATACTTAAAACGGGCGGCTTCCTCTATATCATAACCCTCACCCTCAATTGGAATTGGTGAGGGTTTAGCTTTGCTGATCAATTCTATTCCTTCGGCAGAAATTTCAATTTTTCCAGTAGGAATATCTGGATTTATATTATTGTCTGGTCTGTTATTCACAGTACCCGTTACTTTTATTACGTCTTCAGACCCCAGTTTGGAAGCTATGTTGTAAGCCTCAGCAACCTTTGGAGTTGCCACTATTTGGGCTTTACCCGAAGCATCGCGTAAATCGATAAAAATAATTTTGCCGTGGTCTCGACGGGAATCAACAAAACCGTATAAAATTACGTCTTTTCCTATTTTTTTTAGTGAATCACTTACCAAATCGCGTTCCATCGAAGCTATTTTACGATAGAACTAGTTGCTTGTCTAGCACAAAAAATGTCCGTTTCGAGTTTTAAATATTTGACTTTTGAACCTAAATATAGTATACTATGGGTTATTAAGTTAGCTTTGCTCCCAACTAGGTCACACACGAAGAGGAGGGCAAGAATGGTTCCTAGAAAGTACTGGCAGCGCTTGGACATGGCTATGTTCAGGTACAGTCAGCTGTACAGAGAAGCGGGGGAATCGGTAGGCAAAAAGATCGCAGTCACGCTGGGGTATATCTTTTTAATCCTGGGAATGGTTGTGCTTCTTTTTGTCTCAGGTCTACCTGGACCCCTTAGCTGACTTCAGGCAGGCGCAATAAACGTTCAGGTTAACCCCCTGAACTGCGTCTGCCTTTCACTTTTCTGAAGCCCGAAAATCTTTTAATTTTAGCTGGAGATCTTTTCTATTTTGCCAATTATTTTCTTGTAGATTAAAAACTGTATCTATTTGATCGCCTTTTTTCACACTTCGCTCACCCATCCCAAAACCAATTGCATTATGCACTGCATTCCCGCTACTACGCAGAACAAGACGTAAGTGCTTACCCTGATTTCCTACTGTTCTTGCATCTACTACCTCAAAATTTCTTGTCAGAAACATAGGTTCGGGATTCCCTATACCAAATGGTTCAAAGGTTTTGATTGTTTGTAAATTTTGTTGATTAATTGCTTCTTCTCTCAGAACATAATCAATTTGAATTGAAGGTGTTAAATCCATAGTATTCATTGCTTTTTGGGCAAATTTTTCTAACTCTTCTTTGAACTTGAGGATTTTTTCTGGAACAAGGGAAAATCCTGCCGCCATTGGGTGACCACCGTGTGAATCTAAATATTTACTAGCACTTTTTATAGCTTCAGCTATATTAAACCCTTTTATACTACGTGCGCTTCCTTTGCTTATCGGGTTTATCTGACTTATCACAACTGCTGGTTTATTATTTTCCTCAGCTAGTCTACCTGCTACCAAACCAACGATTCCTTCCAAGTAGCTCTCGTGATGAACGATCAGTATTTTTGAATTTGGGCTGCCGTTTAAATTTTGTCTTGCGTGAGTAAGGGCATTCGTTGTAGCCTCTCTCCTTTCTTTATTTGTTTCCGAAAGTTTCGCAGCAATATCCCTTGCTCTCTCTTTTTTCTTGGTGAGAAGAAGTCGAAGTGCATCCATAGCATTTTCCATTCGCCCTGCCGCGTTTAGCCTAGGTGCGATCATAAACCCAACCTCCTTTGTACCAATATTTTTGGTGATCCCTACTTCATCATAAAGCGCTCGTAGTCCAACCCGATCAGTACTAGTCAAACTTTTTAACCCGTTGGCGGCGATAATACGATTATCTCCAAGAAGAGGAACCATATCGGCTATAGTTCCCAAACTTGCAAGTTCGAGGTTTTTATAAATTTGTTCATCATCTTTTTTTGAAAAACGCTCAAGTAAAGCTTTTGCCAATACAAACGCAATTCCACTTCCAGCCAAATTAGTCGTGTGCAGAAGGGCAAATGGTTTTGGAACTTTTGATTGTTTTGTGTGGTGATCGGTGATGATAAAATCCAAGGAAAGTTTTTTAGCTATCTCTGCTTCGTCTACAGCAGTTATTCCACAATCAACACTGATAACTACTTTTGCGCCAGCTTTGGCAAAGGTTTCTAGTGCCTCTGCGTGAATACCGTAACCTTGTTTTTGCCGGTGAGGAATAAAGGGTAATACTTTACCACCCAGAAAATCTATAGTTTCCCAAAGTATTGCCGCGGCGGTAATACCATCGACATCAAAATCACCGTAGATATAAATGAGCTCTTTATTTTTTATCGCTTTTTTTATTCGCTTAACTACTATATCTATTTCTGGAAAGATTTCTTCTGGGGCAGTGAGTTTGTGAAGATGAGGCTTGAAAAAAGAATCTTTATCTTCAATATTTCGATTTCGTAACAATACCTCTTTTAGATCTTTACCGTTTTCGCCTAAAACAACCCAGCGCTTCTTTACCATGTCATAAAATATTACCACACAAAGAAGTGGTTTATTTAGGTGCTGAAAGATCTGGAGGTGACGGAGAAACTGGAGATGGTTTTGGCGGGGGTTGGTTTGAAATTGGAGGAGGAGATACTGTGATAGGTTCATCGTCTATAACTGCCGGTTTTATTTTTCCGTAAAAAAGAATACCAAGTGCAGTCAGAGCAACTACTCCGACCAATGAGACCACTCCAACTGCTTGTAAAATGGGGTCAATTGAAAATGTTGCTTCAGCTTGTCTACTAAAACTGGATACAAGACTATTTGCAAACCATATCAAACCACCTATTGGGCCAAAAAATATCGCCCACACACCGCTAAACGCATATCCTGCTCCCACAAGTGGTGAACCAAATTTTGTAAGAACTACTCCAATCGCCTCAAAGGCAATTAGTAATATTAACCACGCTACTACTACATTTCGAGTATAAGGAACTACTTTATCTTTAACAAAGTTCTTTTGCTCTTCTTCGTATTTTTTACGCTCTTCTTCATATTTCTTGAGGCTGCTTGAATAAGCCGAACTATTTGAACTAGTAATTGAACTGTTACCAAACAAAGAAGGGTTGGAAAGTGATGGGTACGTTGGCGCTTTTGGTCCTTCTGGAGCTGAGAAAAATCCAAAAGTAATAGATCCCACCATCAGAATTAAAAGTAAGCTTAAAGTTAGAACAAAACCGATACGAAATAATTTCATTTATAAACCTACTACTTATATTTAATCAGAGGGGTACTACTTTAGTCAACCTAGCTTATATTTCTCGGTAGCGAAAGCAGTAGGTGAGGTGATCATTTACCATTCCGGCACCTTGCATGAAGGCGTAAATGATTGTGGAACCGACAAATTTGAAACCTCTTTTTTGCAAATCGCGGCTCATCTCCTCAGATTCTTTAGTTTTCGCAGGAATTTGTGAAAGGGTACGAAATTTATTTTTGATTGTTTTCTCAGATACAAATTGCCAGATATATTTATCGAAGGTTCCAAACTCTTTTTGCACTCCTAGAAACTTTTGGGAGTTGGTAATAGCAGTGGCAATTTTTAATCTGTTTCGGACTATCCCAGCATCACTCAAAAGCCTTTTGGTTTCTTTATCCTCATACTTAGCTATTTTCCTGACATCAAAGCAATCAAAAGCTCTACGAAAATTTTCCCTCTTTTTTAAGATTGTGCTCCACGAAAGTCCGGCCTGAAAAGAATCCAACAACAAAAACTCAAATAACTTCTTATCATCATGTACCGGTACACCCCACTCCTGATCGTGATAATTAATCATTAATTCATCATTACTTGGCCACGAACATCTTTTTACGATTTTTTTCATAAAATATATTTTAATAAAATAGGCAACAAAAAAACGCCCTTTTGGCGCGAGAGATACATATATTATACCATATTTAAGTAACTGGGCAAAATATTTACGGGTATTTTTCGTTTATAAAACGAATTGGGTCTATATTTTTATAAATTTTAATTTTAATAATTTTTACTCCCTTGATAATTTGTTTTTTTACTTTATAATCAGTAGACCTACCCAAAAATATATGGCAGCAACAAAGAAATCCGCACATAAGTCTTCTGCTCCCAAGAAAAAGGTATCAAAAAAACCTTATTTCAATTTCTCAGAGTGGAAAAAGAATTTAAAAAATAATTGGCGTAGTAACCCGTCCCTTTATACACTTGGGACTATTATCGTAGTGGTTATTGTTGCTGCTGCATTACTTTTTTGGTTTAACAAAGGTTTATTCTTAGCTGGGTCAATAAACGGCAAACTAATCACCACCCCAGAGTTTTATTCGAAACTAAGTAAAAGCAGTGGTCAAGAGGTTTTTGATTCTCTAGTTCAAGAAACTTTAATAAAACAAGAAGCTGTGAAAAAGGGCATTACGGCTAGTGATAAGAAAATAGATGCAAAGATCAAAGAACTAGAAAATCAGTTGGGTGGTAAAGAAATGCTGAACAATACTCTCGCCCAGAATAACACCACTTTAGATGAGCTGAGGGGGCAGATAGTTATTCAAATTCTCGTAGAAGAATTGCTAGCCGACAAAATAAAAGTAACTGATAAGGAAGTGCAAACTTATATAAAGGAGAATGTAGAAGCTGCCGCTGGGCGTTCAAAAGAACAGGTGAAAGAAACCCTAGAATCTCAAAGAATTGGTGAAGAATTTGCTTCTTGGTTTGAGGAGCTGAAGAAGAAAGCAAAGATCAATACTTATTTCAAGTAAACTTTCCCTAAACTAAATCGTTTTCGTTTGGAGTATAAGAAACAGTCGGTGGATCGTTGGTTTTTAGATTTGTTTTTTCTTGATCTGCAAATACCTGTACTCTACCGATGATTCCGTTTATCAATCTCACTTTGTGACCACGAGGATGAAACTTCTTGCTGGTCAAAACATCCCTTACTACACCTTCTGTCAGTTGCCCAGAATCATAATTCTTCTTTTCTGCTACTCTTACCTTGTCGCCTGATTTTGGATACCGACTACCTATTTCATAAGTCATAATAAATATTATTGCAGGTTTTTTGCTCGAAAGCGAGGTTTTTTGGTATCTGATATAATCTTCTGAATATGAAAAACTTCTATGTCGTTTCAGTTATAATAGTACTTGTCGTTGGAGGTCTGATCTTTCTTATTTCTTCTGGAGGTGGTGAAAAATCATCTCAAACCATAGATAAAAATAAAAATTTGAAAAATAGTGAAGGTGGGTCTATGAGCCAAAAACAGTATTCGAAAGCCCCAGAAATATTACCCGAAGCTGAAAGAATCGGTAAAAAAGCAAAGTTTGAGACAAACCAAGGCAGTTTTACTATTACTTTATTTGGTGATAAAGCTCCAAAAACTGTTAGTAACTTTATCTTCCTGGTAAAGGATGGGTTTTATGACGATCTTATTTTCCACAGAATCTTAGCAGATTTCATGATTCAAGGTGGGGATCCAGATGGCATAGGAACTGGTGGGCCTGGTTATAAGTTTGAAGATGAGTTTGATGACTCACTCACATTTTCAAAAAAGGGAATTTTAGCAATGGCCAATTCTGGTCCGGCTACAAATGGTAGTCAATTTTTTATCACTGTTGCACCAACTCCCCATCTAAACGGTCTCCACACCATATTTGGAGAAGTAATCGAAGGTTACGATATAGTGGAAGAAATCTCCAAAGTTCAAACTGGTACTTCGGATAAACCCGCAGATCCAGTTATCATCACTAAAATTAAAATAATATAAACCCCCGTTATTTATTTAAATATCTAAGAGCAAATTTGTGGGCTTCGGCTTCTTGTTTTTGGGTTTCTGCTCCCGCTTGCGGAGTAAGAATAGCGTTTCTGTGCTCCAAAATTACGTGGCCGATTTCGTGCGCTATTTCGTACAACTGAGCGTATTTGCCCTGCTCCCATAGCTCATCGCCCAAAAATATTAGATATTTGCCTTTTTTCTTCAACTCATCAATTTTCAAGGTGAAACCCCACGCATCCTCGAAGGAACTAACAAACCAAATGTTTTTCGTAACGAAATCGATAATTTTTGGAGGAAAATTCAAAAGAGTCTTCGCAACTAATCGTTGCATCTTTTTGCTACCAATCAACTTGCCATCAAACTTACGCTCAATATCTTGGGTCTTGCGATTCATTAAGAAGTTTGTTTTTGCAGAAGGTTAAAATACTATCACAAGTAGTTCTTATTTTCTACAGGCAACTAAGCAAAAAATTACACCCCCTCGAAAAAACGAAGGGATGCGCTAGGTTACTTTTGCGTGGTTCTGCAATCTGTATGTACATACTGCCCTCCATATCAATACAAAACCCCAGATAACGATCGAACTAATGATGAAGATCGACACAGCAGGATCGATTAATTTTTCCCCTGTAACTAGTATCAACACCCCAGCTACTATCACCCCAAACGATGCCAGGAAGTCGAATAGCACATGAATCACAAGACTCCAAACCGTCAAGTGTTCCCTTTCTCTCCACAAAAGCCTTAGCATCAGTAAATTTACTAATATCCCAATTATTCCCGCTATCAATATGATGCCTGAAATATTGGGAGGATCAGACAACCTACTTGCAACTTCCAAAGATAGGACGACTGCAGCTACCCAAAGAATCGCGCCGTTAATACCTGTTGCTACCAATTCGACGTTATGGTATCGATGGTCTTCGATTCCACCTCTTAGTTTGTCAAGAAACCCGGCCAAGACTTGGGCAAGGATAACTATTACTATAGCGAGCATATCACCGCCAACATGGGCCGTGTCAGAAAGCAGCGAAATGCTCCCAGTCGCCATAGAGAAAATCAATTGGAACGCAAACAGACAGATGCTAATCAGGAGAACTTTCAGAGTCACCTGACTTATTTCGGTGTGCCGATGCAAATCTCCCTCCTTCCAAGATTGGGACTTAGCACCGCTGTGCGTATTTTATCTGTTATAGGATCGATTGTCTACTTAGGAAAGATTAACTTGAGGCTTTTGGTTTATTTCGTTTATCGCTCCATTCTTGCCACACCACCAGTAGAGGAGCGGCAGTGAAAATAGAAGAATAAGTTCCGGCGATAATTCCTATCAAAAGCGCGACGGTAAACCAGCGCAAAGATGCTCCACCAAGAAGAAGTACTGCCAAAAGTACAAATACAACGGTAACCGAAGTATTCAGTGATCTAACCAGCGTTTCCATAATTGAGTGGTTTACAGTGTCTGCAAAATTGGTACCGACCTTGTTTTTCAGATTTTCCCGTACCCTATCAAATACTACTATCGTATCGTGAACAGAAAATCCAATGATAGCAAGAAGCGCTGTCACAAAAAACGCATCTATTTCCACCGCCAGAAATTTCCCTAAAATCGCAAAAACTCCCAACACTATGAAAGAATCGTGCAGAAGAGCAACAATAGCGCTAATACCGAATCGCCAAGAAGACGCTGGTTTTGGAACGCTTCTAAATGCCCAGGCAATGTAGAGTACTATGGCCAAAGAAGCAATAGTCAAAGCTATGATCGCTTTTTGCAGAAGCTCAGCACCAATTGTAGGACCGATGGTTTCATGACTCATTTCCGTTATTTCACCAAACTCCTTTTTTGCACTATTAAGTATTTCTTTTCTTTGGGGATCCTTTAGAGGTTTCGTACGGATAAGATATGTGTCTGCATCAGTAGGGGTTATGGAAGAAACATTTATGTCTTTTTTCTCTATCACTCTCTCCAGCTTGCCTTTATCTATATCCTTTTCAAACGCCAACTCTATTAGAGTACCACCGGTAAAATCCACACCAAGATTCAATCCAAAAGTAAACAGCGCAACTGCTCCAACAGCAATTAAGAATCCTGAGAATGCAAAATATAATTTTTTCCGCCCCATTACATCTATCATATTTTTTCTTTCCAAAGACTTCTTATATCCTCAATTATTTCGTCTTCCAATATTTTTGCCCGTTCTTCTAAAACATCTTCGACATTCTCTATTTTTTCCCGTAGTATTTGGGCTACTATTTGGGCAGATCCCCCATGCAACTGCTCCATGAAAAGTTCTTTATCTTTTGATTCGAGTTTTTCCAAAACAGCGTCTAGCAATTTTAATTCAGCAATCTCGTCTACAATCGTGAGTATTTTTTCTTTTTCGTTTTTTCCAATACTTAAAGCCTTTAATTCTAAAATAATTTTTTCTTTTTTAAAAAAACCTTCTACCAAAATACTCATATACCGTACCTCCCCAGCGGAATTTGATCTTTTGGATCATCTACAAAATACATCAATACCTTCGGACCGGTGTTAAAAAGGTCTAATTCTTCAAAGATCTCTGGAGAACCGCCAAATTTTCTTCCAGTACGCTCTTCCGGACCAGCGTCTTCCAACACTCCAACAGCAACACGGCCATTCTGGGGATTTATCACCACCATCTTTCGGTGGCGGAACCATTGTTTTACTTCACTTGTTCCCCAGTTTGGCGAAAGCCAGGTTTGGGCAACTAAATAATATTTTTCTCTATCAATATCTTTTTGCGTCAGGGTCCTTTTGCTGGATGCAATGTATCCCCATGCTCCTGGTCCCCCTGCCATATTGGCTTTTGAAAATCTTTTGGCTTCGACGTTTGATTGAAAATGGGCCAAAATATTGTCCCCAGGATAGCGTGACAAATGAGACTCATAACCCACGCTTCCATATGTAGCATTCAAACGTATACCATCCAATTCACTTTTTATTGTGATTTTTAGAATGCTACTCAAAAATTTTTCCATTTTCTTTTCATCATTTAAATTTTCGCCTTTTAAGGCACTCTTGACCTTAGCAGTTACATCTTCCCTAGCCTTTATAGAACTTTTTATTTCAGAGCCGCTGATTTGTTTGCTAATTTCTTTTTTTGGTTCCAAATCCCCAGCTGTAATCTGTCCGGTTGGAGCAACTCCGACTGACAGCACCATCGCACTTGTAGCTATCCCCGCCGCCAAACCCTTCGCCCCTTTTTGGGCAATCTCTGCCGGCTTTATCCCCTTCTTCCTGCCCCAAGCAATTACTTCTTTATGCTTTCCTTTAAATTCTGCCAAAACACCTAATTTCTTTTTCTCAAGGTGAGTTGAAAGTGCTCGGAAATGATTTGTCTCTTTTTTATTTTTTTTAAAAATATTTAACATTTAACTTCGATATACTATTCGCAATAGATTCCTTGTAACAATAATAGCGGTACCCATAGAAATGATAATACCAACTGCCAAGGCAATGGCAAAACCTTTTACAGATCCCGTACCAAACCAAAACAATATGACTGCTGTGATAAGAGACGAGACATTGGAATCACGAATCGACCTCCATGCCCGCGTAAAACCAATTTCTATTGCCTGTGATTGAGTTCTGCCCAATCTCAATTCCTCTTTCATACGCTCAAAAATCAATATATTGGCATCAACGGCCATTCCAACAGAAAGAATAAATCCGGCAATACCGGCAAGTGTCAGTGTGATAGGTATCAGTTTAAATATTGCTAAGACAAAAACAGTATAGATAAAAAGTGAAATAACTGCCAAAAGTCCTGGTAATTTGTAGTAAATAAGGATAAACAAGGCAACTACAAAAATACCAATAATCCCGGCTAGAAAACTCCTGTTTATAGATGCTTGTCCCAAAGTCGGTCCGATTGTTCTTTCAGATAATACATCGATTTTTTTGACCGGTAGCGCTCCAGCAGATAACTGAATAGAAAGAAGTTTTGCTTCTTCGGCAGTAACTCCGGAGATAACGCCCTCTCGACTTATTTCACTTTGCACAATTGGCGCTGAAATGGGTTGGCCATCAAGAAAAACTACAAGAGGCTTGCTGATCAATCTCTTCGTCAAAGCTTGGAATTTTTTTGATCCTTCGCTAGTTAGCTCAAACCTCACCACTGGGCTGCTTGGTTGGCCTGGTGTTTGGCTTTGCTGGAAATCTGCCGAAGCAGATTTGAGATCCTTCCCGGTAACTCCACTTGCTTTTGTATTTACAAGTGTCGGTATGGTACCAGGTTGAATGTTTGGATCTATAAATTCACGAAATTCTAGATTTGCTGTTTGACCAATTAGCTCTTTAGCTTCATCAGCATTTGTTATACCCGGCAACTCAACAATGATTCGATAATCATCATCCACTTTCGAAGTCTGTACAATTGGTTCGGCAACCCCAAAAAAATCAACCCTTCGACTGATCACTTCTTTTGCCGCATCCAGCGCTTTATCCCTTTCCCCAACAGGAATACCACTCATGTCAGCCCTTAAGATAAGACTGGTTCCTCCTCTCAAATCAAGACCGAGCTTTATATCCAAATCGCGTTTTATATTAAATCCAAAAATAGTTGTATCTATTTTTGGTCCCGCTATTACAGTATCTATATTTACTGGTCCAAGCGAGATTTTTACCGGTACTCTTGGCCAATCTATCACTATGGCTATAAGAGTAAGAATTACTATTAAAAGTAAAACAATTCTAGGGTTTTTAAGCATTTTTAATTTCTAATTTCGGAGACTTTCTTCATCACCAATCAACACAACACCTGCTTTTTCAATTACTTCAGTAACAAAGGGGTCTTTTCTTCTTTTTCTAAAAGTAAATTCGTCTTCACTCATAACTGTATAATTTAATTCACGATCTATTGTATCCTCAGCATTTTTTACTATAGCCACAAGTTGAGGTAAAACCACGTTTCCCACAATCAATAGGTCGACATCATTTGCTCCAACCGGACGACGACGTATAAAACCAGATGATAGAGTCGCAAATTTTATTTTTCCAAGTTTGTTTCTCTCGGTAATGATATCAAACCCAAGTCCGCTTGCCTTCGCGATTATCGCGGAGAGTTCCGATTGAAAAAGAT
>SDBV01005511.1_pt1 | contig 17836 bp, 18 predicted proteins | sample 2277081 | NCBI WGS metagenome assembly SDBV01 (sample SAMN10402039, study PRJNA504765) | marine sediment metagenome | isolation source: marine sediment core GS10_PC15, 223 cmbsf | place: Arctic Ocean: Southern Knipovich Ridge | collected 2010 | reverse complement strand
ATAATCCATCCAATTTTTACTAAGTGATGATTTTTTGAGTTTAAAAAAATATAAAAAAGCAATTCATGAAGATTTTGCGAAAGATGCTGATTTTATCTATGCGACGATAAATAATCTTAACTTGGGTAAAAATTCTAAAATTTTAGATATTGGAACTGGTCTTGGAGCAATGGCAATACTTCTAGCTCTAAATGGTTTTGATGTCTTGACGGGAGAACCAGAAATAGACCCCGAAAGAGATAAATGGGAACATCATGAACCTCATTCTGGAGACCTTCATAGTGATCCCAACGAACAACATCATGGCAGATATGAATTCAATTGGAGAGAATCTGCAAAAATTGTCGGTGTAGAGCATAAGATAGAATATCAACATTTTGATTCTCAGGATTTGCCTTTTCCAGATGATACTTTTGATGGTATCTTTATGTATGATACGCTTCAGCATATCAATAAAAGAGAGGTTGCTCTCAAAGAATGTCTAAGAGTTATTAAACCTTCTGGGATTGTTAGTGTTATAGAATGGAACAAAAATAGCATTGAGCAGGATAAGAAGAAATATGGATTTACTGTTGACTATATAGATCCAAAAGATTATATTAAGCAAGATAAAATTTCAATTGAAATATTTAAAGGAAAATTTGTTAATATGTATATACTTAGGAAAATTTAATTGATTTTGAAAATTTAATTTATTACTCTTTATAATAGTAAGTTTGTAGATAAGGATAAAATCATAAAAGTGAGATGCTATGGCAAATTATAAAATAGTAGTGCTGCCAGGTGACGGGATTGGTCCTGAAGTAATGGCAGAGGGATTAAAAGTTTTACATACAATTGAAGAAGTTTCAAACAATCTAAACTTTGAGTTCATTAGTTATGAGTGCGGGGGTAAATACTGGCTAACAAATAAAAAGGAAGAGTGGCCAAGAGAAGCATATGAAACTTGTAAAAATGAATCAGATGCGATCTTATTAGGTGCAATTGGTTGGACTGATCCGGCTACAGGAAAAACAGTCTCCTACCCGGACGGAAAAATGGTCGGTCTTGAAGTCCTTTTTGGATTAAGATTTGGTTTGGATCTTTATGCTAACATTCGACCAACTAAATTATATGAGGGTGTCCAGCATCAAATTTCAGGGGAGTTTCGGCAGATCTGGAAATCTGAAAACGTTGATTTTGTATCAATTCGAGAGAATACAGAAGGATTATATGCCGATACGCATGGAAATTTAAATAGAAATCAACAAATTGAAGTTGCGACAGATTGCAGGTTAATTACAAGAAAAGGTTCGGAGAGAGTTATTACTTTTGCATTCGAATATTGCAAAAGACGAAATAAGGGTTCTCCTAAAGATGGAAAACTTAGAGTTACATGTATTGACAAGAGTAACGTATTGGCAGGTTGCAAATTATTCAGAAAGATTTACCAAGAAATTGCGCCAAAATACCCCAATATACTAGAAGATTATGCATTTATCGATGCTTTTACTCAATGGATAATTAGGACCCCAGAATGGTTTGATGTATGTGTAATTCCCAACATGTTTGGCGATATTGCCACAGATCTTGCTGCAGTTCTTCAAGGGAGCATGGGAATGGCTGCTAGCGGGAATGTGAGCGATAAATATGGAATGTTTGAACCTATACATGGTTCCGCCCCTAAATACACTGGTAAAAACGTAATTAACCCAATAGCAACAATCTCAGCAACTCAAATGATGTTAGATTGGTTATCCATGAAAAGAGGAAATGATCCACATTTAAAAGATGGAGCTGATTTAGTTGAAAAAGCTATTAGTTTAGTTCTAAAAGAAGATAAAATTAAAACATATGATTTGGGGGGATCATCAAGTACTTCAGATGTCGGAGATGCAATATCGCTAAAAATAAAAGAAATAGCTAAATAAAAGATCGATTCAAGATATATCAGAAAAACCAAAAATCTGCATACCTTAATGCTGAATTAGCAAAAAAGCTACTTTTTATATTCTTTAAAGTTTTCTATGTATTCCTCAACGCAACTAGAACAAATGGATACTAAATTTTTAGGATCGGCAGCAAGCTCCGGATATTTGTGAGGAGCCTTTTTATGGATAATACACATTATTCTACTTGTATGATTATGTAAGTTTAAGAATAAGGTTAAATCTCTCTCGTCTCCAAATGGTCTATGCCTATTAAATTCAATTTCTAATTTTCTTCTGTATTTATGAATATCTTTTTTACTTTGATAGTCAATTTCCTTCTCGTTCATCTTGCGTTCTCCATAATTCTTTTATTCTTTTCCGAATATAAATTTTCTTTATTCATTTTATAAGTTGATTTGTGTTAAAAATTCCTGAGAAATTAAGGCAATCCTCTTATATATGAAACTTTGGTTCATTAACGACCAATACATTCTAATATTTCTTAAATCAAAGTAAAAAAAAGTATAAAATTAATTTGTAGAAGATTTAAAATCTTATTTTTTTTAAAAAACTTCTATAGATTCTCGTGCATAAGGCTTATTTTGTTTGAACGCCTTAAGAATTTCATTCATTTTATTTTTTACCAGTCTCCTCCATATAAAGCTTGTATCAGTAAAAATAAAGAATGCCTCATCTTTAATTGCTTCAAATACGATATCGCCGGCTTTATCTGGAGAAAGACCCTCTTCAATTGCTCTAATAAATATCTCCATAAATGATTTATAATTTGGATGAACCTCTAGAAATTCCTCCAGTGCCTTTTCCATGTCAATTTCACTGTCGCGTAATTCTGCCGGGCGATTTTGAAAAGAATTTATGCCAATGTTTGTGTTTACAAACCCAGGACAAAGAACTGACACTTTTATTTTTGATTTTTCATTCTTAAGCTCTTTCGACAACGTTTCTGAGAGGGCTACTACACCGTATTTTGTTATATTGTAAACCCCATTTAAGGGCTCCTCTATTAGGCCAGCCATAGATGCTGTATTTACGATATGGCACTCATTATCTTGTTTAAGCATGATTGGAACGAAAATTCTTATTCCGTGGATAACGCCCCATAAGTTTACATTCATCATATATTTCCAATCGTTTAGCGTGTACTCCCAAAGAAGCCCTGTCACACCAACACCCGCGTTATTGCATAATAAATTTACTTCCCCAAAAGTATCAAGAGCCTTCTGTGCTAATGTTTCTATATCTTCGGCTTTTGAAACATCTGTTAAAACTGATAGAACTGTACCTCCTAATTCTTTCAATTCCGCTTCTGCCCTAGGTAATGCTTCTCCGTGAATATCAGCTATGACTACTTTCATGCCTTCCTTAACTGCCCTCTTTGCAGTCCCGAGCCCAATTCCACTCGCTCCACCAGTGATAACTGCAACTTTATCTTTAAAATCTTTCAAATATTTCACACCTCTATATTTTAATTTCAAAATTTTGGTCTAAAAAAGGTTAACATAAAAAAATGATAATATCATATTTAACACTTTTGTAAGATAAAATCCTAACAAATTCTAATACTAAGTTGTTAAGACAGTAAAACATTAAAAATTTGAATAATAATAATAAATAATGGAAGCTATTCAATTGGAGTATTGGATTTCAAGATAATCGGATAAAAAATATATGAATTAGTATTTTTCAAAAAAGGTGTTTAATATCGCAAAAAAAAAATATGAGGATATGTTAGATTATCGATTAAAACAGCTAGAAAAAAGAAAAAAAGCAGGAAGAGAAGCATCAAGCTTCTATATCGTAACTTCTAATATAAATAGAGAAATAACAAGATTTTCTTCTTTGGAATCAATTCCGTTTGATATCAAACATAATGAGAAGAATTTTGAAATTTTGAAGATACGATATGAACGTAATATCCAGAAATCAACGATGTTTGCTCCAAGAATTGTATCACGCTCAGGTTATTCTTATTTCGAAAAATTGCTTTACAATATTTTAAGAAAAAGGGGTTATAAAGAAAATGTAGACTTTAAGCATTTATTTCCGATTGAAGGTCAAAATTACGTCTTAGATTTTGCATTTGTTAAAGAAAAATTAGATGTTGAAATTGAAGGTGAACCATGGCATGAAAAATGTAGACATCCTGAAGAAGATAAGATGCGGGATAAATATTTACAGGAGCATGGTTGGAAAATTTTAAGATTCCAATTCAAATCTCAAGATATTAAAAATATTTTAATTAACACAATAAGGCAAATCGATGTAGAATTTAAAAAAAAATCTTTTACAAATAATCAATAATTACGTTGTATTACTCTTAAAATAGAATTGTAAAATTATTTATTTCATTCCTTATTATAGATTTTCTAAGCCTAAATATTTCAATTTAGATTCATTTGGTTTTCCAGTTACAGGATCCCAGTCTTTATATTCATAAAAAAGCTTTTTTAACTTATCAAAATCGGGTGTTCTGTTTGCTGACCCTCCATCAGGAAAGGGTCTTAATAGAATTTGTGGTATTTTATCATCAGCAGAAGTTAATCCCATTTTAATATTGAATAATCTTTTCATCGTAGCAATTCTTTCTCCGTAGATTTTAATCTCGTTAAGTCCAAATTTTATTCCAGTAGTATGCTCAATAATGGCGGCGTTTTGAGAAGGAAGTGGATTACAAAAAGAACACATTATCATTGAACCATATAATGCCCGATAGTCCATTAGAATGGAACATAATTCAGCCATTTTCTCGTCGTCTGAATAGTTATCTATAGTTTTTACCCCAATTTCTTTTAGGGGGATTCCTGGTAAAACAAAATAAGCATCAAGCAAATTATGTGAGGGTCCTTTTAGGCCCATTCCATATGCTATTGCCATCCCGTAGTTAGAACGAAGATCATGGTATGTGATTTCTAATCCATTAATAGTAACAATTTCATCTTGTGGAATCATAAATTTTTTACCTATTGCATCAGACCCTTCAGCTAAAAGATCGCCAACACCTTCTCTTAGAGCTATTTTATCCAAGAATTTTTCAACTACTTCGATATTGCCCCATTCTGGTATTATATCATCAAGATCCTCAGTTTTAATATTACCTTGTTCATAATGATGACATAATAATGAGATAATGCTTCCAGAACTTATTGTATCAATTCCATAATCAAAACATTTAGTATTAATATGAACAATTGACTCTAAATCATCGTTTAGCATTAAGCTTCCATAACTTACAATGGTTTCATATTCGGGACCTTCAATTTCCTCAGTCTTGTATTTTCCCTCTTTGATGGCAACTCTTCTCCCGCAACCTATCACGCATGAATGGCAAAATCTATTTTTCACCAGAATCTTTTCAGCCATAGTAGCTCCAGATATATTCCATGAATTTTTCCAACTTGATTGTGTGAAGTATTTAATGGGCAATTCACCCGTAGCATTATACGTATCGATACCCCCCGAAGTTCCTAATTTTGCTAATATTTTCGTCATAAATGATGACTTCACATTTTCCCTAGCGTTTTTTATAGCTCCCTTTAACTCATCAGAATTAGCTACATCTAATTTAATGTTGCTCCCTTTGACAATTATTGCTTTTAAATTTTTTGAACCTAGAACAGCACCCATCCCGGTCCTACCCGCAGCCCTTTCTTCAGAAATAATATTGGCAAACTTAACAAGATTCTCGCCTGCTTGGCCAATACATGCTACTAGAGCTTTCTTATCTCCAAAAATTTCTTTAAGTTTATGTGTTGTATAAATTGTACCTTTCCCCCAGAGGAAACTTGCATCTTTTAATTTTACATCTTTATCCCTGATCTCAAGATAAAAGGGTTTATCAGAAGCTCCAGTAATAATAATGCCATCAAATCCAGCCTTCTTTATTTCGGCACCAAACCAACTTCCACAATTAGATTCGCCCCAAATCCTTGTATATGGTGACTTTGAGCATACAACCCACCTTCCTGTATTTGGCGCAAAAGTTCCATTTAATGGTCCCGTCATTATCATTAAGACATTATCAGGTGAAAGCGGGTCCGTATCCTTATTTAACAAATCATATAAATAACGGCATGCATAACCAGCACCACCTAAGAAGTTCATGGCTATATCCTCATTAAGAGGTTCAATAGAAATATCATGAGATGTTAAATTAACATTTAATAGCTTGCCTCTAAATCCTTTAATCAATTAATTTCACCATTATGTTTATTCAAAAACCATATTGTTAAGTTATTTATAAAAATGAAATATAAATTTTTGGCAAATAATAAATAAATTTCACGTAAATTTAATTATTAGTTTAGGAAATATTTTTAATAGTATTTAACATGACCTTTAATTGATCATATATTTCGAACCTATATTCTAAGCCGATCTTAAAGAATAGAAGGGATACCATTTTTTTTTCTAATTCTTCATTAATATCAAACTCCTCCATCAATTGCGACCAATCTATATTATCTGAGACTCGAATTCCTATTAATATAACTTTATTTTCCATTACGTCTTCAATTATTTTAATACTTAAATCTTTCCATTTTGGATCGATGTGTTCCCTTTCTCGAGCATCAAAAATACATAAGACTCCATCTGAACCAGTGATATTACAAGTATTAGTTGTATAACTTCTTAAAGTTAAACCATTTTGATATAAATAAATCTTTTCTTCTTTTTCTTCTTTTTTTTTTGAATATTCCCCTAACTGGCTAATTTCAGTAATAATTTGTAGGCCAGGAGTCCAGAATGGATTTTCAGTAATGAATGTTAAAGTGAGTTTTTCTTTTCCTTCCAATATTGAATTAATTTCATTAAATATATCTTTTTTTAAGACTTTTTCTTCATTCTCTTTACTTTTCATGATATAATGATAGCTTATAAGTGTAAATGCATCCTCGATATTTTCACCTGTTAAAGCACTAGTTTCAATATAGGAAATATTAGATTTTACCTTACCGGATAAGTCATTAACTAAATTTACTCCCGTTTGATAATCAATTTTACGTTGTTCAGTTAAATCAGATTTATTTCCCACAATTATAATTGGTAAATCCTTATCTCCAAGAAATTCAGATAATTCATCAAACCATGTTTTTACATTATCGAATGTTTCTTGATTAGATAAATCAAAAACAATAAAAACCGCTTGAGTACCTAAATAATATGTTTTTCGAAATCGCTTGAAATACTGCTGAGCCCCGATGTCCCAAAGAGAAATACTAATCTCGTTTCCAAAAAACTCGAAACTATGTGTCATAATATTTAATCCAATTGTTGGTCGATAATCTTCAGAGAATTTCTTATCTACGTACCTTCGGACAATTGAAGTCTTTCCCACCTCGTGCTCGCCTATAATAAGGAACTTAAAACGATAAAGCCCCCCTGAATCCAATCTCATCTGATATATTTGATTTTTTATTCTTTCAGTACCATCGACGTCATACTGGAAATTTGGAATTGTTAGTTGGATGTCATCACCTTCTTTAATATAAAGAATTTGAGCAGATTTTTCTGCCAGAAAGTAGGCATAAGGAGAAATCTTATCAATTGATGCCATTGTGTTTAAAACTAAGCTTAAAGTTGTTTTTTCATCGATAGAAATAAACAATAACCTATGAAGATCAGTGTCAAAAGAGGCTGTACCAAATTTTTTAAAGGCAAATTCACTTCGTATTCTCTCTAATATCGGATTAACGATAGCAGTTAATACTGAAACGATTTCCATATCAACATCTTTTCTTTTTTCCCCGGCAATGATTAATCCATCTTTATCAGACAGGATTAACGCATCAACATCATTGTTAACAGCTAAGAAATTGTTTAAAATTTTAGCAAAAAGTTTCCTTCTTTGCGACAAAAAATAACCCTCTTAAATTTAAGATTTAATAAAATTATTTATACTATACTTAAAAAAATTTTAGTAAAAAAATCTTAGCAAAAGAATACTATTAAAAACTGTTACTTTTATTATTCTTCTGTTATTAAATGTTTATTGTCATTAAAAAAATGCTGAGTTTGATAGTTGACTAATATGACGTCTTGTATAATTTGTCACATGGATATAAACATTGATGATACTAAAGCCGAATGCACAAGTGGACATGAGGTTCATGAAGAATGTTTAAGTGAATGGTTAGTTCATTCAATAAATTGTCCAATGTGTAATAATCCCTACTCTGAAGATTTAGTCGCGAAAAATAAAGAATATGCCGAACAAAAAGAAAGAGCTAAGAAATCTATTAGCTTAAAAAGAGAAAGGAAGGAAAAAATCAAGAAAATTGCAGAAAAGTTTGTGCTTCTAAAATTCATTGACGAAATTGACAGATTATCGGAAAAAAAAGAATTCGATGCTGCGCTTGATAAATTATTTGAAATTGGAGATAAACAAATACCAATTTTTGATAATCAAACAATTAGTTTTTTAAAAGGTAAAGTTTTTTATTTACAAGGGCGTTATGATCTGGCAATTGGTAATCTATTCAAATTAGTTAAAGAAAAGTATGATTATCCAGATGCATTTCAGTATTTAGGTAAATCTTACGAGAAATTGGGCATGATAGAAAAAGCTACATGGGCGTATGAAAGAGCAGGTGGAAAAATTTAAAGATTTAAAAAAAATAGCAATCCTATTATTATAAAAAAATAATTTTTTTCTTAGTCGCTATTAAGAACTGATAATTCTTCTGTAGATAAATATTTTAAATCATTGGTTTTCTTATTATTAATTATTATTTTTCTTATTAAACGATGAAAAATATTTGTTTAACAATAGCGGGAACCGACTCTACTTCCGGAGCTGGAATTCAAGCAGACATAAGAACATTTGATAGATGTGGAGTTCATCCTTTTTCTGTTATTACAGCAATAACATATCAAAGTGCTAAAGAATTCTACGGTTATAAGTCATTATCAGACGAATTAGATAAACAACTAGATGCGATTTTAAGTAATTATCCGGTGAAATATGTAAAGATCGGAATGATCCCGGATGTTAAGAGTTTGGGAATAATTGTTGATAATATTAAGAAATATAACTTATACGCCGTATTAGACCCCGTAGTTGTATCTAGTGCAGGAAAGAGACTTTCAAGTGAAGGGTTAGAAATGGAAATAGAAAAAAATTTGTTCCCGGTCATAAAAATTCTAACTCCTAACATCGCTGAAGCAAGGTTCTATTCTAATATGGATTTTAAAAATATAACAAAGTCGAATGTTGACAAACTAAAAGAAGTAGCGTACGTTATCTTAAATAAAATGTACACCGAAAACCACAATGAAGAAAAAGCTGTGATAATAAAGAGCGGGGGATTTAATGAAGATAAAATCTTCGATTTAATTATTATTAATAAAAGATCTGATGCTGGCCTCAAAAAAACCTTTAAAATATCGGAGAAGAGAAAAATTGATATAGAAGGGAATATACACGGCACAGGATGTGTGTTTTCTTCGGCAATTACGGCTTTTTTGAGTAAAGGTTATAATATCGAAGAGTCGATATCTTTGGCTGAAGAGTTTTTTAATGAAAAGTTTCAACACTTCATTGAACTACCGGATAAAGGGAAGGTTCTTGATTTAACAATTTCTAAAGAAAAGCTTGAAGTTATAAACCAAATAAAAGAAATCTATAATTTTATCTCTGAAAACAAAAAATTCAGCAAATTAATCCCCGAAGTTAGATTAAATATCTCCGGTTCCCTACCAAATGCAAAAGATAAAAGTAAGATCGCCGGTATTGAGGGTAGAATAACAATTATTAACGACTATCCTAAAGCTTCAGGGGAAATAAAATTTGGAGTTTCCGATCATACAGCCCGTTTAATCCTTACGGCTAAAGAATTTGATAATTCCATTAATTTTGTTATGAATTTAAAGTATTCGCAGAGTTTAGTTCAAAAAATCCGTGAGGAAACTGAATTAAAAAACTATGAATTTATCAGAGAGACCCAACCGGATGAAATTAAGAAAAAGGAGTATTCTACTATGCAGTGGTTGATTAAGGAATATATAACCAAGACAGGTATTAAGGAAATTCCTGATATTATTTGGGATACAGGAGCAAAAGGTAAAGAGCCTATGATTAGATTATTCGGGAAGAACTCAAAAAACATGATCACAAAACTTCAAAAGATTATTAATTTAATTTAGAATTAAAGAATTTACTAAAGGACTTCTCTATTTCGTTTTAAAAATAAAAATTTCTTTATTTTATTAATTCCAACTATAATTAGGACACTTTTAACTTGAATAAGAACAGTAGCTATAATATTATTTAAACATTTAATGATCTTCGAGCTCAAATTAACGAATTAGTCTCGGGGATTTATTATGGATTACCAAATAAAAAATTCAAAAAATTATCCCTTCTTCTTTTCTAAAGCATCTTTTAAAGTTTTAATGGCACAAAATTCCCCACACATACTACATACTTCATTTATAGAATTCTTATCTCTAGAATGAATTTTCGTGGCTGTTTCAGGATCAATTGCAAGCTTTAGCATTGCATCCCAGTTTAAATTCTTTCTAGCAATGTCCATTTTATAATCCCACTCTGATGCTCTTCTTCCATACCTCGCTATATTAACGGCATGAGCAGCAATTCTTGAAGCAATCACGCCTCTTTTTACTTCTTCTAAATTAGGCAATCCAAGATGCTCGCTAGGTGTAACATAACATAAATAATCTGCTCCTGCTAAACCTGCTAAGGTTCCTCCAATTGCGCCGACAATTTCGTCGTATCCGGGTGCAATATCAGTTACTAGGGGCCCTAAAACATAGAATGGTGCATCATCGCATAATGATTTCATCATTTTAATGTTTCTCTCAACCTCGTTAGCAGGTATGTGTCCTGGACCTTCGACCATTACTTGAACGTTTCTTTCCCAAGCTTTTTTTACTAATTTTGATATTTCAAGCAATTCTTGAATTTGAATAAAATCTGTTGAATCGAATATGGAGCCTGGTCGGCAACCGTCGCCGAGTGAAAGTGTAAAGTCATATTCTTTAGCCATATCAAGTAAGTAATCATAATTTTTATTAAAAGGATTCTCTTTGTTATGCTCTAAAATCCAAGATGCATGAAAAGTACCACCTCTAGAAACTACTCCCATTGTTCTGGGATGATCTACCAAATAATTTACTATTTCCTTCGTAACTCCGACATGTATAGTAAAAAAATCAACGCCTTCTTTTGCTTGTTCTTCTATAACCTTGAACATATCATCTTCATCCATGTGAATGATAGCACCCTTTTTTTCGATTGCTCTTAAAGCTATTTGATAAATCGGAACAGTACCTAAAGGAACCTTAACTTCATCAAGGATTTTTTTTCTAATAGTTTTCAAATCAACCTCAGTAACTCCGGTGCTTAAATCCATCACCGTATCAGCTCCGAATTTAACTGCAATTTTTGCTTTCTCTAGCTCTCCTTCAATGTTACAGACTGTTTTAGAAGATCCGACATTTGCATTGATTTTTACAAGTAATCCTTTACCAATTCCTATTGGAGGATCTAATTCACGCATATTTGATTTTGGAACAATAATCCTCCCTTTAGCCACTCCACGTCGAATAAATTCCAAATCTACTTGCTCGTTTTTGGCAACAATCTCCATTTCCTTAGTTGTTTTGCCATCCCTAGCAATTTCCATTAATGTGGACAAATCTTAAGACCTATTAAAAAGTTAACTAGCTAATCAAAACTTAATAATAAATAATTATAACAAGATTAAATTTTTTTGTATTTTAAAATAAAAATACTTTATTTAATAACATTAATCTCAATCCAAATTAAATTTTGTTTGTTAATTCTTCTGTATTAATTAATAATAGTGAAAAAAGAAGGGTATTATTTGATAAAATTAATTAGCGAATTTATTCCACCAATAAGGGTAAAAAATCTCCATTTCTTTGCCGCTATGATAAAATTTTAATTTGTCGGCCTTGAATTGTAGGACGAAACCATCAAGATATTGAATCCATTGTTTTGTTGCTAGAATCCCGGCCCAATAAAATAGATACAATACGATTTGTATATCATGTGAGACATATATATCAATTGTATTTAATTCTGCTGTTTGAGAGTTTTTGGTTATCTCTAACGCAGTACGTTGAGCAACATTAAAGGCTGGCTCAATCTCAGATGGTGAATAATGACCACTTATCCAATGATCCATAAAGTGTCCATAATCACGCTTTAAATATTGCTGAAATTTTTTTTTTTTATATTTCATCTTTGCTAGATTATACATTGCTCCCTTAAGCCGTATATTTCCATTATTATTTTGGATGCTTTTTTGAATATATTTAGCAGTATCCCCACATCTTGGTGATGGACTGTAATATACACGATAATTGCAACTCACTGGCAATTTACTCCCAAATTCAAGAGCAGCATCTATACCCTGTTGAGTTAATTGAGCATGTTCTATTGCATTGTAGTCTTTTGGTTCATCGCGTGCTGAGTGTCGAATACAAATAATAGTTGGAAATTCAATCTTCATATTATTTGCATATGAGAGCAATTCCAACGCTGGCTTTCCCCATGATACAGAAGATAATATTTTCATACTTAAATCTATTTTTAATAAATTTAATCTGAATTTTAAAAATTCTGTTTTATAAAAAATAGATCTAATTTAAAACACTCTTTTTAGTAAAAGAAAAGAATATTTCTGAAAGGTCTTAGATTTAATAAATCTATTTGCTTAAAAGTGTAATTAATACCAAGAATTTGTGGGGTTTATTAACTCGCTAAATAAGAGTTAAAAAAAAAAAAAATTGAAAGATTTTCATTACAACTATTCAAGTAGAATCGATCCTGTTGCAATAATTTCAGATCTATGGATATCCCTAATTTCTGATGAAATCCGATGACTTTTATCTACTAATAGATTTCAGGAACCTGTTCAGGTGCTTTCATTCCAATTGTTGCCATGGCTTCGTTTGCATCCATACAAATCTCAATTTCAAATGTAAAGCCCTCAATACTCGTATACTCCAAACTACTCTTAGTTGCGCGTGCTAAGGCTTCATCAAATTTACCTTTTACAACTTCATTAATACTTATAACTTTTATACCATCATTAGTGATCCTCACAGCTGTAGAAAGATTATTTGATAAAGATGGATCTGGAGGAAATTTCTTAGCAACTTCAATGAATTTTATTCCAACATCATATGCCTTATTATGAGGATAAAGCGCTGTTAATACAATTAATATTATACTTACACCTCTAACGTGTTTTTTTTTAATTTATTTGATTAAAATGGATTTGGAAGTAAAATATAAATTATTTTAAGAATATTTAAGCTTTTACATTTTTGTTAATCTTTTTTATGATTTCTATTTTATCAAGAGAAAAAACATTGAATCGTGTGGGGATCTTTTTAATATTTTTAAATTTATATTTTTCCAAGAATTAATTTGTTTTTAATAATTATTAAAAAAAGAGTTTACAAATTTTAAATGTGTGAAAGCAATGTTATTAAAAAGTAAAAATATAATAATAACTGGTGCCGGAAGGGGTATTGGACGGCAGGTAGCCATTATGTGCGCTAAAGAGGGGGCAAATCTGGGATTAGCAGCAAGAACTTTAGAGCAATTGAATACTACAAAAAAAATGATTGATGATTTACAAATTGAAGGTGTCAAAGCTATTGTCCACACTGCCGATGTGACTAAATTTGAAGAGTTAGAAATAGCCTTTAAAGCCTTTCATGATGAGTTGGGTCTATTCAATGGTGTACTTGCGAATGCTGGTATAACAAGGAGGGCTATAACCCATGAGGTTCCTACTGAGAGATTTTTAAAAGTATTGATGATAAATGTAGTAGGAGTATATCATACATTCAAAGCTGCTTATCATCTCCTAAACAAAAGTAATAGGACAGACCGGGCAAGGTTCATAATTACTGGTAGTCAGGCATACCGTACCCCATTGGGGTTATTTGCGTCTTATTCTGCATCTAAATATGCTGTAGTTGGCTTACAAAAAGCTATGGCTCTCGAATATAGATTAGAAAATATTACTTTTAACCAAATTTGTCCACAATTCGTTGATACAAGAATGACTCGTGGAGACAAAGCTGAGGATGGACAAAGACCAGAAGATTATTTAGATCCATGGGATCTTAACGATTATTATCTGTTTTATTTATCTGAAGCCTCCAATAGTGTAAAGAACGAATTTGTATTTACTGAAGATTTTGAAAAAGTTAAAAAGATAATTAAAGAAGCACCTAAAGAGAAAAAAATAGATTGGAATTCTTTTAGGGGGCACTTAGAGGAAACTTCAGGAAAATTATATAATAATGTTAAGAAAAATAGAAAATTTATAGAATTCTTGCTAACTCGAATAAATTAAAACTCTTTTTAAGAAAATAAAAAAAAATTAAGATTTGAAAGGTTATAGGCGTAATACTAAAAAAGGGATAATATAATTATATTAGCTATTTCATTCCTAACCATGATAAGGCTTCTGCTGCGGTCGGCCAATACTCCGTCCAACGTTAATAACTCTCAATGTTAATGTACATTACCCCAACCTTTCCTTTTCGGGCCAATATTTCTTCAAGGTTGCCTTCTTTTACCTCTATTTAAAATTTGAAAGGCTTTAAAATATCTCTAATTACTCAGGCATTTCTAGTCCAATCACACGCATGGCTTCCATTGCTGACATTAGAGTCTCTAATTTATAATTAAATCCTTCTCCTATTGCTTCAGCATAATGAATTGCGAGTGTACCATATCGTATCAAAACTTCTGAAGTTTTTCCCTTCATAACCTCACCAATAAGAAATACTTTAATACCTTTTCCATCGGCTGTTACAGCTTGTATAACAGTTTTGACAACTGATTCATCAGCGGGAAATTTTTTTACAGCTTCAAGTACACTTTTTCCGAATAATTTCCCTTTTTCAGGGGGAACCCATGCTGTTAACATAACATAAACCATATTAAATACCTCCATTTATAATTTAAATTAAATTAAAACTTGTATATACTTTTCAGTTCAATTTAGAATTTATTTTTTTGATTACATCTGATTTTGATGTAAGGAATAATTTAATTTTCTGATATTTAAATTTTTATATAATTGTCTGAAAATGAAACTAAATAAAAAAAAAGGTTTAAATTCTATTTCGATTTCAGAAATTTAAACTCATAAAGTAGTATCATAAAGATCTTATATTAGTACAATTTCAATTACTCGAATCCGATTTTTAATTCTTTCAAAAGATCGATTAAAGATACCGTCAATTTATAATTTTCAAGTTCATCAAAATTAACAAATTTAGCATCTAAGGCATCATCAGCAGCTTTGGGAGGTTGATCTGGTTTGCCTTCTATTTGCTCCACAAAATAATTAATCAGTACATAATGGTATTCGATTTTTCCTTCTTTATGCATTATTTTATCTATAATTCCAGCTAATTTAGTTACTTTCGTTTTAAAGCCCGTTTCTTCAAAAGCTTCTCTTATTGCTGTATGTTGGATTTTTTCTCCAAGCTCCATATGACCTCCCGGTATAGACCAATATCCAGCATCGGGATCATATTTTCTTTTTATTAAAAGTAATTTATTATCTCTAATTAAAAGAACACCAACACCAAGATGTGGATGTTCAGGATAATGATAATGATGATGGTCGAAAACTTTTTTTAATTCTTTATCTACCATTCTTTCTAATTAAAAGTATAAATGTATTATACAGAATAATTAATTGTATTATAAAATTTCTTTTAATGTTTCGATAGTCTTTACATTTTTTTTTTCTAATTTATTACATTCTCTCATAAATTTTATGTTTATTCAAAAGTAATCTATTTATGTCTCAAAGATTTTAAATAAACCAGCTTTAGTATTAAAAAGTAATATATTAAAAAATAATAAAATCAATTAAGGGAGAATAAAATACCAATAATTTCAATAGAGGTTGATGGAAAAGTTAAGTCGCCAGAAATTGATCCTTCCTGCTGGATTTCTGAATCGGCATGGATTATTGGCGATGTCAAGATGGGTCCGGATAATGTTGTTTATCAAGGGGTAATCATTCGAGGAGATTTTGCCAGAGTTAGAATTGGTGCTAAGAATGTTTTCCAAGATGCGTGTATTATTAATACTGCTGAAGGTTGCAATACTCGGATTGGCGATAATAATTTGATTGGCTTTAGTGCAATCGTTCATGGGGCTACGCTTAAAAATAATACTGTAGTTGGTATCCAATCCGTAATAATGATTATGGTCACCGTACAAGATGATGCTATGGTAGGCGCTACCTCTTTTGTTCCAATGGGGAAAAAAATTCCTGCGGGTCAAAAATGGATCGGTCGAGAAATAAAAGGAGAAAATACACAGGGAAAACTTTGGGAAATTGGGCGACAATCTTGGCGAAAAATGGGATTTGCCATGAAAGACCAAAAAGAGAACCCTTAAACCGAGTTTTGAATAAGACTAGAATTTAATAAAATTCTTTATATTTTTTTTTTTGGTTTTTAGACATAAGTGGCAATTTATGTTATTACATTAAAAAAGATAGAACCTCCCAAAAATTAAAAATAAAGTCCCAAAAGCACCTAAAATCATTCCTATTACGGATTTTGCTTTATTCTCATCTTTAATTAAACCTAATATCCCAAAAACAAGAGCTACTGGACAAACCAATAAAATAAGACGAAAAAAGATCGGACCAATTAATCCGAGGATTCCAAGAATTAATGCTGGAGTTCCATAATTTCCACTTTTAAGGAAATAACCTTGTTGCTGGCTTTGATATGTTGGCTGAGAATATTGAAGTGTAGGTGATGGTGATGAACTTCCTTGGTGTGATGAATTAATAGTGTTTTCAGTTTCCAATTGTGATCCACAATTACTACAAACTCTCCAAGATGACTCTGTTTCAGTGCCGCAATTTGCACAAAATGGCATAAATTGAAATAATGTTCATCCTTAATTAAATTTATCGTATAAATTAAAAATAAAAAAATTCAAAAAATAAAGCTACTTCTTATGATCGAATCAGCATTAATTTTATATTATAAAATAATATATAGAAAATTTAGGTAGTTTAATATTCGACCTTGGTACTGGCCTGAAGGAGGACAACCTCATAGAGCAACTCCATTTACTTGGATTGTGAAGAGAAAAATGGCGGCTAGTTGGTGGCCAGAGTCAAGAGAAATTGAAATATATAAAAGAGAGGGAATTAAAACAGTTATAAATTGCTCTGAATTTGATAATCGACAAGAAATATCTAAACACTTCAATTACTATCACATAAATATTCCTGATTACGGTACTCCTACAAATGCTCAAGTAGAGCGATTTTTTAATATTACTAATAAAAATTTCGCTAAAAATGAACCAATAGTAGTCCATTGTGTAGCAGGTTGCGGGAGAACAGGTATAATGATTGTATTGTGGGCAGCTTATAATGGAGTTGTTCCGGATGGTATAGATCCCATAAAATGGATCAGAAAGTTAAGACCGTGCAGTTTAGAAACTAAAGAACAGGTAAATCTCGCAAGAAAATTAGCTCAAAAGTATAAAAAGTAAGGACATTGTCATAAGCAAACATTAATAAATAATATATTTATAAAATTAGTATAATTTTTATCGATGTTTGAAATAAAAATTTTTTTAAAAGGTAAAATAATAGCCTAATAGGGTAAGTATGCAAAAATCTGATTATATACACATAACTATTGACAATATAATGGTATATAGGATTCAGCTTCCATCGGAACTTGAAGGTAACAAAATCAATGAGCATTTAGACAAGTACGATATAAAAATCCTAAAGATAATTGCTGGATTTAATCAGATCTTTTTAGAACATTTTTTAATAATATCAAAAGGGCAATCACAAAATGAACTAAATGAAATTCTTAAAAAAATGGATATAATATCT